>ERZ1292623.1566-Hain-H51-01um-R1-1566-length-21850-cov-9_pt1 | contig 21850 bp, 32 predicted proteins | sample MGYA00564398_ERZ1292623 | MGnify/ENA primary metagenome ERZ1292623 (study PRJEB36523, sample SAMEA6512633) | groundwater metagenome | collected 2019-01-07 | study: AquaDiva: Metagenomics assemblies of 32 groundwater samples | reverse complement strand
CGATGGCATAGGCGAAGTAGTGGCGAAGTTTATTGGATTTATGCGAAGAGGGAAAAATGAACACGAATGATTTAATCTTTATTTTTGGTTTATCTATATTTGCGGCGGGTATAATAGTTGGAACTGTAAGTAATCCGTTTACGGGTCTCATTATAGTTCTTATCGGCTATGCTAGTATGCGTTATTCTGTTTGGGATGACAAATTAAGGCGGAGACTTCAAAATGCTTCCTAGCGTCTCTTATTGGGTTTGTAGGTGTTGTGGCTTTCGTAAGGCTGGAAGGTACAGGTAGCTTCAAACCCGTTACTGATAACTAGGTAGTCGCCTTGTCCGGTTTGGCTTGGTACTTTCCATCCCTTCTCGGTTCGAGTAATCCGACTTGTTTTAGCGATGTGCTGACCTTTTTCCTGACGTTGCATAATCTGGGTTTGTTCCATTGAGTTTCACCTTACCTTATTAGGTATAACCTAAGTAAGTAAGGGATGTTTATATACTTTTCGGTAGCAAAGGATATACTAGATAGGATATGTTTAGGTAGGTTTATATATCAGCATAACTCCCATAATGGTAACATGGCGAAGATCAAACTAACAATAGACGGCTACCAATGCGAAAGATGCCACCACCAATGGATACCCCGCACGAAAACAACCGAAGACCCCACCATCTGCCCAAAATGCAAAAGCCCATACTGGAATAAGCCGAAGAAAAAATAACAAATAAATCGAATAATCCCATCAAGAAATTATGTTCTCCATAAAAGTATCAATTTCAGTTTCCTTTTTTTGGATTTCCTTCTTATATTCTTCTTTTTTAGATTTTAGCTCATCTGTCAATTTTTTTAATTTTTCGATGATTTTCTCTCTTTCAAATTTGTTCGGAAATGGTATCTCGACAGTTGGAACTAAATCCTTGTTCAAGGTATATCCCTTAGATGCTCTTTGTGCATAAGGCATATAATCAATTAATGGTAAAACATAATACAAATACTCTGAAATTGTTTTATCACTAATATCTTTTGGTATCAATCCACAAATAGCTTCATTTGTGTATAAATTTTTCCCTGCGAAAGCTGTTTTGCCAAGTGTGAGTTTGAAAGACATCAAAAGAGTTCCTTTTTTAATTTCCTTACTTTCTAATTTCTCTTTGCCCCTTTCCACTTAACTTAAATTGGGTATCTGTAATCTCTTTTGATTTCATATCGGATATATTTACCCATAAATATTTGTCTCCATAATATGATTTGTCTTTTTTGGCAGGCGTACCCCCCAATATAGGTTCTTCACAAATCTCCCCTAATTCTTTAGGATTCTTTATTGACCTCCTAGGTTTATAGTAATTCATAAATAACTTATATTTCGGTTTATCTTTTGGTTGGATAATTTTGTCAATACTCACAAAAAAGGATTTATCCGTATTTTTCTTACTATGCCATAAAGACCTTAGTATTGGCAAATCATCTTTCTTTATTGGGGGTCTTCCTTTCTTACTAGAAGTTTTCTTGAAACCATCTTCGATTACCTCAAAAAACCAGATTTCCTTAGTTTCTTTTTTCTTTTCAAATATCAAGATACTTGTAGGTTGTGCTGTATAAGGTCTAAAAACTGCGGGGTCGAGTTGTATTATTGCTTTAATATCACAATTTTCGCACAATAATTTTCTAACCTTTACATAATCGTTGCCATTACCAAATAATACCCCGTCAGGGACTACTACCCCTGCTTTCCCATTAGGTTTTAGGGCATCAATAATATGTTTTAAAAAAATAGGATTAGCTTCCGTTGTATCCATCCCATAGAGATTAGCATATTCGGTTTTTTGTGAAAAGGGATAGTTGGTTAAAATAATATCATACTCTTCCTTTAGGGGCTTACTTAAACTATCAATTTGAACAATATTTGTATGGCCATCTCCAGCCAATATCATGTTCATTTTAGCGATTTTCGCTGTACCTGTCAATTCTCTACCATATATCGTTTTTTTCTCTAAAAACTCTATGTTTTCTTTGGAAGGTTTGACTTTACTTCTAATATGTCTAAATGCTTCAATTAAAAATCCGCCAGTCCCACAACAGGGATCATAAACAGTGTGGCCAAAGTTCGGGTCTACCAAATCGACTATTAACTTAACTATATGTCTTGGTGTAAAATACTCCCCTAAATCATTCCCCACAGTGATAGAATTTTTTAAGAAATATTCAAAAGCGTCCCCTTTTATATCGCTATCAGTATTTGATAAAACCAATTCTGATAATTTGTCTACAATCTTCTTTAAAATCATGGGATTCTTTATTCCTAGCTCTTTCTGGAAAACATCTCCGCTACCATTATATTTATCTACGAGTTTTGGAAGAATGGTGTCATTTATGTAATCCATCAATTCTTTTGCTGGTTTTTTATTAAAACTACTCCAACAATATCTCTTATCTAATCTTCTTTTCTCGCCTTTCTTTTCTTTATCTTCTTCAATTTCATCAATCATCTTTAAAAATAATAGGTTTGAAAATTCAGTGAATCGCTCAACGCCTTCTCGCATCCCTTCTTGTCTTAATAGGTTATCTGCAAAAGAAAATATTTCAATAATCTCATCTTTGGTATGGGTTACTATGGCAGGAGAAGATATTTCTGTCCCTTCCCTAATAAATCTTAATAATAGTTTTTCACTAATTAATTCAGTAACTAATAAGCCATCAAATTTTAATCTGCTATTTGTTTTTGTTCCTCTTGCTTCTACAATAGCACCATCAACTGCAAAGATAACCTCTACTCCTAAACATTCGGCATACTCCTTCGCTTGATCTAAAGCTTTGTCTAAATCTTGCCCTATTCTTTTGGCTTCAATTATAGCAATCGGTTGAAGTTCATCTGAAGAATACAAAACATAATCTGGAAATTTACCCTTAGGGAACTTTGATTTTATTCTCCTTCTTTCCTCCTCGGTTCTCGTTCTCTCGGTAAATACGTTACACTCTTTTCCAAACTCATCAGTTTTCCATGAAAGATTTTTTAAGATTTCATCTATTCTCTTTCTTGTTGCACTTTCTAATGGAGAAGTATATTCTTTTTTCATTTCATCTTCTCCTTCAAGTGGTTCTGGATTAGTTTCTCTATTAGTCGGGATTTGTTGATTGTATTGTCTTGGCAGAAGTGGTTGAATTGATCCAGCGTTTCTGATGCTATGGTCACATTCAGGGGTTTGCGTTTGTGTACTTCCCTCGTCATGCGAGTTTTCGCCGTTTTCGATTTTATAAATGTGTTCCATTTTGCACCCCTTCATGTATAACATTCATGTTATGAATATTATTTAGGTTATATATAATGCCTGCCATTCTCTTTGAAAAAAGCCTCGGATTCAAATAGCGTAGGTAGGGATGTCTAGTGTGTCTAGTGCCGTAAAATTTCTGGAAGAAAAAAGACTTCTTACACAAAATCCCAACTTTATACACAGAAGCCACTTAATACACAAAGCCGTTATCATTTCAGTTTACCTTTTTAGCTTCGTTTAATAATTTTTCAATCCATTTATAAGCCTGTTCTTCTGATCTAAATTCTCTAATTCCTTCTCCACCTAATGAAACGTCCCATGCCTTATTGTCGTAAGATAATGCAGGTGTTACATCTTCTTGGTCTTCTTTGCTAAGTTGGTTATAGATTATCGCCGCTTGTCTTAACGAAGGGAAAGCATTTATTAATTTTCTTACCATTTCAGTTCACCTTTTTACGAATTTTAGCACTTCTGAATAGTAGGGGTTGTCTGGTGTGATCCTTGCTCGGTCTTTCTCAAAGTAATCTTCTCTGCCATCAGAGTCATTTTGTGGACTCAATTCGGCGGGCAGATGTTTACCGTATTCTTTAGCGTAGACAGTAATGGTGTCCTCTGAAAGTCCAGATTCTTTCGTGTATTTTCCAATAGTATACCTTACTGGAATCCTCTTACCGTCAGCGATGATCGCATATTTTTGGAACTTGATCATTTCACATCACCTCTTTGCCCATTTGGATTTTAGTGTATCCTTTGAGTAGGTAGTCTATGTAGTGGTTGATGTCTCCGTTGTGGAAGTCTATTTTGACAAACTGATCTCTGACCTTACGTTTTGTTTGTGGGTCAAAGCTCAGGATGATTTTTAGGATGTCATCTTTGGTGTAGTTGAAAGACCACATCTCATCATTTTCAAATTCTGACCAGCTCCATTCTTGGATACCTTCTTTTTCTCGAAAGAAGTCTTTGAAATATTTGTCATCAGTACCCATTTTAGTGCCTCCGCATGTATTCTTTAACAAATGCGAGGGCTTGAGCCTGATTGTCACAATATTCAACATGTAAGACTCGGTATCCTTCATAAGTATGATCTGACAGGTCTTCTACTACTACATTTCTTTGATTTCCAAAACTGATATCAGAGAATATTCTGATTTGGATATTCTTTTTCTGCCAAGTGCCATGGTCATAAAATTCATTATTATTCTTTATTTTTTGCCAAGCACCATGAAGTTTTGTGGTCATAGCTCTTTTATCGTTTCTCGTGTTTTTAAACCTTTTTATTATTTTTTCGTGGTCGATTCCAGTATGGGCTTTTGCATTTCGGACACGTTAGGGGATCTTGCGTATTGTGCGTGTTCCACTCGTGACCGCATCTTTCGCAAGTGCACTTTTTTATAGGTAGTTTTTTATGAAAGTTATGCCTTAAGGCTAATTATGGGTTTTTGGAATAAGATAGGCAAGTCTTACAAGTGTAGGGATTGTCAGAAGCATTATAGCATTGGCCAGCGGGATGATCGCATCTGTGACGCCTGCCTTGATAGGAGGCTTATCGTCCAATCGGGTCTTATGCGGTGTCCAGATTGTCAAACGCTAATGAGGCGGGTTTATAATGATTCTTTTCTGATTCAAACTTGTGCTTGTGGGAATCAGCTAATCAGGCAAAAAGAACAACTACCTTAGTATCGTAATGCCCATTAGTCCTAGTATGGTAAAGGCCACGAATCCGAAGATGATTATTAGTGCTCCCCAGATTAGGAATTTGAACACGCCCATCTCTTTGGCAAGGCCAATGATGCCGTTGCCTATTCCGCGTCCAATACCCCATCCTACTCCGTTGATTATGCTGCTAAAAAATCCCATGTTCAGCCCCCATTTGGCGGTTCTTCTAAAAACTTTTCTTTATCTTTTCTAGACCCTTTTACGTTATAAGCGATTAAAAACAGGAATCCCAAGAACACGAGTAGGGAATTACTTTCCATACTCCAATCTGAAAAGCCAATCCCGACTAAATTAGCAAGTCCTGTCCATAATAACATCACGCCCATAATCCAAAGACCAAAGTCTCTTATGTGCTCAATTATTTCCAAAACGTATTCTTTTATTGTCATCATTCATCCCCTCCCGTCAAGTCTTCAAATATGAGCATGATTGCTGTAAGTCCTAAGCTCCCGATTATCACTAAGAAGGGTAAAATGTCCAATGGGAACTCTTCGAGCACTAATAACATTCCTATAATCATCGCCATAATCAAGATTATGGTTTTCACCAACGTTTTTATCACCATTTTACATCCCTCCATTTCTTACTTCTTTTGCTTTAGCATCCAGTATGACATTCTCATGTCTTGGTAGGCTCATGTTTTTTGCGCTTTTTATCGTTTCCATAACCTCATTTCTAAACGCTTCCAGCACCTCTGCGCGGTCATGTTTGAAGAACGCCCTGATGGTCTGATCCAAGCTCTTTTCGATAGCTATGAAGCTGTGATCTTGCGTGTTGATATTCTCTATCATGTCAGAGTAGAAGCCTTTTTCGGCATTTCTAACAAGCATTGGTAGGTTGTTGCTTCGTGAAGGAAATATGTCTGCCATCATCCTAAATGCGGAGAGTGTGCTTTTGGGGTACACGACGAATTTGCTTGATCTGCAACAGAATACTATCTCTATGGGTGGTTCTTGTATTCCTTTGTTATTGTATGGGTTGTCTAGTGTTATCGCCCTAATTTTTACCCTGCCATATTTTTCTGCATACTTTTGTATTACTAAAACCAGACCGTAGCCTTTTGTCAGGCGTAAGTCGTAGCTTCTGGCGATTACCGCGTCTATTGGAATTTCTGGCCCCTTGCTTTTTTGGAGGAGCATGTAGAGGAATATGCTTATGACAAATGTTATTCCTATAAAGAGCATGAGTCCGAGGATTATCCAGATGGCAGTCATGGCGGTGCTAGATAATACCATAATGGTTCACCTCGCTTTGGTCGACTTTGATGCAGAATCCTTCGCCACAATACCAGTATCCATGCTCGAATGGGCATATTTGTTTTGGTGGTTCTGGAAGCATCTGACTCACATCCTGGGGATTGCTCATAAAAGCTGTTCCCAGAAACAAGATTAACAAGAGAAGTATGGGCCAGTTTTCTTTCAAAAAACGAGTGTCCCATCCTTTTTTGTTTTCTTTGCTAGGATATTCTCGTCTTTTCACAGGTCATCATCCTCTTCTTTTTTTGGTTGTGTTTCTGGTAGGATGGTTTCTTCCATCACGTCTTGCGTGCGTCCCATCTCATCAGTTGTTCTGCGTATGGCTTTGCTTTTGGCATAGACTGGATTGACTGCGCCTTCGATAGCTTCATTTATTTCATCACGTGTTGGTTCTAGGAGAATCTGGGTTTTTTTGATGTCCTTACTGTTTATTATTCCCACAAATTGTTCGTTGTCTATCAAGCCTTTTCCGTTTATGACGTATAGTTCTCCTCGGCTTCTAGTTTGCGAATCAGAAATTATGAGGTGTTCGTGATATTCGTCTAGTATGAGGTTTGTGAAGTTTTCTTGTGCTTTTTTCATGTCGATTTGGCTTTCTTCTTGTTTTTCGATATTTTGATTCTTTTGTAATTTGACTACTAAAAAGTAGATTATTAATCCCACAATTACTAGGAAGAGTATTATTCCTGACCACGTGATCGCGTTGGTTATTGAGTACCATTCAAGCCAGCCACCCACAACAATTAGAAAGCATAAGATTAGGGTGGTTCCTATCGTGATTGCTATACCAGTAGAAGTTTTCATCATCTCACTCCGTCTCGGATTTTGTAGATTTTTTTGTCGAGTAGATTGGCATTGTTTTGGTGTTTGGAGAGCCTATGCCAATTCTTTAAGTAGACGCCCCATTCGGGGTATGATTCTGCGGTTTTTTCTAATAATTGACGTGTTTCTTTCTTGTTTAATCCTAGGCACTTGATTAGATGAGCACACCTTTTGAAGTCAGCAGAATCCCTTGGGATACCAACAACTTCTTTGTCAATCCCACAATAGACTGCCAAGAGTGTTAGGCTGCTCTCTCCATAATCAGTCCACTTCATGCGTTCACCTTCTTTTTGAATATTTCTCCAAAACCTGCCATAAGTTCTTTTTCGTTTAAATGGTTGATTGCATCACAGATTATCTCTGCCTCCATTATACTACATTGATAAGTTTTTTTTATCGATTTATCTGTGGAGTCTAGGACAATGGCAACTTTAAATCGTTCATTCGTAATGTTTTTCCTGATTCTAACGGGCAAATGCTGATGACTATAATCCATGTTTAGCACAGTCACAAAGTCGTCTATCACGTCTCTTATTGTGGTCATATTCATTCTCATGTTTTGGTTCCCCGCATCATTTCAGTTCTTTTGTAGATGTGTTGGCCAACGTAATAGAAGCCAACGCCAACTACTAAGATGATAAATAGGATTAGCATCATCCAAAATCCAGTCCTCGTATTCTTCACTTCTTCTCGCAGAAGATCTACTGTATCGCCCACGTTGTTGAATTTTCCACTCATATTCTCGATTTGCTGACGTGTGAGCTCGTTGGTTTCTTTGATTTGATTAGTGGCCACCCGATTATCTTCTGTTAGGGTGATGTAATTGCGCCACAATTCATTCATTTGATCTTGGGTATAATTGATCTGCACTGGACGATCTACTAGGATTGTCACATTATTCTCTCTTATGACTGGTTCTTGCTTGCAGATTGGACTATCAGGTAGAATCTGGCATAATTCTCTGATTTGGGCTAATATTTCTAGGCTTCTGTTGAGCCGTAGTGCTTGTTGATCTATTGGCTTGTAAGGCGCGAATATGTCAAGATATTCGCTTCCTTCATTCACATTAAGGCCTGACGCGGTAAAGATGATGTGATATGTGAGATTTGACTGATTTATGGGGGGTGCTATGACAAAATTGATGAATTGGGGTGTGTTGGGTTCAACATTGAACGTTTGCCTGCCAAAAGTGATGTAATCTGCCTTTAATGTGACGTTGATGGCAGTCTGCGATGTGGGATTGGTGATTCGTAGTATCCCCTGGGTCGAGTTGCCTACCTCAACAGTTACATTATGTGTTGGCGGGTCTAAGATGGCTAGTATCAGCCTGGTGTTTTCTAAGAGGCTGGCAATGGTTAATTTTATTGGGACATCATTGTCGGGATTACGCAAGAAACTAATTTGGGTTTGATTCAAATAATTGATAGCCTGCGAGTAAGTGTTGATCCGGTCATAGACTAATCCCACGTTTTGGCTGTTGAAAGTGTAAGAGAAGCTGGCATTTGGGGCGAGGGTCTGATCAAAATACTGACAAGTCACAGTATGGGGAATCGAATCAGTGTTCGTCCACAATACAGTATCTTGGGGTATGATGTTAAGTGGGTTAGTGGAGAATCCGGAGCTTGTGATGTTGATTTGTTTAGTTTGTGGACTGATGTTGTAGAGGCGCATTTCGGAATAGATGAACTTGCGAAGATAAGCACTGGTTGATATTGCACTTTTGTTAATGGTTAGGTTGAATTGTGCTATTTGATAAGGCTCAAGTCGGGATAATGGCGTATAGGTGCTTTCTGGGATTGGCAAGTCAAGCATCACATCTGTTATGGGAATAGTGTTGTTGTTAAAGATGGAGTATGTGATTATTCGGCCTTGCCCAAGGGGGATTTCTACGCTAGTCTCATTTGGGCTTACGCCCAGGCTCCAAACACAAGGCGTGAGGATCAAGAGGAGGAGTAGCCATTTCACTTTTTCACCCCACACTTGTGAGGCTTATTATAGACTAATCCGCATTTGTAGCATGGATAAACGTTTTTGAGTTTGATTTGCATCTTTCTATCAACTATCCCCCTAGTAGAACTATTATAAAAAAGGATAGGATTAGTATGGCGTATCGACACCCGTTATGTCATACCGGTTGGCGTTAGCTTTCCATTTCAGAAAGTTCTCTTCTGATAGGTTGGATCGTTCAAATGTTTCCCTTGCCGGTTTGGACACGTCCATTCTTTGCTGTCGTGCTTTTCGTTTACCAAAAATTTCGATAGCTTCCAAAAACCGATCGATTTTTCTAAGGCTTTTCGTATCTTGAGGGGCCTCTTTTTTGGTGATTAGCGCCATGTCTTCTTTGATGATTCTAGCATTTTCTTCAAGCGAGAGTGTTTCATCAATGTAGCTACTTACGTCTATCAAATCGGGGTCTAGCCCATTCTTTTTTAGAATGTTTCTGATCGTTGCGATTTGAAATTCTCGATTAGCTTGCATCATCCAAATAAGGACGCTAGAACATATAAACCTTTTCTAATTTTTGTGCTTTATCAAAAAAGTTCTCATTCTAGCTTAGATAGAATATCGGCAATTAAAAAAAACCGAAAAATACTCAAAACTACCAAGAATGGGTATATCTTGGTTCTACTTAAATCTGTCGACCTGTTTTTATTTCTGGGTTGATGCTCCAATATGTTTTATTGTTCCTATAAACTTCGATGACAATAAAACGAGCTGATAATTCTTGGAGGTATTTTTTGATTGTAGGATGAGATATTTTTGACTTCTTGGCCACCTCATAAATAGTCATTGGATTGTCATAACGACACATCGCTTGGAGCATGACTTCTTCTTTATTTGTGAACACCTGAGTCTACCTCCAATATTTCTTTGTCGACAAGTTCACCTATTCCAGTCAAGAAGCGAAAAAACAAAAAAAGAATGTTTTTTTATCGGTTTGTGACGTCTTTGCCGGTTGCTAGTTGGAATATTCCAAGAACTGCCGCGCCTGCTACCCCAATTGCACCTAGGACGTTCATCAAGTAGGCTACCATTGGCCAACTGGGTAGGATTAGGTTCCATGCGTATCCGCCTGCTAGGAGTAGGAGTCCTACCACTCCAAGGGACATAATATATTTTTTATTATCCATGTTTAATCACCTTTTTTGGTTATTCTTTTCTTTCTCAAAAAAGCCCTTTGAGCTTTTTAGGATTGTGATATTGGGAATCCGATGCTGTGCGTGTGACTCTTGCGTCCGATTATGCCTATTTTGAATCTTAGCCCACCTGGTTTTTTAAGGATCCTGTACTTCTCGCCTTGTTGTGGTTCGTGTTGGCGAAACCACGTATAGTTACGCTCTGGAAATATTTTGTAGTCTAAGTATCTATTGGCTCGAAGCCAAATCTTTGCTCTTTGAAGCGTCCATCCCATTCTTATTCGCCCCCCCTTATTTCTATATTGAGTGTTTTGTGGGTTGTTTGCCACTTAAAATTTTGGATTGCACGCACTGCATCAGCGTATGCCTGATTTGGGCTTGCGTGGTGAACGTTTCCAGTCCACAACTCCTGACCTTCACTTGTGACTACTCCTCGCCATCTCATGCTGTCATCACTCCCCGTTTGTTTTGGATGCGTTGAATTGTCGTGTTTAGTGACTGGATTGCTTTGTCATTATTGGGGTTGGAGTCGCTTGTTAGCTTGTCCATGACGCGTTGAAGGACTACCAGATTATTTCCAATCTCTTTTTTGGTGTTGTCTTTGCTGGTTTGTGTTGCTTGCGTGTTGGATTCTATCTCGTCGATTATCCTCTGATGCTCCATCTGGGCTCTTGTAATTCCAGTTGTCTTATTTTTTTCTTGGAGTTTTTGAATTTCTACATTTCGGCGTTGGAGCTGTTCTAGTAGGAGCTCATTTTTTTTGTCTGCGTTGCGTGTGAGTGCTATGTTGAGTTTTTCAAAAGCCATTTTTATTCCGTACATGGGATTGCCTGGAAGGATTGTAGGATTATAAGACGAGATAGTATCTTGTGCAAGTACGGCATTAGTAAGCATCATCAGAGTTAATAGCGTGATTGCCAACGTCTTTGCTTTAGCCATTTTAGTGCGACCTCATGTATTGTTTAGCGAACGCCATCGCTTGAGCTTTAGTGAGGTATTCTTTTCTACTTTCTCCAACAACCAAGAATGAATAATCATTGTGGTATTTTTGAATACCTATCTCTTTTTTTCTATCATGAATATTTCTCCACGCTATTATAGTAGAATACGAACCCGTTGTAAAATGGGGTAGTTGTCTCCAGTCTTTTAGTGCCATTTTCAATTCACCTTTTGTCTTTTTCCCTATTTTTTTGATAATGAAAATAAAAAAACATTTTTTTATCGTTTGCCCTTTTTGCCAAACATCATGTATCCGCCAGCTAAGACGACGAATGGTACGATTAGCAAGAGGGCGTATGTTAGCATCATAGCATTACTTGTTTGCTGTTGTTGCACTACTTTCTGCCCGATTATCACGCTTGCGCCTTTTGGTGCTCCCGCGCTAACTTCTACGCTGGTCTCACTTGTGGTTCCGGCATTATCCGTAACCCTGCATGAGATGTTATAAGTTGTTTGGGTGAGGAAGCTTTCAATGCTCAAGTCACCAGTTGAGGAAGTTTGCGTTTCGATCACAGTTGAGGGGCTGTTTAGCTTGTCGCTTGCTTGTATTGAATAAGTAAGGCTGGAGTCTACTGCGTCTGTGCTTTGTGAACAATCATAAGCTACTATGGCTTGTCCAGCACGAATAACCGTGTTTGGCACGCTTAAACTGACTGTTGGAGCGACATTATCTACTTCGTAAGACTGATTTTTGACTCCTAAAGCCCCAGATTGGTTGTATATGTTGACTTGGTACACTACTGCCGTACCATCTCTTGATGGTGCACTTGCTGTCGCAACGGTGCAGTTATAGCTTGTGCTATTTCCCGCTTTGTTAGGAGCCCAGCACGCAACTTCATGTACGCCAGTCGCATTTACTACAGTGACGCTCATGTTGAACGTGTTGTTGAAGTTGTTGACTGAACCGTTGAATATGACATTGCCTTTGAGGATTGTGCCTGCTGTTGGGACAGTAATCGTTGTGACTGCTAGTGCGCTCATCGACAAGGCGAGGAGCATCATTATCCATATCATCATGTTTTTCATTATAGTTCACCTTTTTTTCTCGCTCTGTAATGAGCTTTGATTATGATTTAGCTTGCCAAGTATGGCAGTCTGGTTCGGGGATTTTCTCGTACTACGCATCCGTCTGGGAGTTGGTGTACTGCCGTGCTTGGCCTGGTTAGTTTGCTAAAATAATATAACTTTCCTTTTCGGTTGAGGTAATACTTTTGGTCTTTGGAATTAACATGAGAGTATGCCATCTTATTTCAGCCCCTTCATTGCCACAAATGGCGTGATTAGGGCGAACCCTAACAGGTTGATGATGGAGTGAATCTGCGTTGTTGACGCATCCATTCCACTACCAGACCATAATAGGTACACGTGTGTGCCTATCCCTATCAGGAATCCAACGGCTAAAAGCGTCAGTACAATCATGTGAGTTTTTTTATCCATCTTGTTCCACCTTTTTAGTTGATGTCTATGTTGAATATCTCCAGCACGATTCCCAGGCTTGCGATTACCATGCTGTAACCTGCTAGTTGTGTAAGCCAGGAATAGCTAAGTCCGATAACTGGGAGGGTGAGTATTGCTTGAACGAAAAGAATCGCAGATAAGACAGCTACCATGTAAGTGGTGGCTTTCATCTGCCGCCTATTCTTTCCAATAAGAGAGCTTACGTGTGCTTCGATGAACAGGAAGAGTGCGACGAATAAGAGGATTAGGGATCGCATGTAAGTATCTGCGGGAAGCCAGAAACTACTAACGCCTGCTAGTAATGTTGCGATTGCTAAAGCTCCGAATCCGAGTTGTATTGATTTTTTTTCGATAGTCATGATGAATCTCCTCCTTTAATCTGTCTATATTCTCTTTTTAGCGTATTTAAACCTTTTTGTTAAATTTTTCAAATCATGCTAGTAAGATTGGGTAAAAAGCCGAGCAAGATCAATACCAAAATTATTATTTCTATAATAAATGCGGGAGCGAAATCTGCTACAAAATTTGGCTTCCAAATGCTCTTATTCCAAAAAGCAATAATTAAAGTTATGAGGTTGTGCACGAAAACAAGCATTAAAAGGCTGATTAGGTAAACTTGTTGTGATATCACTTGCGAAGCGACCAAACTATCCTGGCCCGATAATGCTTGGATGAGATCAGGGACGGAAATCATTATTTCGTCACTTCCTTTTTCTAGTCATTACTATAACTAGGATGATTAGCAGAATCATTGCTGTGCTTACTCCGCCTATGATCCAACCACTTTGCGTAATGGGGCAAGAGTTTGATTGTGCGTTGTATGCCGTGATTGGTGGAAGACAAGGTTTTGGAAACTTACAAACGCCATCTATGAGGACGCCGTTTTGTTCTTCACATGATCTTACTGATACGCATGTGCCGTTGACCATCACCTTGGGGCTGGTGCAAGTTTTTTGTGGGCCAACGCATTTGCTTCCGTCCCATGATTGTCCCTTTGGGCACTCATTTATGAGCTCGCATTTTTTGCTGTTCCATTTCGTTCCAGTAAGGCAAGGCTTATGACAGATGCCATCTTCTTTTATCTCACCAGTGTTGGGACATTCAGAAGGGGGATTGACTGGAGGAGTTGTTGGAGGGGTGACTTCTTTTTGGATTTTCTGTAATACGTCAAAATGATAGCTGTTAGACTGTTCATACCACACGTCAACAGCTCCAAAGTAGTCAGTGCCGTTATAGAGGTATTCTTGAAGTTGATACTTACCTAATCTGGAGGGGGCTTTGAATGAAAGCTCATACTTGCATAGGAACGTGCATTGTTGTGATAATTTGATTCCAACATCAAAAGTCCTATAAGTATCACCCATACCATACACAGGTATCCCGTTTGAATTAAATTGTTGATTGTAAGGATCTGGGCTTAACACGATAACTGCCCTATCAAAATCTACACTATAAGGAACGGCCTGGGTTATGGTAATAATTTCAGAGGGGGCATAAATATTATTTTGGCCTGGAGAAGTCACGAAACTTTGCTGAAAGAAAACATTAAACGAATTAGTCAATGTGATATTTTCGTAATCAAATCCGCCCTTGCCATAAAAAGTCTGCTCTGGCAAACTGCCACTGTTGATAAAAAATGCGGTTCCAATACCAACTACCAAAGTGATGAGTAATATGCCAATCCATAATCCTTTTGCTCTCATTTCCTAATCACCTTCTGATAGTACACGTATAACCCGCCAAGAATTACCATACCAAGAATAACGGACACGACCCAAATTGTCACGTCAGGAAATGCTAAAGTGCTAATAAGCATCTGAAATCTGGTGATTCCAATAACTGCCCACATGATAACCAGCACTATCCCCACACCAACCTCATCAATTGGATTGAAAGGAAGGAGATTAATTGGGCTGATGATATATAAGCCTCCAGCTACGGTGATGATTAATGCGATCAGGAGGTCTATTGGTATCATATTCTCAACTCCCCAAAATTAGTTGGTGATCTCATTCTTGGACGATAAGAGCGTCTTGGAGGACTTTTCTTCCTGCCATCACGCGTGAGCAGGATGATTACCAAAATGAACAATCCGCCACCCACGACGGCTAAAATGATTAGTGCAAGCGTGAGACCGTTATCGTCAGCCACGCAAGTAGGTGTGGTAATCACTTCTGGAGCAAAACCCAAATATGAACATCCCAAGCCACATACTTCATCCCTAACCTGCACTAGATGATAGCCAGAATCACACTCGCCAGTCACAGCACATGAACTATCAAGTTGTAAAGTGGTTCCAGATGGGCAACTGCCACCGCCAGACGCGCCTTTTTGTTCCACGCAATTACTATCCGAGATTTTTCCATCTTGGCAAGTGGCAAGACACAAATAACTCTTATCGCCTTTTAACACAGAATGGATTCCTAAAACATTAGATGGTTCGCCAGACGTGTCGCATTTGTCAACAAAGATTTTTCCTTTAATACAATTTGTAGACGTGCTAGGAACACACTCAATTCCTGCATTGTCATTGCAGTGGTTCAAATCTACAATATTCCACTTGCCATCAGTAGACGGGATGATCGGGCATAATGTGGGCTTTCCAGAAGTGGGATTAAAAGTTATGTAACCATTATCTGCAAGGTTCTTCTTGATTTCATCAATGGGTGTGGCTTGCCATTTAGCAATGACATTTTCCACGCCGTGATCTAAACTGACCACTGGGCTTCGTATTTGTGATTGCAAGTCTTGGATTCTGCCAAGATTTCCAACATTCCAACTCCCGCTAATCCTACAACCTTGGTTTGCTCCACCTTTCCAGTAATATAGTGTTTGGCCATCTCTAATATTCAAGCAATAACTGGATGCTTCGATAAGTAATGTTCCAGTACCGTGTTGCATGTTAACAATCAACTTTTCGCCGTATTTGAGCCTTGTTTTACCAATTAGAGTGCTAAATGATGTTACGAAATCTCTGGAAGACACTATTATTTTTCCATTAGAAATATTCTGTATTGAGTAATGGCCTACAACACCTAAAAAATCGGCAATGATGGCCCCTTCACTTTTTGTAAGCGTGACATCACATCCGCCATAAGAACTAACTCCCAAGCCATTGCTTTCGTCACATTGGAACGTGTAATCCGTTCCAGAAGTGCTAAAAAAGCTATCATTAGTCTTGAGATTTTCAGACTTCAACACATTAGGGATGGGACAAGTGTCGCACCACAAATTAGAATAGATAGGTAATTTGATAGTGTTTGGATCCACAGCAGCATAACCACTCTGCTGAACGAAACCAGCAAGCATAGAAAGACCAATTAGTGAGAGTAAGGCTACCGCTATGATAACGCTAATAAGCACATTATTTTTGGTCATAGTACCTACTCCATTTATTAGTTTATAAATCTTTTTTTTATTCTGTCACCGTAAAATAAAGCAGTGGTGCAAGAATCAAAAATAGGGATAAGTGATACATGTCAATTATTGGAATGGCAAACGTGAAAAAAGGCATCAAATATTCTGGAGCCTTCTGTGTCATCATAAAAGTGCCAAGAGCACCTAAGATCATGCCAAACATGGCGATGAAACCAACAAGAACATCAATTCCCAAAATAAGCCGTTCGTTATGCGTGTTTCTCTTCCAAACTCGTTTAAGCACAAAAATCACGAAAGCCAAAAAGATAAGAGCAAAAGTAGCCCACCACACAACAGCGACCGAGATTTTAGCCCCTCCAAAGATGTTAGCCTTATAATCAATCCCCAAATCGCCAAGCTTATTATGTGTGACATCATTAAGTGGCAAGACTAGAATGATGAAAAGCATAAAGATAGCCAGATCAAACTTATCGACGAAGATGCGTAGTTTGTCAACTCCTAAAAAGTCGGTTTTCACGAGTATCGCCTCATCATCACATAACTAATCAAGCCAGCAAAAACAAGTGCGGTCACTACGCCAACAACCCACCAGTTGAGTGTTGAACTGCCAATCGCATCAGCTTGTGAAACTGGCCTTATGATTTCAGTAGTCAAAATACCTGCGACATTAGTTTGGGCCTTGATCTCATCAGCATTATCCACAATCAAGGGAGTCACTGCTTGGAAAGTCCTAGCATCACTTACTCCACTAAGTCTTGCACTGCCAAAAGTCTGGGGGATGGTCAAATTCTGCACGTTACTCCCATCTTTTATTTTAGGTTCTACTGCAAAAGTGTAATCGAAACCATTCAAACTAGAGATGGTAGCCACGCGAGAATTGCCAACATAAAATACGATGTTGCTAACTGCCCTAAGTCTGGAGCTTCCAAGCTCATCAGTTCTTGGATATACTTCAATCTTGGTATTAGGACTGCTATTGTACACTCCGCTAGTACGCGTGAAAGTACCCCTAAAAAGGCTTGGAATTTCGGTAATGGTATTAGTCTCGAAAATGAGTTTTTTGGGAGTATAATCCGTCTGTAACACATCAAGGATTGCAGAAGGCTTGCTGTTAAATTCCAAAGCGGGAGGACTCATCAATTTGTGATCGATCACTTTAGTGGCGTCAATATCAAAAGCGAAATTCCGAACTATGCCAACCAAAAACGTCACATCTTTATAAGAGCCATCAGACTGCTTTACTTTGTAAGTCCCAAATTCTATATTAGACGCTTCGTAAGTCACATTCATCCAGGAAGTGAGCACAAGCGTTTCTCCATCTCTCATCACAAAATCACCCTCGCTAGTGCTAAGATAAGCGTTAGTATCGCCAACAGTATTAAACCATTTTGAGGAGCTATCAAAATAGAAGTCCAAACTATTAAGGCTCTCAGTATGTTTCACATTCCGAGAATTGCCCTCTCCAAAAAATCCCCACCTACAATTAAGGATTTTATCCAAGTTATTATCGTCACAAACAACACTTCCAATATCCCTAGAAGTGTAAAGCAGATTATAGTTTTTTCCGCCAAAAATAGAAGCTTGGAATAGTCCCGTTGTGAAATATGCCCCAACTACTAAAGTAAAGATTATCACCAATCCCGCAAGCCAAAGACTCTGTTTTTGTTTCATCGTTTCCCCTTCTTTTTCCTAACTGAATAATAAGTGGCCACGCCAGCAATCAAAGCGACAATAAGCACAATAAGCACAATACCGCCAATAATAATGTTAACGCTTTTATCTTGGCTTCCAGTGATAACACTTGTTGTCTTGCCAACAACATCGGCGATGGGAGTAGCAACTTCCGCAAGGGGAAGAGTAACTTGAGGTACTGATGTTTTCGCCTCACTTGACACATTAGAGGTAATAGCTTCTGGAATACTTGGTTGAGCCCATTCCGGCAACAATGACCTTACCGCTTCTGACACTGATGGTTTCGCCTCACTTGACACGTTAGAGGTAATAGCTTCTGGAATACTTGGTTGAGTCCATTCCGGCAACAATGACCTTACTGCTTTAGGCACTAATGAGTCCACAATCTCGGAAACGCTTGAAGTGACCTTCTCACAACTAAACTGGAGTGGATTAGTCGAGATTGTCACTGCGTCAAATCCATCTGGGCATTTGAGGAAACTCTTTGCCTCACAATAGCTCCCACTCTCGGTCTTGGTAAGGGTGAGTGGGCTGCAAAGTTGATCCACCGGAAGGTAAATCTCACAAATTAAACTACCATTTTGTGTCTTACGCAAATTATAGCCCGTAGGACAATTCTCGCTAAGGGGCGGAGTGATGGTGATTATGCCAGTCGCCTCATTAATAGCAGCCCCCTTGCCAGCAATCAAAGCCACGCCATTAATGCTTTGACAAGAGCCATTAGAGCCAATCGCTTCTTTCTCGAAATCACACTTGGTCTGCACGTTAGCTCCATCAAAAACGTAAGGAATAGTCCAAGTCTCTTCTTGGGGGATGGTCACTTTCTTTCCTTGATTTAAGAGTATTAAAGGCTCTACAATCTGATCCGAACCCTGTGCCAAATTGTTAGTTCTAATAACTGGATGTTGCATACAAAATCGTTTCATCTCAAAACGCCCGCTGAATTTATCAATGGTCACTCCTCCTTGGAATGACTCAATGCCTAGCTTTTCATTGCCTACAAGACTGCATGAATACATTGGCAAGTATGAGACTTCGTTGATCCACAAATCACGATTTCCCAGCCTGCTCATATCCCTTACCATGATGTAGAGTGGCCTATCATCACGAATCTGGAAGTTAAGCCTGTTCGCATCAAAAGCTATCTGGTCGCCATTGACGAAAAGCGTGAATATGCTACTATTAAGTTCACTTGGTTCAATCTCTAAAAGATAATTCGTGGGAGTGCCTCCGCCAATGCCTTGCAGGTTATCCCTAAAAGTGGTGGTTGAGCCAATAGTGTAGTATCCTTCAAGATCGTTCCCCACAAATAATCCCAAGCTATCCGCCCCATTTTTGAATTGAAATCTGGCTCTTTGCCCCCTAAAATCGTGTGTAATTTTAAACTCGGCATTGGTGATTCTAAGCACGCTTTGATTAGTCTCTATATTCGCACCCCTAAAAGTGGTTATACCGCTACCTTTCTCCCAAACCACGCTAGGATTGCCATCACTAAAATCAGTCCCGTAATTGTTGATCCAATTAGGATTCGCATAATTATAAAATGCGTTCTTGGCAAAACAAGTAGTGCCATTCTCGCTAGAACATCTCAAATCAATAAATTGTCGTTCTGGATAAATGGGAATAAAATCACTTCCGGCAAAAGCAGTCCCTTGAGTAAGATAATAAAAGCCTCCAATAATAGCTAACAAGAATATAGCTATTACTCCAAAAAATAAAGCATAATTAGATTTTTTCATGCAGACACTCCAATAGCCATGTTACCTTTGCTAGTATAAAAACCTTTTTTATATCCATGCCAAAGCCACCACCGCCACAAAAATGCCAAATAACAAGCTAACTCCCATACTTACCTGTGATTCGATTCTTCCAAGATTCAAAGCCAAAACGAGAAGCGATCCCAAAACCACCGCCCAAAATAGCACAATAAGAAGTATTGGAATTTCAATATTTTGGTAGCCAGTAATCACGTTATTGTAAATCTTAAATTGGATTAGCTTGCCAAAATACTCAAAAATAAGACCCAAATCACTTACGCTCACGCTCACACGCACGCTATCACTATTCAAATTCTCATCAGTGGCATTGATTAAAAAGATAAAATTACTATTAGCGACCTCTTCTGGTAGGCTAATCTCGTAAGGCACTATCACATCGCCACTCCTAGCTTTGAGACTAAAACTTGTCTCGTTAAGATTCACGTATTTGCAGATTGTACCTTGGATTTCGACACACGAAATCTTTATTTTAGAATCTGCAATGCCTGGTTTTAGGATCATGCTCCTCTTACGGATACCGCCTTGGCTGACAAAAACCTGCACGTCCTTCTGATTGCCCCCATCGCTAATCAGCGCAAAAGAAAGATTCTGCCCAACAGGATTGATAGGTGTGGGGGCTGGAGGCGCACCCCCACCCCCTCCTGAAGGGGTTGAGATTGCCGAAGTAGTCTGATTCTCTAGGCTACTACTTCCCGCAACTCCAGAATAGGACACGCTAGAACCAACTACTTGGAAAAAATAAAGCGTGCTTGCACTCAAACCCGAAATGGAATGATTACACACGCTCGAACAATTCTGCAAACCAACACTAATAGAAGTGAGGCTAAGATAATTCGTGCCGTAAAGCACGCTAAAATTAGTTGTAGTAGACGTATTAAAATTAAGGATTAGACTAGTTGTAGAAACGCTACTAAAAGACAAATTAGCCAGGTCAACTTTTGCAGTAGTAGTATTTTCGATAGTGCTATTTCCCGTGTGACCAGCGTTATCACGAGAATTAGCTATCACCTTGAAAAAATATTGTGTTCCAGTCAAAAGCCCACTGATTGAGTGATTGCAGATGTTAGAACAATTCACGCTAGACACGCTAACCGAAGATAAAGACGTGGAGCTGTTCCCATAAAGCACGCTAAAATTGATTGGGATAGACGTGTTGAAACTCAAATTAATACTTGAAAGACCAACGCTACTAAACGACAAATTCCCGACAGCCGGCAAAGTAGTGGTCGTATTTTCTATACTGCTAAAACCGGTGATGTTATTATTATTTCCGACAATCACCTGAAAGTGATATTTGGTTCCAGAAGCCAATCCTCCAATACTCTGATTGCACACATTATCACAATTTCCAGACCCCGCTATTTTTGAAGATAAACTAAAAAAATCAGTACCATAAAGCACCGTATAATTTGTTGAAGCAGACACGTTAAAAGATAATTTCACATAAGAGAGGTTCACATCAGAAAAAGATAAGTTGCCAACGCTAGGAGCCGCATCATCAAAAAAGAAATTCCTAACAGAAGAATTAGTACAAGTGACATTCAAATCACAAACTTCAACACGCCAAGAATAACTGCCATTCTGCATCACAGGCAAACTATAATTAGAATCAAAAAGAACACTAGAGTTAAGCGTGCCATTCAGATAAAATCTTGAATAGTTGATGTCTGACGTATCATTATCAAACCCCACCCAGCTAAAAAGTGGCAGATTAGATTTTCCAAAATAAGCATTGGCCATAGGTAAAGAGAGATTAACTTCCGGCAAAGAATTAGAAATTAGCAACACTGTACTGTTAGTAAAATTTGAAAGCGTGCTATTATCATTGGCATACGCTTCAACATATATTCGATCTCCACGGCTACAATTAGTTCCGGCACAAGAATACAAAAAGCTCACATTCGTATTATTCCCGATGAGATTCATACTAAAATTCGCGGTGTTATTGTATAAGCCATTTGTGCCAGTCCTGTTGATCCAGACTAAACCTGAATAACTAATGTTCGGGTTGACATCAGTCCCGTGGCCAACGATGCTAACATTGATGTAGCTAGAGGTATAACTGATAGGGTTATCAAAACCAACGGATGAAATTATGGGCTGACTTATTCCTGATAAAACAGAATAATTGCTAGTGACAGAATCATTGCGGTTGTTACTCGTATCGTTTGTGAAGAAAGTGAGATTGTACATTCCAATTTTTGATCCGCTAGATACGCTAAGAGTCGTATTGTATAATTGTCCAGAAGCGGTCATCGTCACGTTGTAAGTCGTGATATTCATGCCTTTGACTTGCAGGATCACCTTATCCACTGCCGTATCATCAGTCACGTTCACGTTGACAATAATAC
>ERZ1292623.1564-Hain-H51-01um-R1-1564-length-21859-cov-5_pt1 | contig 21859 bp, 36 predicted proteins | sample MGYA00564398_ERZ1292623 | MGnify/ENA primary metagenome ERZ1292623 (study PRJEB36523, sample SAMEA6512633) | groundwater metagenome | collected 2019-01-07 | study: AquaDiva: Metagenomics assemblies of 32 groundwater samples | reverse complement strand
ATAGAACTTTGGATTGAACATAACTTTCTAACTAATAATATAAAGTATATATTATATAAACGAAAGCTATTTAAATACTTTTTTTCTTTCATTATCATGCATACTAATATAGGCTTAATAAAACGCTGGCATTTTAGTTCTTTTAGAAAGTTGCTGCCTCTTAACAATAACAGCACTAACAAGGATTTTAGGAATCATTACTTTTAGTCTTTGTATGATAATATGCTGTAATTTTTTTATATTATCACTAGACCATTCTTTGACCTCTTCTTGGAGAGGAATCTCCATATCTATTAAGATTCCTACTGCCCTACTCCAAGTAGAATCTTTTAATCCTTCGTATATGTATTTAATACTATATGTTACTCCACTATTAATGCTTCTTGGACCTTGAAGCTCTATAGGGAATAATTGTCCCCAGTCTTCTTCTTCAAAATCTGCAGCTGAAGCTCCATTTTCTTCTAAAAGTTCTTCTACTACTTCAATTCGGGATAGCAGCATAGCTTCTATAGGATCCGGAGCTAAAGTTATTACATCACCTGCTTTCATATTGTTCTTAATTAAAAGGTTAAAAAGGTACCGCAAGAATACATCAGATTCTATGTCCACTCGACATTTGTCGAGCAAGCGGTACTCTCTCCAAAATCCGTGTAGACGGACCACATTTCCCCCTCCCGAGAATGGACCTCGTTCAGGGGTTTTGGCTTTTTAAGCCTTTAGTAACTTCAATTTCCGTTTTTGTTCCCTTTGCTGCTTCCCAGTAAGGGGCTTTATAGCTACTTTGGGGGAAGCAGCCTCAGGGGCAACAGGTAAGGAATCAAAAGAAACCACAGTAGTTGGAAGTACTTGCTCCGGAGCAGCATTCTGAATCGTTACAGAAGGTGCAGGAGAAGAATTTTTCTTCTTCCATTCCTTCCTAAGTGCTGATATAAAGCTCTCAGTCATTTCGGGTTCGTCCCAAGCAGTGTCATAGAAGCCTTGAAAACTTTGTTGGAAACAGTTCCAGGCAGCTGTAAGGAGGCGATCTTTTTGTTCAAAGGAAGCTTCCTTCCAGAAAACAAAGCGCCCCATGTTGTACGGTGGAGCATAGTCCATGCTGCTCCACATCCTTCCAAAGAACTCTTTCAAAGAGGTTTGGAATCTTGGGTTACAAACCCACAAGGTCATTGTCTCCTTTGTAGGAGAATCTCCAAGACACTCAATGCTGCAGTCTTCTTCACTGCCGGGCGATTGGATGAGCCGAAATCGCACGTTTGTGTATGGAACGTTGAACCGACTTTCCCGATTTGCTTGCTCACGTGGTTGTGCGTTGAACAATCGAGTGATAATCAAAGTTCCACTCTTGCCCACGATAAGTTCGGCATTGTAGATGAAGGATTCGCCTTCCGGAATTTTCTGGAAACGTGCTAAGCAACTGTCTTCTCCCGGACGAGAGTTTGTGGAAAGAACTGCTACTCTTGGGCGATCGCCTCTTCCTTGTGGAATGAAAGCGATAACTCCGCCTTCTTCAGTTCTTTTTACTCCTACACCAGAAGCGAAGTGATACTCCAGGGGCACCCTCTTTGTGTGGTGCATTAAAGGAGTAGGAGTATTTGGTTGAATCACGGGTGAAACTGCAACAATATTATCAAATGTAACCATCTTCTAGTTTATTTAAAAGACGAGTTCTCTTACTCTTCTTAGACTCCTACATTACAAAAGCAGTGTAAGTCTTTAAAATTGGCTCTATACTGGATCTCTCCAGCAATTCCATAAGCCAATTCTACCTAAGTCGAGTCTTTTCGCTCTCTGGGAAGTCCTAACACTTCCTATTAGGAGAGAGCTCCAAGTTCAGAGAACCCGTCCTTTGCGCAAAATGAAATTACTACGTGAGCGTAAGCTCAAGCGGCAACCTCAGTTTGAGCGTGATTCAATGCGACAGCAAGCCCGGCAGCAACCCAATGAAAGAATCCTTGTTCAGCGGTGGGTTCAACGGTTTTAACAGGAGCTTCCAACGCCTCAATGCGCAAGCGCAGCACTTCTGCCGCTGCATCTTCCTTCACAAGAAGCATGTTGATGCGAGCCGATTTCAAGATGGCCAGCTTCTCAGCGTCCTCAGGAGACAGCACGGGAGCAGCACCGTCAAGAAGTTCAAGAAGATCCTCACACATCTGATTTGCCGCCGGAAGCCCCGGGAATTTGGCTCCAATAGCTTCGATGACTGCTTCAATGTCACCGACTTCGAGCATGTCCGAGGCTTCTACAACGGTTGCTGGAGCCACAAAAGGTGCTTGTGGGTTTGTCATCTCGGTGGCAAGCACTTGCTCCACAATTTGTTCAGGTGCGACATTTGCTTGAGCCGGAGGAGACGTAACAATCAACTCTTCTGCTGCAGGTTCAGAAGACTCTGCAATCTCTGCCCACCAATCAGTAGGTTGCTGTAGACCCCAACTCTTTTTGCCATCCATGAGCATAAAGTTGCCTTCTGCATCAAAAAGCTCAGGCTGGAGCCAGGGAAGCACGTGCTTGGTCTTGGGGATTCCATTGAAGCTTTTCAGCTTAGCGAAGCCTTCTGCCGTAAAATGACTGGTGTGAAGGCCCACAGCCTCCAGAGTCGCTGGGGTCAACTTTCCTGTTCGTAAGTTTTCTATGACCCATTTGGCGAATTCGAATTTAGTCTCCAAGTTTACGGAGACTTTTTCAGTACCTTGGATAGGTTCCACTGTCATATGACTTATTAATTAACTAGGGGATGAGAGAAATTAACCTGTTAATACTCACTTCCCCTTGTGAGAGAGTAAAAACAGCTGGTGAGAGTATATACTCACCATTTTTTTCAGGTTTTTGAAGTAATCCAGCCTTTATCATTATAGCTGGAGCGTTTCTATTCTCTCTCCTTAGAGCTCTGTAGATAGCTTTTAAAGAAAAGGAATTTTTGTAAAAAGAGTTCTTAAGATTTTCAATTGCTAAAAAATATCTATGATAAGCTTCTGTGAAAGCTGTGAGTTTCTCTAACTCTTCATATTTCATAGAGCTTATGTTTAAGCACAATATCCATAATCTTAGTATAATAATAAAGATCTGTGGCGTATCCACAGCCTCTTGGAACATCAATCTTTTGTCCTAAAATTCTTTGAGACTTAGGCCCAAGATGTAGAACTATTTTATCAATTATAGCAATACGTTCGATAGGAGACATCCTTTGCCATTCATCTCGAGGTATCCAATATGCTTTAAGATTCTGGAAGTTTCTTCCTTCTCGCAACATTTTACTGTGCGCTAGGTAAGAATCCCAATGCGTATTGAATCGACGAAAGATAGCACTCTCGCTTTTCTTTATTCCCTTTCTATATTCTTCAGTATTCCAAGACTTACAAGATTTACATCCCTTTCGTCCTTTAATACCAAAATGATTTTTAGCATATAAGGTTAACTTAGATCCCCCAGAACGAGATTCAAGAATCCCTTGTGCAATCGAAATCGCAGGAATAATATTGAATCGTTCTTGCATATCCACGGCAGTCTCTTTAAATCGCTCAATATATAGGAGACGACGAAGAGAATCATTCTTCTCCTCATGTAGCTTCCATAACTGTGATTTAGTATATTTCTCTTTTTTCTTTAACTCTGCTGTTAATTTTGCTGTTGATGTTATTATGGCTGCTATTGGTATCTCTTTAGTAGCTCCTAAGGAAACTAAAATAAGAAACACCAATATTATTAGAGCTATACTCTTTTTCATTTTAATCTATTATTTGAATCGTAATTGGGAGAGAAAAATCTCCTTCCTCTTCTCTAAGAGGTATAAAATGTAATCCAATATACAGTTTATAATATTCCTTTTTAATTTTAATAACTTCTAATCTATCAGCAGTCACATATGACCATTGCTTATTGCCTTCTTTATCAAAAGCAACAAAAAGCACTAAGCTTTTTTCTAAACTAGAATCTACATATATAGTACGTAAATAATTAGTAGGAATTAACTCTTTATTTCCCACCATATACATATTATTTACTTCTGGATATATTAACTCTTGTCCATTACAAATAATGGTAAGAGTTAAAATTAATCCTGTTAATAAACTTTTAATGAAAAGTTTCATATTGTCCATTTCTTTTATTTTGATTATGAAAATTATTTTCTTGAAGAGTTCTTTTATGTAAAGCAGGAATAAAATCTACTTCTACTATAGAAGTAATTAGCAGCTCTCCGTTACTAAAAGCACTAGAGCTAGCTAGTAACTTGAATCCCGTAGTATCTCCTCTTTTATTTAACTCATTGTTATGATGCATAGCCACTTCTATTGGCTGCGTGCCTTTAGATATAATCGTAAATAGCTTTTTTCTTGGAGGAAATACTGTTCTTCCTGATTCTTCAGTAAGTTTTTTCTTTATTTCCGGGTATATATTAAAAAACTCTACTAACTGCTGATATATGTCAGAGCGTTTTCCTAATTCCTTTAATGCCTTTAACATTATTCTGGCCAATTTTCGTTTTTGTTTTCTTCAATTTTTATATCTGAAGAAGCACAAAGCGTTATTACTAATAATAATAACTCTAGAATTAAAAAACCTCCTCTCTCCCCATCTTCCCAATTATATATCCAAATATTTCTACATGCTAAGCTAAATAATATATAGATTATAAAGGAAATAGGAAAAAAATAAATACAAAATCTTGCCAAAAATTTAAAATCTTTTTCCATTAGTTGTATTAAAATACCGAAGCAGGTAGACACTGAGCTAGGCTCTGCGACAATCACCTGCAACGGTATACCGTTTTGTCTAAGTCTTAAAGAGTTTCAAGCTTTTGGCTTAACCACTGCCAGAATTCAGCAATTCTTGGGCCTTCCTCAAAGTAGAAAGGGTCAAGTTCTGAACCTTTAATCTCACTTGCCCATTGAGAATTGAAGTAGAATAGCATATTAAATAGCATTTGCCCTTTTCTCCATTTGCGGCACTCTGGACGAGTTTGTTTCCAAAGCTCTATGGTGCTATTAAAGGCATCTATCCATTCTTCTTTTTTTAATTTTGCTTCATATTCATCTCTTCTTGGAGTATTTATCTTGCCAAGAAGCTCGTCTTTTACTTCTCCAAATGTGTATTTTTTCAATTTTTACTTCTTTTTATTGAAATGGTACATTATAATTTTATCTCCTATATACAAAATAAAGGATGTTATCAATAACATTAGTAGTATGTCCATGTTGTTTTGATTTTAGTGGACCTGACGGGACTTGAACCCGTGTCCAGTTTAAGTAGCATATTTACAATTTTATCAACAACTTAGGAATCTAGTTTTTACGAAAACTTGTTCCACTAAAAAATGAGGGCATACCAGATTCTTTTCAGAATTGATAATGCTTCCACCATTTACTTTTTAACAGGAAGTAAAAAACCTAATTTACTCGCAAATTCTGTTCCCAGGTTATGCTGCGAGCGCCACCCGGCTACAGGAATTCCTCATTGGAACTACTTTAGCATGGACTCCATTTGTATGGTTGCCATTTATTGTCTCTTGATTTAATTTCAGGCTCACAAGATTTGCCTGGTTGCTTATAAATACCTTTCTTATCTGTCGATTCCAATTCAGGCCCTTTTAATAAAGAGAATAATGCAAGAGTCTACGCAAATCAAGAATAACTCTTGAATGGAGATTATTTCAGTCCTCAAGCATCACTCTCTTTGTGGTCCCAGAGGGAACTGCACCCCCGCCCTGAGTGTTATGAGCACCCTGCTCTACTACTGAGCTATGAGACCTTTTATTACTTTATTTTTAACTTTCTTATACCATTTCTGGGAATTTCTATTATTCTTTCAAATTCTCCACTAAGTAGTATCTCAGCTATAACATACCATTCCCCCATTTCAGGAGAGTATTGTTTCTTTAAAAGCATTCCAGTCACAATAGCATTGTAATCTATGTATCCTGTAATGATGTCTCCAACTTTAGGATTTGAGAAAAGTTTTCTAAAAAATTTCATAGAGTAAAAATTTAGGCCCTCTCCAGTGTCTTTTCTCCCCTAAGTCGAAATATAAAATTAGAGAGAGCAAGTTTAATGGGTGGGGGAAATCTGAATGGAAAAGGCCTATTATTTGTCGAGTGTGTTTGTCATAATAGTATAGGATATAAAAGCTATTATCAGAAAGTAAAAGACTACAAATGCCATGTTCTTTCTGATAATGTAAACCACCAACCCCCACAACATGCAAGCTTCAACGCTTGCTAAAGAAATTACTTGTAAATATAATTTCCAAGGTTGTTCTACTAATTTACCAATTAGGGCAATAAGAAGAGAAATAGATGCTATTACAACCCATGGGGCTATTTTCCAAATTTCTTTGAGCACATGCTTAACTTTTAGTGGTGAATAAAAAATCCATGGCAAACTATCTTAGTTGTGTTTTACAACAACATTAGATACCCTTTATTCGCGTTAGGGACATCTTGTAATTTTGAAGCTTGGCTTCAATCTACAGAAATAATGCAGTTACAAGATGGGAAATCCATGGTGTAGGCGCTGCTACATGGTACCTACATTTCCAAGCTGCTTTAAACAGATTTTAGAGACCTTCCGGCGTTTTGGCCTCTAAGTTATCTATTATTATATTAGGATTATACCTTTCCTTTTCCTAATAACGCAGCTTTTTCTTTAACGGCTTTTCGCCGTTCTTCTAGAATCTTTTGGTGTTTTTGGTTTTCTTCTTTATATCCTTTGTTCTCACTATAATTAGTAAACAGCAATATTATTGCCACTATAAGAAAACCTAAGATATAAAATATTGTCGCACTCATTTTTGTTTACTTTGATTTCCTCTGAATTTACACAGGCTTGGACTGTTCCTATTTAGTAGCACTCTACTAATATAGAAGCTTCATTAAATCAACTACGTCCTTGCACGTAGCGGGCTCATACTAGTTATTACATCCGCTATACTATTTGCATTTTCTATGCCAGCAATGTAATTAACTCTTAGTACTCGTTGTTTTGAGAATAACTAGAATTTGTATTCTAGTCAAGGATAAGAAATCTACTCCTAGCGGTGTCTCCCGCATAAAACAACTTTTATTTCTTGCTGCAGCAATTATAGAAGATTGTCTCTTAGATTTCTCCGTATAATTTATTAGTGAATTTATTTACATATCTTAATATGTAAATAATTCGGAATTGACTCCTACTTAAGATTGTTTCTTTGAGGTTAACTGTATTGGAGTGGCCTCTCCAATTTCTAAATATATTATCTATTCTCAAGATAGGAATCTGCTGGTTACGGGCCAGCTCTAATTAATGCAAAAAAAGCATGTTGTCGCATGACGGGATTTGTAAAGAACCTATGTCGAAAAATCAAAAGGACATTTCAACATATTCTCCTTAAGTTTGAACTGGAGTTCTATGAACTCTTGAACATCCACAATTGGTTCTTTTAGGGTATACCTCAAGTATAAATGCTTTGCCACAAGCACACTTAAGAGTACCCAAGTAGCTATATTTTCGTAACGAGTGTCAGACCACCCGCCTCTGAATTCAAAGGTTCCTAAAATATTTATTCTGCATGGGAGTGTATGTTCATTTAGATTCAAAAATCTACTTTCTCTGCCGCTTTTCCAAGACATGTCATGCACTTTAGGATGCATTCCGCAATGGCTATGTACACTTCCCCCTTTAGCCACTTTAAATTTCTTCTGCAGTATTTCGCATACTTGTTGCAACGTTACAAAAGAACTAGCTTTTTTTCCTTGAAACCTCATTCTGACTTCTTGCATCTCGCAATCTGCTCCTATATCCACACTTTGTTGTACTTTAGGGTTTATAGTAAGCTCTTTAGCTATCTCCTCTGCCCTTTCTCCTGCATAAAATATGTCGCATTCAAATTTCTCTTGCTCCTCTGTAGTTCCTGCCTTCGTGCATTCTAATTCAAATGCCCAATCTGCTACAAAGCTACCTTGTGTAAACATCCAATCAAACAACCTCTGATTCTGGTGTAATCTTTTACACCAAATAGGCAAAAATGAAGGGTCTGTCTGTAGGACTGTACACAATTCAAACAAATGTCTGTTATTAAATAACATAGCTGTATATTTTTAAAGATGAAGAGAGTTGGGGAAGAATTACTCCTTCCCCACACTTCTCAAGCCGTTTGATGCTGCAGGTATGTCCTGCTTGCCGGCTCCGCACTTGTTTGAGTACGAGAGATCTGGGATGCCGGCAGCGCAGTATTCCCCAGGAGAGTCATGCGATCCTCGCCAGAAAGCGATTTGACTCGCAATATTGCATTGACTTTGGCCTGAAACGACTTGGCGTTGCGCACGCTGGCATGCGAAGCTTTGAATTGGGCAACGAGCTGTTCTTGAGTCATATGACAAATTTTGAAAAGTGAAGCCAACTTTGGGAGTGCACTCCCTTAATTGACGTGAATAATTCTTCCAATCTTCTGTTGGCATCCTGCTTGTGATACTGTTAATGTTGCCACTAACAATGTCCCAAGAGGACTGTTTGCAGATTTTAGGATATAGGCATCGTGTGTACCTGAAGTCATTGTTTTCCATGTATATGGACCAACATTATCCAGGTAAAACTGGTATCTTTTAGGTGTGGTGATAGTAGTTCCAGCAAAGAACTCAATCTTGCCATTATCTACTCCTTCTAAGAATATCTCTGCATGCTTAGGAGCATACATTGACACCTTAAAAGTAATAGGTAACTCTGTCAAGACTACTGAGTTGCTAGCCCACGGCAGGTTATCTACATAAGCTACCCTGCCAACTAACAGGTTACAGCCTGTCACTGGGAACATCCCTTCTCCTGTAGGAGACCAATAACCTGTAATATGCGAATGGTCATTTGCATTCTGGACTTCAATCCAGTAATTCTCAACAGAGTCTGGAGACTCAATGTTGGTAATTTGGATAGAGTCCATTACTGGACGAGTGACTTGGATGATGTTTTGTGCTTGAATTGCAATAGCAAATAACAAGCAAAGAGCAGTTAAGAAGTTTCTCATAAGGATATGAATTAATTAAGGAACCTGCCTCGTCAGTTGTAAGTGGTTAATCTTACAAGACCTCCTACTTGGAGGTTTCGGCTTCATTCTCATAAATAGCCATTATAGCTAAGTATGCGAGTTTGTATGTCTTCTCTTCATCAGCATAGCCATGTAATTTGAGATACATAACAATAGCTGTCATCAATTCAAGTCTTTCTCTTTCCGTAAGCATGACATGTATGTTTTAATGGTTAGGGGTGCCCGGCGACGTATCCCCAGACACCCACTGTCTAACCAATCGTGATTCTGAGAGGATTCGGACCTCTATCTTAGGAAACGCATTCCTATGTAATACCGTTATACTACAGAATCGTAAAGATATTGCCCTTTGGTGAGTAGCTTTTGCTAACCTAAAGGTGAGGAGTAGGGCAATATCCAAGACAAATTATAATCCAAAACGAATATTTTACAAGGGTAAAGGAAAAAGGCTCAGCTCCTAATTGACAATAAAATGATGAGTAAAAGAGATGGAGCTGAGCGAAACACGTACTATGAAACCTTTGATTGTTCTTAACCAAAAGGAAACTCCCATTAGCACACTATAGTACTATTATAGGGAGTTTCCAGCCCTGGTTGTAAATCTTTATAGAGTTTAGGAAAAAGAGCAAGAAGACTAATAGCTTACGCTACTCGTCCTCTCACTCCAAACTTGCCTTCATTCATCATGTAATCGCTAACCTTTAAGGTTAATTCAGGTGTTTTTTTCCTTCAAGAGCTAAAATTGCTTCTAACTCCCTACCACAATTTCTTGCGGTTTCAAGTACATGCGCTTCAGCTTTATTGCAAGTATATGCCCACAATGAAGCAATTATGTAGTTTAACTCAATCTCTTGAGCTGGACTTGCATTCTGTAACAACTGAGACATCACATGATAATCTCCGTACTCTGTATCCATCATCCGTAGGATAGTGAATACTGACCTATCTTTAAGGTCATAGAGAGTCTGGATACATGTCTCAAATGTATTAGTTAGGATTAGAATTCTTTCTATACTCATTGCTGGAATATTTTTAAAAGGTTAAGAAATCTGGATTACTCTTTTGATTTTTTGTTGTCTTCTATTACTTCTGCAATATACATTGCGGACAAGACTATAGTTATAACTATATATGGCCATTCCTGTTCAGGAGAAATCCATAAAGTAATTACAGCACTCAATGTCATTCCTGTTATTGCTACTAATAATGTTAAAATCTCCCTCATTTTTTTGCTTTTAAAAAGAATCTTAGGAGAGTTACTTCTAACTCTCCCTTGATTCCAAAATCCACACACTTGTTAGAACATTTTTCTTCTATGCTATAGAGGGGAAGAGCATATAAGGAAAACTTTGTTTCCAACTGCTCCTCCCCAAACATAGTCCTTCTTTAAAAGAGGACTTACATTGCCTCAGCAAATGCCTCTAATGGGTTAGAAACCACGTATCTTTAAAGAGAGAAAATAGTGGCACATCTACTATACTTCAATGTGCCACATAAAAACCCTCTTCTGCATGAACTTTTAAAAAGAGAAGAAGCACTTATTAAAGATACTCCTTCTCCAAACCACTTTCATGGTATCTTTCACTCTAAAGGTCCCCAGAGTCGGACTCGAACCGACACGCCCATTACTGGACACTGCCGTTTAAGGACAGCATGACTTCCAATTTCATCACCTGGGGATGAACACTGCTTAATTACAAGTAGGATAAATCGAGTATAAGATTAAGCTTTGTATCTCGAGCACACTTTTTCTTTAAACTCTTTAGTTCAGAAGAGTGTTTCCAACTGGTTCCATCTTACTTTTAAGATTGAAGCAATGCTCAGCCATTCCTTATCTAGATTGCATTTTTCATAGAAAAATAGCACTAGAATATTAACCTAATGGACTTCTTAGGAATTTAATTATTCTTCAGTTCTTCAAGGTATTTTTGTCTTTGCTGCCTGTATTTGATTCTTTCATAGAACTCAATTTCTGTGTTTATGTACTCTATTGACCCCTTAGGATAAGGATTGTAAAGAGCATCAATAACAACAGGCTTTGCTTCTTGAATAACAGGTCGAATGTTTGTGCTGTAGTAAATAGAATCTGCAACTCTGTCCAAAGAGTCATAGTTTACTACTACCTGTGGCTTGTGGGTATTCATAGGTTCTTTACAAGCCTGAAAGAATCCTACAGATAAGAATGAGATGATGATTAGTAATGTCTTCATTTGTTATTTATTTATTAGATTCAGTTAAATCTACTATTATTTTAGCAGAGTTGAGAGCTATAATTAATGCTATTAATACATGTACAGTCACCAATAACGGTGATTGCATAGTTACTATTAGCACTATCATAGCTATGACATTTAAGAGTAATGTGATTTTTAAGAGTGGTTTATCCATAATAATAAAAGAAAAATGGTTTATTGTGTAGTCTATCTCAATAGATGTTTTTCAAAGAAAAACAGACGTTATATGTTACAAGGTCCTGGATGAGTCAATTGGTTAAAAATAGTAGCCACCTTATCTACTGCTCAATTAAGAGCAATAAACAAAGTGGCTACTTGTTGCCAGAAATGCCTACAACGGCAGGAAGAAGAAATAAGGGACTTTTTTGCCCTTGTCATCCTCGAAACGGTTGTAGCCGATTTCCCAATCTTCTCCAACGGCAGATTTCAGCGCCCAAGTTCCGTCTGGCTGAATAGTGACCTGGTCATCGGTGCAGTTGATGAAACGCCGCTTCTGGTTTGCAAATGGCGTTGGGAACAGCATTTCCATTTGGATACGGAAGTCTTTGCTGCCAACAACCGTTTCTTTTTCCCTCGTTGCGCCGGAAAACTTTGCAGTCCTTGTTTCTTTTTCGAGGGCTTCGTTGTTTTCCATTGCGTGCTGGCTTGCCCGCAACTTGCCTGCATTCTTACTTTTGCCGGAAAGAGCATTTGCCTGAACGGGTGCAACTTGCTGAGGCGCACTTTCAAAAGTAGTGCTACTTGGCAAAACGAAATTGATTTGAGAAGTTTTCATAAGAAAACAGTTTGTGTTTCACCCTGAATTAGACTTTACAGCCTAAGACAAAGTAAAACGAGTTTGATTTGTGAACCTCCCAAACTTACGGGTTTGGGAACGCTGCCAACTTAATCACCTTTGCTAATCACCAAAAAGAAGGTAATCCAACTCTTTGGTAACTTGCGCCGTTGGCACGGCAGTTTGTTGAAGGACAATTTGTTGAATGTCGTAAATTTTGGAGGGTTTTAAACCCTCTTCAATTACTTGCTCCCAAAGTTCTTGATAAATTTCAGTTCTGGTAGAACATTCAACTGTTGTAGATGTACCGTCATAGAATTTTATCAAGAACTTTGGTTTAGGCGGATACATTGCTTGGAAATCTCCCAAAAAATTCATTGCGTTGTGGATTTGTTGTTAGAGTATGTCAATAGCGAATTTTTGAAAAATAGTGCCGAATTTAGTGCTTTTGTTGTTCTTGTTAGCTCAACAATAACGTGTTAAAGCATCAAAAACCGCACAAAAAGCATCAAAACTGCAGAATTATTCCTAAAAAATTCACTAAATAGCCAAATTTAATTTCTTACCCCACCCTATGGAGTGGGGGGCGTTTTGGCATCGCCAAAGCTCATAGCGGGTTACTTATTGGGACCCTTATTTTATTGTACACACATATTATTTTTACATATATACCCCTATTCTGGTACATACATACTAATTTTTACCCATACCAGAACATATACATATATTATTTTACCCTTATTTTATGTGTACACACCTATTCTTATATACAGACATGGTATTTTACACTATGGAAGCACAAATATATGCTTATTTACTCTTAAATACAAAGATTTTCTTTGAAAATCAAGAAAAATAAAAATATTTTCAAAAAAATGAAAAATAATTGCTAAAAAATTTGGAGGTTCCCGGAGAACATTTTATATTTGTACGTTATTTCAAGGCAAGACTCTAGTACCCTCGGTTTGGTATCCTGAATAGTTATTTATATAATGGAGAGATTGGACGAGGATTCTGCTAGATGCGTTGAATGAGATATGTATATTCATACAAATATACATATCAAAAACATATACTTATAAATGAGTTAGCCGGGCGTCAGTGCCCAGACAGAATAATAGGCGAGTGTCCCTTGCAATTGCATACTTGTGTTACGGAGGTGCAATACTGATAGGGGGAAACATGGGATGGATTACTTCGAAAGGGGGATCGAAACCTGCCTCAGGAAATGGTATATAAAGGAATAACATTAGTTATGGATTCGGAATCATTATTTAACTTGTATGTGGGTTTCTTAATGATTGTCTCGAATAAAAGACCACCTAACGTCTAGCGATACAGAATATGGGGTAGCTGTGAGGAGCACTACTTTGCGGTTAGGCTAAAGAGAAACATTTCATCTCATTCAATTTTAAGCTTTTTAGCTTATGGATGAGCTGATTTTTTTCCCTAGGTCCAATCCTGTATCATTTAATGAACTCTCTTAAGATGAGCAACTTTAAAAAAACAACATACTCTAAGAGTTCTGACTATAACACAGGCGCACGTAAGCAACCTACAAAGACATTCTATGCGAATGAGCGAATAGCCTGAGGTATACATAAGGGTAAGCTAGTAAGTGAGATTATTAAACAATACCCTTCTTACGTAGTTTGGCTTAGAGAAAATACAGATATTAGATTCTCTTCTAAGGAAACTGATTTAACTTGAAAAGATACTTCTTATGTAACTTTAGTTCATTGAGCACAAGGGACTAATATTAAACCACAAGACACTTCTCAATATATAGACTTTAGTTAATCTTCAGCATTATGGAACCACTAGATAAGTTTATTATAGATAATGTTTCTACACATAAAAAACGATATATAGAATCTTCTGGTAGTATAATATGTTTATATCCTACTCACTTTACTTGGGAAGAAGATTCTATTGTAGAGAAGAATCCTACTCAAATACCTGAATACACTTTTGTAGATACTACTAATGAGCCTCAAGAAGATAATCCACAGTCCTTATATATACCTTCTCAAGAAACTAACATAGAAGATGATCCTAATTATAAATCTTCTCTTCGGTGAGATAATCCTAATGTAAAGCAAGAAGTAGTATTCTGTACTGTAGATAGAAATGAGGTAAAAGGATTTGAAGTTAGCTGAGATCAAGCTAATAAGCTTTGAACTCTAACGCTTGTCTGTACCAGATTCAATTTTGAAGCACTTTCTCCAGATAAAGAGATTATTTTTGATATTTATCGAAGATTTTATGCTTGAAAATTTTGTGGTCGCCGTACTTAGTTCTATCTTTGTACTACATTAATCAAGAAACCTTCCTGTTAGTGTGGAGTTTATCTCTTCTTTTTCTGGTGAAAGCAATAATTGGTGTTTAATTTCGGATTGTCAAATAAGCTCCCACTACAGGTTGTCAATCAATTAAATATTATGTGGTTATATAATTTACTTAATTCCAATCCCAATCTACATTATGTTGGTAAGGTATCTGTTGAAGATACTCCTTCATATAAATGGGAAAATATTACTCTTCAAATCTCTTCTCCTACTTTAAATCTTCAGTTTAAAAATAAGACTTCTATCGAGGTAGCTTATGAAGTGTATAAAGCTCTTTCTCTTAAAGAGACTGAACAGCAAGAGAATAACACTGTTTCTCAACGTATAAATATGCTTAAAGAAGAGCTTGCTAATCTTGAAGCTAAACAAAATATTAAGAAATAATGGATGATCGTGATTTGCAGGCAATGCAAGAATCTTGTGTAAAACCTCCAAATGTACCAAGACCTATAGTACTTTCTAAATTTACAGAATATTCTATAAAAGGAGGAGATTATTATACTGAATTCTCTATACAAACAGTAGAAGGTACTGATCTACTTAAATTTAGATATGGATATGGAAATATTTTAATTCTTCCAAAGTCCATACTTATTAATACAGAACTAGTTAAAAATATTCTAACTCAGATTATGGGAGCTGGAGAGCTTCATGAAGCAGGCTTAGATAATCGGTTAGAGCAACTTATTGAATTTTATGTTAACGATACAACTCTCTAAAGAAGAACTTTCCTTTGTTGTGCAAGTACTAGGCCAATTGCCTACACAAACTAACGCACATCCTCTTTTTGTTAAGTTAGGACAACAGTTACAACCACAAACTGATGTGGAAGTAGTTGAAGAATAATCTCACTTAAATGGAGAAATCCACCGTTAGAAGAAGCCAAACTACAGAAGACTTTAATGGGCAGATTAGGGTGTTTCCTAATCCCACAGAGGTTAACTGGTTTATAAAGTTTGATAATAACGTAGTTCCTGTTAAAGCAAATGGAACTGCAACTTCTACTAAATGAAACAGAGTTATAGGTTTAGATTTTGAGTCTACTCTTAATACTTTGGAGATGTATATTGCTTTAATGTGAAGGTATAATGAGACAACTAATCTGATTGAGTTGGCTGTACAGACTAAATATAAGTTATCTAAAAGGAGTAAAAAATTATCTTCTATATTAGCTACTTGTAAACCAGAACAGCAGATTCGTATTCAAGTTCTTGTTACTCAAACACTTTGGACATTAGCTATTACCTTTCCTGATCAAGAGCCTATAAGTTATGAATATGCGCCAAAAATAGCCAAGCGTAAATATATGTGGGCTACTGAAGTAAATTGGTACTTCGATGAGCCTACTACACAAGATTATACCTTGTATAAGGAGTGTTTAACTCCTTCTGGCTAATTTATTTAAAATGTTAATCAAGATACCAAAACTTACAGAATATGATGATTCGAGGTCCTTGATTTTAACTTATTTTAAGATACTAAATGTTATAAATCCAAAAGCTTCTACTATTCTTACTGATAATGAAATACGTGTTCTAACTGAATTTACTCTTTTACCAGAAAAGTATTCATATCAGAGATTCTCCAAGTATGCCAAACCTGTAATAATACAGAGCCTCAAGCTCCAATATAATTGGACGCTTACTCCAGCTAATTTAAATACTAAGATTTACGATTTAATTGGAAAGGAATACTTATGAAGAGATGAAGATGGAGTTGTCTATATTAAGAAATGACTACTTGATACTATAAAGAGATTATCGTTAGTAGATAAGCAACTTGTATTAGATTTTAGTTATGGTAATTAAACCTTTAGATTCCTTAATTACTTTGACTGCGGAAGAACTAAATATCTCTGAGGATATAGTAAAGGATGTAGTCTATTTTAAGTTTAGATGATTAAAAGAATACTTAAATAATCCTATATATCCTAATTTTCACGATAGAGCTTTTGGTACATTTCATGTATTACATCAGCAAACTCGTATGAGAATTGGTCAATTTATTAGGAAACTAAGAATGGATAGGACAAATAAAGCAAAGATACGTAAGTTTAGAATACTTTGAAGAATACGACATTTAGCTAAAGAAAGTTATAAAATAAAAAGGATAAAACATAATCCGTATAGAAATAATGACACTAGACAATTATCAAGTAGTGGGACAGAAGGGCATTCTGATACAGCTTGTTCCTTATAAGTCTGAGACGACACAAACTGAAGAGGGCATCATCATACCCCTCTATGAAAGGTACGAGACAGATGGAGGTCGTCCGGCTTCACGAATTAAAGAAGATAAACTTTCTACTATAGGAAAGGTTCTTCAAATATCTGCTATTGCACGTGAAGTACTTGACAACGATAAAATTAAATTAAACATAGGAGATTACGTATCTATTTCTGAGCAACATAAGAATTCTACTAATCAATTCATTATTGATAAGGATATTCCAGTTGTTATGGAACAAGATTTTGAAGGATACTTACGTATATTTCCAAATATGATCGAATCTATTTTAATAAATTATGAGCAAAATTAATTCTGAGACGCTTACAGTCTCTTCAACTAATCTAACTTCTCTTAGTAGGAGTCAATTAGCTACTTTACTCCAGGAGCAGCAACAAAAAAATGGAGAGTTATCTGAGGATCTGCTTCAAATTGGTATTCTCTTGACTAGATTTCTTCAAGAAAATCCACTTCCAAATAAAGTAAATGTATTTTGGGTCTTAACTAGGGTTGGTGCTGTTGTAAAACTTATAAAGGATATTGTCGGAGTTTTAAAAACTAAAGGACATGTCTCACAAACTCTCTAAGATATCTCCTAAAGATATTATTAACTTTATAGAAGGAAATGTAAATTACTATCTAAATAGAGATAGCACTCCTAATCATGTTAAAGAGCAGATTCTTTATAGGATGCTTCTTTGTCCGGATTGTGCTATCTCTAATAGATGTTTAACTTGTGGATGTTCTTCCCCGCATTTATTTTTTGCTCCCAATAAAGTAGATGCCTTACATAGATGAGGCCCTTTGGAGGACAAAGAATCGTGAGAGAAGAAGAAATCCCAGCTGACTCCCTCTACTGAATTACTTCTAAATGACCTTAAAGGGCAAGAAGTAAAAGAGCAAGTTTACGATAAACTATGGATATCTTAGCAAACTTTGATGTTATAAACAGTCCTGATTTCTTAACTGTAAATCCTCAGCTAGAATTAGCTTTTGGGTTTATGAAAGAAAAGTATCCCGATAAATATTCTAAGATACTTTGGGCTATTACTCTTGACAATCATCCTAAATCTATTTATAGGAATCTTGATCTTAATTCTCGTAGAGATCTTATCAATAACGAATATCTCTCTTTTCCTCTTAATTGAGATGATCTTCTATCTGAAATAGAACTATTTAAAAAGATAGCCTTAACTAGAAAAGAAAAGATTTTAGTTGATTGAGAAGATAAGTTTGAGGAACGACAGCACTTTATCGCTTCTTATCCCTACAACGCATCTACTTATGAAATGTTAGATAAACTTATGGGTTCTACTGATAAAATGTGAAAACAGTATCTTACATGTCTTAAGGATGTTGAGGATGAAAGAGCTGGTACTGCGGTGACTGAGGGAGGATTTAACGAGTCAGTTTCAGAACAAGGATTAATTTAAAATATAGGTGCCTAAACCAAGAATTGAGTGTAAATTCGTTTTGGTTTAATTGCCTGGGTCCTTGCTGCGTATAGTGAGGACCCAACTAAAGAGTGAGTGTCACGCCTGGACAATACCTGTTGGTCTCTTGTCCTTATGGGGGAGCCCAGCTCCCCACACTCATTTTTAAAATGTGAGTAACCTTTTGTTCATAGCTTGTTTGGTTGGGGAGGTCAAGCTTCCCCCTTATCCAGGGGGACTTTATATACCAGTTTACCTCTTGTTAGCTAAGAGGCCTAGTCTTCAAAACTAGATGTCATTATACTCGAAAGGGTGACTATGAGGGGGCGGCACCTTCCTGGTATGCCATTAAAATATTTTATGAGAAAGTCAATTTCTATACCCATATATGGGCAATTAGTGGAAGTTTATATAGGAGAGTTAGCATTAAGCAAAGCAGGAAAAATATACTCTTGTTTAGATGTGGAAACTGTAAAGTCCTATGAAGGATACGCAGCACATTTTCAACATAATGAAAATAAACAATCAAGATTCGTAATATATTTTCCAAATATAGAAGCATCTTTCGGAACTATAGCACATGAATGTGGACATTCAGTTATGCAAATTCTTTCTCATGTGGGAGTTAAAGTCTCTCCTAAAAATGATGAGGCTTATATATATTTACTTGGGTGGCTTGTTAACCAAGTAGCAGAAGCAATTAAAATATTTAGCAAGCAAAAAACAACTCGTGACGAAACGCCGAGTATTACAAAAAATGAAAAGTAAATTAAAATTCGACTTGACGGAAGATAATCTTCCTTGTATACAATTTGAAGTTTCTTCTGAAACAGAAGATTTAAGAGATAAAGTGGCTGCACGATTTTTTGAAGAACTTGGATATGAATCTAGCTGATTACTTGTAAAATTTAATCCAAGAGATTTAGCACTAAATAGATACAATGGAATTATTGTTCCCGTATCGAGTGTTACACAACTAGAAACAGATATAAAAGCCCGTATTGAAGAAATACTATAAATCTTATATGTATACAGAATTAATACACAAGAATGGTCGAAGCAGTCCTGGGCGTATACGATTGGTGTTTGAAGCAGGATGGGCTAATAAATTCATGTAGTTTGCCAGAATAAGCTCGCGTAGGTTCAAATCCTACTTAATTCTTATACATACTTTATATATAATGCATAGAAAGAAATATATTGCTTTAATGAAATGATACTTTGAAAAAAATATCGATTTCGAAGACCTCGCAGAAGCTTATCCCTTAGCTGCTAAATGAGTAGATAAATATATCGCTACTTATGGATCTTAAAATATTATTATGGATACAATAATTACTCTAGGAACTTCCATCTTAATAATAGGAGCACTGTTATTTGTAGTTTTCTTATTAAAGAAAGCCTTACAATCTGTTTTGGAAGACTATAAAGAAACTAAGAATAAACTTATAGAATCTGTTCTACAGATATTAAATAGAGCCATTCTTCCTAGCCCCTCACCAATTCCAATACCGTGTCCTGAGTTTAAACTTACTGAAGAAAATATGACTACTATTATTACAATAATACTTAAAAATAATTTTAACTATCCGCATACTGAAGCTGAAAATATTGGAATATCTTGAGCTCCAACAATTTTAACTGCTTATGAACAACAAAATATTAAGTAAATAACATGTTTGAATTATCTACTAAACAAGAAAGAATCTATTATTGATTAAGAACAGCGGCTTTTATTGGTTATGACACCTTTATTTTCAATCCAACTCTTTCAAAGGAAGAAGTCAAAAAGAAAATAGAGATCATAATCAAAGAAATGGCTACGAAATTTATAGAAGGAGAAGAGAAATTTACCCGTAAAGAGAATGAGTAAATCTGAATTAGAACAATTTATCAGTTTAGCTCTAACATTCCAAGAAAATAAAAATTAATACCTAAAAGATTATATTTTAGCTATTTGTGATGAAGACATATCTAAACTTTATTCTATAGCTACAGCATTAGAAGATTATTATTTATAATGGAAGCATTTAATATAAATTATCTAGAAACACTAGATGGAGAATTTACCAATTTAACATCTGAGGAGCAACTTCGAGTATGCTTGTTTCAGATATATAAAGAATCTTTACAACATGATTTTTCTACATATGAGATTCATAAAAGTTTAGAATACGCTTATTACGCTATTAAAGGAACGTTTACATGGTCTCCAGAAGAAAAAGTTTATAAAAACGACGAATTTACAAAAACAAATGAGTAAAAATATTACATTTTCGGATACTACTCGACGAAAACTCAAATCTGGAGTAGATAAAATAGCTAATGCAGTCAAAGCAACTTTGGGCCCTAAAGGGAGGAATGTCGTAATTCAGACGACATACGGAACTCCACACATCACTAAGGATGGAGTTACTGTTGCTAAAAATATTGAATTGAAAGATCCAATAGAGAATTTAGCTGCACAAGTTATAAAGCAAGCTGCTCAAAAGACAGTCTTGCAATGCGGAGATGCAACCACCACAGCAATAGTTTTAGCGCAAACAATATACAACGAAGGCTATAAATTGATTCAAGCTGGTGTAGCTTCTCCTATAGATATAAAAAGAAGTATCGAAAAGGTACTTCCAAATGTACTCTCTTACATACAAGATGCTGGAATTAAGATTAATGACGATCTTAATAAGATTAAACAAGTAGCCTCTATTTCTGCTAACAATGACGAAGAAATTGGGGATTTAATTTCTGAAGCCTTCTCATTAGTTGGAGAAGAAGGAATAGTACATGTAGAAGAATCTAAGTCTACTGATACTTACATAGAGCAAACTAAGGGAGCTCAATTTGATAGGGGGTATATTTCCCCTTATTTTATTAATAATCCTTCTAAGTATAACTGCGAACTTATAAATCCATATATTTTTATATATGATAAGAAGTTAAGGACATCTCAAGATGTTATTCCTATAATGCAACTTGCTACCAAGCAAGGTAGGCCATTGCTTATTATTGCAGAAGAAGTAGAAGCACAAGCACTCTCTTTACTTATTGTAAATAAAGTACAAGCTCGCCTTCCTTTTGTCGCAGTTAAAGCCCCTGCTTTTGGAGAACGTAGGATTAAAATGCTGGAAGATATAGCCATTCTTACTAAAGGACAACTTATAAGCGAGTCTTCTGGAAAAACTCTTGCTCAAGTAACTCTCGCCGATTTAGGAGAAGCTGAAAAAGTTATTATAACTAAGACAGATACTACTATTATCAAAGGTAAGGGTACTGTTAAAGCTATCCAAGATAGGATTGAAGCCATTAAAGCAGAATCAGAGACTACTGAATCCGAATATGAGATTCAAAAGAATAAAGAACGTATTGCGATGCTTTCTGGTAAAGTAGCCATCCTCCATATAGGAGCTCCTACCGAGATAGAGCTCAAAGAAAAGAAAGATAGGATTGATGATGCTATTCAAGCTACTCAAGCAGCCCTAAAATTAGGTATTGTACCTGGTGGTGGAATTACTTTTATTAATGCTTCCAAGCAATTAGATACTTCTTTTATAGGAGCTAAAATACTTTATACAGCTTTAGAGGCTCCTTTTAGAGTTATATGCGAAAATGCTGATGTTCCCGCTGATATAGCACTTTCTAAGTGCTCTACTAATATAGGGTACAACGCTCTTACTAATAAACACGAAGACTTAGTGAAGTCCGGAGTTATTGACCCTGTTCTAGCATTAGTTTACGCGTTAACAAATGCAGCATCTGTAGCAACTACTTTACTTCTTACCGAATTTACCATAACTGATGAACCTGTAGAGGCAGAACAAATGCCTAATATGATGGAAG
>ERZ1292623.1563-Hain-H51-01um-R1-1563-length-21872-cov-7_pt1 | contig 21872 bp, 21 predicted proteins | sample MGYA00564398_ERZ1292623 | MGnify/ENA primary metagenome ERZ1292623 (study PRJEB36523, sample SAMEA6512633) | groundwater metagenome | collected 2019-01-07 | study: AquaDiva: Metagenomics assemblies of 32 groundwater samples | reverse complement strand
GGGGTTCGACCCGAAGACTCATGACCCCAATGCCGTTTTAAGCACCATCTCGAAACAAAAGGGTAGAGGCATAAGCGTGGAAGAGTGGGGAGACGCCGAATACGGTGGATATTTCCTGGATGTAGTCGCGCATGTCTGGCCGGAGTATGAAAAAACCCTTAAAAGAGAGGGTGCCCTTGACTTCGATGACCTTCTGCTTAAGACGAGCAATCTTTTGCGGAATGAGAAGGGTGTTAAAGAGCATTACCAGAACGTATGGCGTTATATCCATATAGATGAATACCAGGATACCAACCGGGTACAGTATGAAATATCCAGGATGCTTACAGGCCCGAATGGAAATATCTGCGTGGTAGGCGACATAGACCAGAATATCTATTCGTGGCGCGGGGCCGATTTGAGAAATATTCTCGATTTCGAGAAAGATTATCCCCAAGCGCAAGTCATAACGCTCGAAAAGAATTACCGCTCTACCAAAACTATTCTCCAGGCGGCCAATGCCATCATCGAGAAGAACAAAATCAGGAGGAAAAAGAATCTTTTTACCGAGAATGCCACGGGAGAGAAAATAGTTACCATAGGATTACTCGATGAAGTCACCGAGGCGGCCTTTGTCGCGAGAAAAGCAGAAGAACTTATTAAAAACGGTGCGCACCCAGACGAAATAGCAGTGCTTTATCGCGCCAATTTCCAATCCCGCGTACTGGAAGAGGCATTCATGAATCTGGGACTTCCGTACCAGATATTGGGCACTCGTTTCTTCGAGAGAAAAGAGGTCAAAGATGTCATCTCGTATCTCCGTGCAGCGCTCAATCCCGAAGGTCTCTCTGACATAAAGCGCATTATCAATACGCCCACGCGCGGTATTGGCAAAACCACCATCGTCAAGATTTTCGCCGGTGCAACTGACTCCTTACCGGCCGCCACGAAGTCGAAAATTGCCAGCTTCCGCCGGCTTTTATCCCAGATTGCCAAGGTTTCAGGAGAGAAAAAAGTAAGTGAGACGATCTCTTTCATTATCAAAGAGTCTGGCCTGGAAGCGGAATGGAAAGAGGGGGGAGATGACGGTGCCGCACGGCTCGAAAACGCATATGAGTTGGTAAACTTCGCTTTGCGCTACGATAATATGCCGCCTGATGAAAGAATTTCGTCATTCCTCTCGGAAGTGGCGCTTCAAAGCGACCAGGACGAGCTCAAAGAGGAGCGGAAAGCGGTGCGGCTCATGACAGTGCATGCCGCCAAGGGCTTGGAATTTGATATTGTCTTTATAGCGGGCCTGGAAGACGGGCTTTTCCCTCACCAAAGAATGAATAAGAGTGATATTACCGCGGAAGAAGCGGAGGAGGAGAGGCGACTCTTCTACGTCGCGCTCACCCGCGCGAGGAAAAAGGTCTTTCTTTCCTACGCACAGATCCGCACTACCTTCGGCAGAAAGCGGGTTAACATGCCTTCGGAATTTATTTTCGATATTCCGGGAGAATTGATTGAGGAGGAAACATTCCATGAAGACAACCCAATAAGAAAACCACTTCTAAATATAGACTTCTAACTCGTGGACGCAAGGCGTCCATGATTGTGATAATATTAAGTTATGGCTATGAGAGATATTACATTTGTCGAGAAAGAGTTCTACCACATTTATAACCGTGGCGTAGACGGACGGAAAATAATTTCAGATATAAATGATTTAGATCGATTCATGAAAAGTATGAGAGAATTTAATACCATAAAGCCGATAGGAAGCATTTATGAAAATCGGGGGCATAAAAGTGGACGCAAGGCGTCCAAATCATTAGTCAGGTTCATTGTTTACGCAATAAACCCGAACCACTTCCACTTCTTGATCGAACAGGTAGCAGACAGGGGGATAGAGAAATTCATGCATCGGTTTGGGACTGGATTTAGCAAGTACTTTAACGCCAAATACAAAAGATCCGGATCTCTTTTTCAGGGAAAATTTAAGGCAAAACTCATTGACACCAATGAATACCTGCTGCATTTGAGTGCCTACATCAACTTAAACCACATGGCTCACAGTCGTGGACGCAAGGCGTCCATATTGAGTAGGACGAGCTGGGAAGAATATGAATCTAGGAATCTTCCGGAATCGATTTGCTTCACAGAGAAAATCCTTGGCCAGTTTAAGAACAACGGGGAATATAAAAAATTTGCGGAAGATAGCTTAAAAAGCATAATTGAAAGAAAAATACTTCTTGAAGAACTCGAGAGCGCAGGAATTGAGCTAGTCAACACTAAATGAAAGCGAAAAAGTCACTTGGACAGCATTTTCTAAGGAGCGAGAGGGCGCTTGATTTAATAGTGAAAGCGGGTGATATCAAGCCAGAGGATATTATTTTGGAAATCGGCCCCGGTACGGGGGTACTGACTGAAAAACTTCTGGAGACTGGTGCGAAAGTGATAGCGGTCGAGAAAGATGACGGGCTCTTTAGATTTTTGCAAGAAAAATTTGCCAGAAAAATTAGGCAAGGGAAGTTAGACCTCGTGCATGGAGATATTCTTGATTTCAATCCAGAAATTTTGAAGTTTTACAAAAACCACGATTATAAATTGATTGCCAACATTCCCTATAATATTACCGGGGCAATTCTGGAAAAATTTCTCTCTGCCGATCAACAACCTGAGCTTATGGTCCTCTTGGTGCAGAAAGAAGTGGCGCAAAGGATAGTGGCTAAAGATAATAAAGAAAGCATTTTATCCGTCTCTGTTAAGGCGTATGGCAAGCCGGTTTATATAGAGCCCGTAAAAGCCGGGTCATTTGCTCCGGCGCCCAAGGTGGATTCGGCCATTATCGCCATCGAGGGCATTTCCAAGGATTTTTTCAGGAATTTTCCGGAAAAGGGCTTTTTCCGCCTGCTCCGGACGGGTTTTAAGGCGAAAAGGAAGAAACTTCTCTCAAATCTCTCCCTGATTTTTGAAAAAGAGAAGGTAAAAGAGGCCTTTCAGGGCCTTAATCTGGATGAAAACACGCGCGCCGAGGAGCTCCCCGTAGAAATGTGGCAACAATTAGCCTCAATTCTTATCAAATAGGTTTACTAGTTCCAACTTGTGTAATTACCCCGGCCGAAGGCAAGGGGAAACATCCTACTCCTGGAGGTGGAATAATCATCCAGCAAGCTTGAACACCAGGATGATAAGACCCTAAATGCCATGTGGCCGGAATTCCGATATTAAACCAAGCAAAAAGACGACTAGAGTACGGAACATAGACCAAAGAGCCGGTAGCCGGAACTGGGGCACCAAGGTAGAGGGGGGTAAACCAAATCCAGAGATTCCCTATAGAACTGGGGCAAGTGCAAGGAATAGTATAAGAAACCAAGCCGCCGAACGGTAGAGTCGGCTGAAATGAGGCCCCCCCACCTGTTCCACCCGATCTTCCACCCCTAAACTGAGCATTAATATGAGTAGGGATAAGGATTACTATAAAAATAAACAGAAAGAAAATAATTATTTTCATCTTTCAATTAATTATACACTAAGCGTCAAAAGTCGTCCGATTTACGGAAAAATCTCTGATACAATTAAAGCAATGGCGCGATTCAATATCGTCTTTGCGATTTTACTATCTTTGACCCTTATCGGCGGAGCAAGTTGGTTTCGCTTCGCTAAGGCAATTGAATATTCACCAGATTTAGTCACTTTAGAGCCGGGAAATCAGAATGATTTGCTCGAAAATACTCTAGTTGAAGAACTTAGTTCGGCTAGCCCCCCAAAGACTTCATCGGAGCCTTTTTCTGAAACTGATTTGGTAAGCAGACAGTTATTCTCAGACTACGTTCAACTGACTTCACAGGGTCGGGCTACGCCAAACAATCTAAGCTCTCTGGCTTCCAAATACACCGAGAGTATTTTGAACTCCAAAATAGAGCCAGATATTGACCGGTCTCAAATCATCGTGGTTTCTGATTCTTCCGCCAATTTAAAGTTTTACAACCAGCAGGTATTTGCGTTGCGTTCTAGGTATGCAGGATTAATGAGCAGTGCTTCAAGGCCGACCGCTATTAATGATATTGATGATCCGGAATTTAAAAGAGTGATGACTTATGCCGGCAAGCTTTACCAAGAAGCGGCTAATGAACTCATGCAACTACCGGTACCCAGCTCTTTGTCTGAAAATCATCTCAAACTAATAGAGAATTATCTCTCGAGCTCTGAAGCATTAGAGACTCTCACCCACGCTTCTGAAGATCCAGTACGCACTTACGCGGCCTTAAATCTCCATGCTCAAAATACTGAAGCGGAAGACAGTTTACTTTCCAACATTCAGATAAGAGTTCTAAGTAGCGAAGGTATGTTTAATGGCGGCATATGACTTATAAAAAGAACATTTTAGTTCTTGGTTTACTCCTCCTGATACTTGCTCCCGCTTTGCCTATCCCACTTCGAGCCCAGGAACTACCGAGTGGTCCTATTCCAGGCCTTCCGTCATATGGCAGTCTGCCGACCGTACCGATAAGGAACCCCGCCTTTGAAGCGAAGGAGACCGGCATTAAGATCTTTGGATTTAATACTGGTATGAGCTGGGATGGTATAGCCATTGCCATTGCCAAGAAATTTATAGAGCGCATGGTCGATTCGACTGTAAAGTGGATAAATAACGGTTTTGAAGGCAATCCGGGCTATGTTACCGACCCGAAGCAGTATTTCAGTGACATCGCTGACGGAGTCGCCGGGGATTTCATCGCCGGGAGCGACTTGAATTACCTCTGTTCGCCGTTCCAAACCCAAGTCCGGCTGGCTCTGCTTAAAAGCTATAATGAGCTTCTCCCATTCCAATGCACTTTGACCGGCGTGGTTAAAAATATTGAGGGCTTTTATGACGACTTCAGCCAGGGTGGTTGGGATGGCTGGTTTGCCATGACCCAAAACAATGTTAACAATCCTTACGGAGCTTATCTTGAAGCTAAAATCGAACTTGACTCACGTCTAGCGGAAAAATTGGGCATAGAAAGCCAGAAACTTGACTGGGGCAAAGGTTTCTTGAGCTGGCAGGATTGTATTGAATGGGAAATTCTACCAGGTCCAACACAAGACGGACAGCCCTTGAAGGGACAATGTCTCAAGCGCGGCCCCATAAAAACGCCGGGCAGCATTATTGAAAGCCAGCTGGAAAATACTTTGGGAACTGGTTTAAGACAGCTTGAATTGGCGGATGAATTTGACGAACTGATAGGCGCTTTGTTGGGACAACTTCTCGAGAAATCGGTATTCAGTGCTAAGGGACTTTTCCAAGCCAGTAAAGTTAGCAGTGGTCCTTTTGGGCCGAGCCCAGAGCCCCAAGGGCCGCAGGCAGTAGATAGTGACGGGGATGGCATTCCTGACGGCACGGATTCTAATGGCGACGGCGAACCAGATACCTGCTTCTTCGGCGACTCTGAACAACCTCCATGCGTGATGTCGAGAGAAGCCATTCCAGGTGGACAACCCGCTTCTCTCTTTGCAGATGTCGAGGCAGAGTTTGGGAAATACCCAGTGCCGCAAAGTAGTGCGGATAGAGGAAAAATGTTAAACGCGATAGCTTGGAAGAATAAAGACGCCGGATGGGTCCTCTTAGGAAAAGCAGGGGGAACCAATTGCCCCTCGCCTTCAGGAGCGCCTGTCTCGTGTGATTTCCTGGTCCATAAACCAACCATGCTTGGCTACGACGTCTTCACCGACACATCGGCCACTTGGATTGGCCCCGATGCCAGTATCGGAAACCATGTAAAACAGGGGGGCAGAACTCTGGTTGACCCAGTAGCGCCATGAAAAAATATTTCCCACACATCTTCGCATTCATCATGTCGCTGATTCTGGTTTTTGCCGTCAGTAGCTTGCTAATTCCCGCGCAAAACACTCAGGCTCAGGCCCCAGGACAATGCTGGAGGATAGACCAGAAACCTCCTCAACCAATGTCTACAAATATTACCTATAATCAATGTAAGAGTTTTGGGGCTCAAGTAGAGTGGAGAGCAGGGGCACAAGTGGAACCTTCTCCAGAGGCTCAAGCGCGGGTTCAGCCGGAAGCAAACCAGAGTAACTCTGGAGCTTCTTGGTGGAAAGTTCTTAACCCGCTAACCTGGCTAGTTAGCGGTTTGGGAGCGGTATCTATTGGAATACTTAAACTAGCCGAACTTATTACTGGACTGGCAGGACTGTTATTGAATTATGCAGTCCAATACAGCGTAGTGGATATGAAGGAAAATCTTGATAAGGCAGAGGCGGTTAATAATGCTTGGAGAGTTATCCGCGATGTTGCCAATATGGGCTTCATCTTCGTCCTGCTCTATGCCGCTATCACCACTATCATCGGCCAGGGGCAGGATAATCAGAAACTCATAGTAAAAATCGTGGTGGTGGCCATACTTATAAACTTCAGTCTCTTTTTTACAAAAGTAATAATAGATATTTCGAACCTCTTGGCTGTCACTTTCTACGATGCCATCGCGCCCGGGGCGCTAAGTAGCACTGTAGACCGCGGTCTGTCGAACAGTTTAATGGAACCGTTAAAGCTTCAGTCTATTTCTAAAGTTGATATTGGTATTGTGGGAGAACGCCTTCTTATTATAGGAGTAATGGGTACCATTGTTTCGCTTATAGCGGCTTTTGTATTCTTCGCCGTCGCCATTATGTTCATTATACGGTTCGTAGTCCTTATTTTCGTACTGATACTCTCGCCTATAGCATTTGTTTCTTTTGTCCTCCCGCAGACAGAGCAGTATAGAAAACAGTGGTGGAACGCTCTCTCAGGCCAAGCTTTTTTCGCGCCGATATATTTTATGCTTACCTGGATAGTGATAGTTGTTTCTCGAGGATTACTTACCAGTACAGGGGGCAGTATGGCTACCGCTCTTACCGGTGCAGTAGGTACAAATGGAGAAATAATGCCTCCAGACAAGTCGTCGATGGGTATTTTGGTGAATTTTATAATTATGATTGCCCTGCTTATCGCCTCGCTTACCATTGCCAAGGAGTGGGCAAATAAGGCCGGCGGTGCAGTAGGGAAGCTTACCAGTTGGGCCACGGGTGCGGCGGGCGGGGCAACATTAGGAATGGCCGGGAGATTTGGAAGGGGTACTTTTGGTAGGGCTGGGGAAGCTATTGGTGATAATGAAAAATTAAAAGCCGCCGCCGCTAAAGGTGGAATGGGTGGCATGGCCGCAAGATTAGCTCTTGCTACGGGGAGAAAAACTGGAGGCGCAAGCTTTGATATGCGTGGTACAGGTCTTGGAGGTACGCTAGATGCAGGCAAAGCTGAAGGCAAGGGAGGATTTGTAGAATTTAGGAAGAAGAAAGCGGAAGGGGAAGCTAAGTTTGCCGCTTCTCTTGGCCCAAGTGATAAAACGTTGGCAAAAGCGGAGCAAGCGGTAAAAGATGCTAAAACTGATGGTGAAAGAAAGGTCGCTCAAGAATCATTAGACAGACTCAAGGGATTAAGTGCTAAAGATGCTGCTCAAAGAAGAAAAGATGTTGATAAAGAAAAGACGGAGGCAATAGAAGATAATATTGATGTGGTTGCGGAACAAGGAATCTTAGAGGATATAAAGGAAACCGAGGACAAGCTTATTAAAGCCAAGGAGGAAGACAATATTGCAGAATATCAGAAATTAGCTCAGCATCTTTCAGCGCTCAATGATTCAAGAAAGAGAATTGCAGTGACAGCCAAAAACTCCCGCGACAGAATTGAAAGAGAATACGAAGCACGTAAAGCAGAAATTAAAGAAACTAAGGGAGCAGGTGAGAATCGTAAGCAGGCATTTGCAAGTTCAGTTGAAAAATCACCTTGGGCTAAATTCCAAGGATACAATTATGCTGCGGCCGCTCAAATAAGGAAAGGTAAGAGCAATAAAGATAAATTGGCAGAAGCTGCAAAGGCATTGGCCGAAGAAGATAAAACGACTGAAGGAACCACTCCCCCAGCAGCCCCGCCAGCATCACTGACTCCACCATCGGCATCAGGACCAACGCCATCACCATGAACGAAGAAGAAAAATTAATTGAAGAACAGCTGAAAAAATTGCCGCCTTCATTGCAAAAGGCCATTGAAGCCGTCCCGTGGAAATCTTCAATCAAGGAAATTGCCTTGCTCAATAAATTGACCCTGGAACAAGTGCCTGTGGTCGAAAGGGAGACTATGTTTATCCTCTACGGCTTCGAGAACCCCGACGATTACATAGGAAATTTGATGCGAGAAGCGCAAATCAGCGAAGACACGGCTATTTCCATCGCTGAAGCGGTAAATGAGAGAATAATCAAGGCAATCGCTCTTAAGGTTGATGAATTTGATAAACCGAAAGCTACTGACAACCCTCCCATGGTCGAAAAGGGGGAAGTGGCACACGATGTCGCTTCCGCGACATCGGAAGTAAGTAGTAAGAAGTATGAAGTAAGAGAAGAAGGGCCTAAAGTAGCCGTGCCTGATTACCGTTATGATGGGAAGGATCCGTACCGAGAGCCTATTGTATAGGCTCTCGGAGAAGTAGGGAGAATGAAGTATGAAGTAAGATGGATAATAAAATCAGATCGTTTAAAGATTTGAATGTATGGAAAGAGGGTCATAAATTAGTTTTGGATATATACAAAATAACTAAAACTTTCCCAAAAGATGAGTTATTTGGACTTACAAATCAAATTCGTAGAGCAGCAGTATCTATAACTTCTAATATTTCAGAAGGATTTAATAGAATTTCTCATAAAGAAAAGTTGCAATTTTACTTTATTGCCTTAGGATCTCTGGCTGAAACTCAAAATCAACTTTTGATAGCTAAGGACACAGGTTACATAAAACCAGAAATATTTGATAAAATAGAATTACAGTTGATAGTGGTGCAGAGACTACTCAACGGGTTTATAAAGAGTACTCGTATGCTTCAAGAATCATGATTTTACTTACTTCTTACTCCTTACTTCTTACTCCTATTTCGATATGAGATTCCAAGTTCCCCAATTTATAGAAGTGGAAGATAGAATATTCGGCCCGCTTACCTTCAAACAATTTATTTACGTGGCCGGAGGGGTCGGTATTTGCGTCATCCTTTTCATCTTCCTACCCAAGTTTCTGGCCATACTTCTGGCATTGCCTGTAGCGGCCCTTGCCGGAGCGCTTGCGTTTTATAAGGTAAATGAGAAGCCCTTCATCAACATGGTTGAGGCCTTTTTCAACTACTCTATGACGAGCAAGTTGTATATATGGAGGAAGGAAGCTAAACCAATGCAAGACAAAGCCGCCTCCGCACAAGGCTCCGGCGTGCCGAAGCAAATTTATGTGCCGAAATTGTCGGAATCGAAACTCCGGGAGCTTACCTGGAGTTTGGATATCAAGGAGAACCGGAATCCGGTAACGGAAAACGCGGAGGATGGGTTATAATTAAGGAATGTCAGCGGCAACAAGCGCCACTCAAGAGTTCGTGCCTATAAAGGAAGTGCGCGATGGCATCGTCATCCTGAAGGACGGCGGCATGCGTTCGATACTTCTATGTTCTTCGCTCAATTTCTCGCTGAAATCGGAAGATGAGAGGAATGCCATCCTTCTCCAATTCCAGGATTTCCTAAATTCCCTGGATTTCTCCATAGAAATTCTGGTTCAGTCGAGGAAGCTTGATATCAGGCCATACCTTGCTCTACTTGAAGAGCGCGAGAGTAAGCAAGAGAATAATCTTTTGAAAATCCAGGTGCGGGAGTACATCGAGTTCATCAAGAATTTTACCGAGAATACCAACATCATGACTAAGCACTTCTTCATCGTAGTGCCTTACAGTCCCGCAGTCCTTACTGCCGGCTCGGTCGGGGAATTTGCCTCGCGCTTTGGATTGGGACCAAAGGCCAAAGTTGTGAGGGGGAATGCCAATTTTGACGAAAACAGGAGCCAGTTGGAGGAAAGACTTAGTGTAGTGGAACAAGGCCTCGTCCGCTCCGGCATCCGGGTGGTCCGTCTTGGCACGGAAGAAGTCATTGAGCTTTTCTACAAGGCCTTTAATCCCGGCGAGAGCGAAAAACCATTCAAAGTAAAATGAGTATATTCGATAAATTATTAGGAAGGAAAGAGGAGAAGAGAGAAGAAATTGCCTCTATTCTGCCGCAGGAAATCTTTGAGGCGGGAGTGCTCGAACTCAAAGACATCATCGCCCCTTCGGCCCTGAAGGTCTCGCCCAAGGAAATAAACTTGGGCGAGAAGATATTAAGGTCTTTCTTCGTCATCTCTTATCCGCGTTTCCTTTCCGAGGGATGGTTTTCCCCGATTATCAACATGGACAAGGTCTTCGACGTCTCGATTTTCGTCCATCCCATAGAGACCGGCAGGGTCTTGCGCCAATTCCAGAGGAAGGTAGCTGAAGTCCAATCGCAGATTCACACCAGAGAAGAGAAGGGGCTCGTGCGCGACCCGATGCTTGATGTCGCTTATCAGGACCTTGAGAATTTACGCGACCAGCTCCAGCAAGCGCAGGAAAAGCTCTTCGATGTCGGCCTCTATATCACTATTTACGGCGACAGCGATTCTGAACTCGACAAAGTCGAGAGTGAAATCAAATCCATCCTTGAAGCCAAGCTTATTTACGTCAAACCGGCTCTATTTCAACAAGAACAGGGCTACAAAAGCACCCTGCCCTTGGGCAATGACCTTCTGGGAGTCCATTCGAAGCTCAATTCATCGCCTCTATCGTCGCTTTTCCCCTTCACTTCCTTCGACCTCACTTCCGACAAGGGAATTTTATACGGCATCAACAGGCACAACTCGTCTCTGGTGCTCTTCGACCGCTTTTCGCTAGAAAATTACAATTCAATAATGTTTGCCAAGTCCGGCGCCGGCAAGTCTTACGCCACCAAGCTTGAGATTTTGAGGAGTCTCATGTTCGATATTGATATCATTTGCATGGACCCAGAGAATGAATACGAGTATATGACCGAAGTCGTGGGTGGCCGTTATTTCAAGATTTCTCTCAATTCAGACCATCATATTAATCCCTTCGATCTCCCGGTCCTCGGACCGGGAGAAAGCGCCGCTAATGTCTTGCGCTCCAATATCATCAATTTGGTCGGGCTCTTCCGGCTCATGATGGGAGGCCTCACCGCCGAAGAAGATGCCATTATCGACCGCGCTATTACCGAGACTTACGCCCTTAAGGACATAACCGTTGAATCAGACTTCCGCACCATAGAACCGCCCTTGATGTCCGACTTCGAGCTTGTGCTCTCCGGCATGGAAGGAGGGGAGTCGCTTGCCCAACGGCTGTCTAAATATACCAAGGGTACTTGGTCCGGATTTATAAATAGGCCGAGCAACGTCGATATCAACAGGAAGTTCGTGGTCTTCTCCCTTAGGGATATGGAAGATGAGCTTAAGCCAATCGCCATGTACATCGTCACTCATTACATCTGGAATGCCATAAGAAAGGAGCTCAAGAAGCGGCTGCTCGTCATCGACGAGGCCTGGTGGATGATGAAGTCCGAAGATACCGCCTCATTCCTCATGGGACTGGTCAAGCGCGGTAGGAAGTATTTCTTAGGCGTGGCCACCATCACCCAGGACGTCGGCGATTTCTTGAAAAGTCCTTATGGAGTGCCCATCATCACCAACTCATCCATTCAGATACTCTTGAAGCAGTCGCCGACTACCATCGATGAATTGCAGAGAACTTTCAATCTCACGGATGAAGAGAAGTATCTTCTGCTGGAGTCTGATGTGGGCGAAGGCATCTTCTTCGCCGGCCTTAAGCATGTGGCTATAAAGAATATTGCTTCCTACACCGAAGACCAGATTATCACTTCCGACCCGTCGCAAGTGCTCGCCATCAAGAAGGCGAAGCAAGAAGCCGCTGAAGACCGCGAATTGGCCGAGCAAGCTAAACAGACCGAATTAAAAGAAGCTACTAATCCTACTCAATAATGAATGATGAAGGGTTAAGCAATACCACCATAGCCTTAATGACTGCTACGGCACTCTTTTACGACACGCTCCAGTGGTTTATGGCTTTCATCTTCATGGATTGGTTAGTAGGATTTTTCGCTTTTTTGACTTTCTATCTCTGGTTTAGGATGAAGGGACTAAAGTTTAATACCTTTAAGCGTGTGGGTACGATGTCGAGTGCCTTTTTTATCGAAATTATTCCTTTTTTAGCCTCATTACCAGCTTGGACCCTCTCTATAGTTATCCTCGCCATGGACTCCAAGTTGAAGAATTCTGCCTTTATAGGGAATGTTGCTAATCTTAGATTAGCTAAGTCTGTTCTTCCAAGCAAACCAGATGAGGTTAGAACAGCAGTTGCTCCAAAAGTAGTAGATATACGATTACAAAATGAGGGTAGGGGTGGGGCTTCAAAAAGATTACACCAGCATATAGGTGATCCTGAGGTTATTAGGCAAATGAGGCAAGACACCGCTTTTGGCCCATCTCTTGGTAGGTCCGGAGCAGACCCTCAGGTACAAAAGAATATGGAGAAAAAATTTGGAGGAGTAGTGGCTCACAGGTACGATCCTGTTTCCCAAGACAGATTTGAAAACCTAATGTTAATGAAAAATACACGCATAGAAGAAAGTCAGAAAGCAAAAGAAAGGTGGCTTAGCGGTAAAGATCCGCAATACCGAAAAAGGTACGAGAAGGTGGAAAAACAGATAAAGCAGGAATTCATCGACCTGCATAGAGAAACAGGAAACAGATAAGGCAATCTGCAAGGTCTTGCCTTGCAAATCTTGCATTAGGATAGGTCTGAATAATTCATCCAGTCTAATATTTCCTTTTCAAAATTTTTTATAGAAGAAAAATAATTCGGATATGCTTTTCTGTTGAGAATAATGTTTTCTTTTCTTTCAATACCTTTAAAGTCCGGGTAGCTTGAGTGTTCATAATTATCAAGATAGGTTAAGGCTTCTTCCACATTTTTAATTCCCACTTCTTTCCAATCTGTTTGAATTAATTTGATGGGATTTAAGTGAATATATGAAAAAATATACTTGAGATATTGATCAAGTCCAAGATATTCAGATCTAAACTTACCCTCAAAAAGTCCGCCGGCTCTCTCGTATTTATGGTTATAGTACATCACATAAGCTGTTAGTAATTTTTGCATAAATAAACTTATGCCTCCTTTCTTATTCTCGGTAATAAGAATATGAAAATGATTGGGCATGAGGCAATATGCTCCAATTGAAACCAGCTGTTCTCCTCTATCCCATAAATAAGGATTTTTATTGGCATTTTCAATAACACTAGACATTCTAAAATTATTTTCTGAATTACACGTGTAGAGCAGGGCCCTAAAGCGATAGTAATCTTCAATATCGTGATATATTTTCTGCTTACTGTTGCCTCTATTGTATATATGGTAATACTCTCCAGAAACAAAAGGGGTTTTGCGCAATGACATGTTTATATTCTAACAAACCCAACCCGCAAGGCAAGACCTTGTGGGTTGTCTTGCGGGTTGTTTGTATCAACATGGGTGTGTAGTAATCGGAATTTATAGTTTAAAGTTAGATATAATGAAGGAATGAAAAGATTAGTTCTTCTGTCTATCGTCTCTTTTCTCGCCACCTCTCCCGTCTTTGCTCAATCGGTCGACCTTTTGTGGCAGGGGAACGGTTATGTGCCACCCTTTTATCAGGGGCGCACTATTTGGTCCAAGCAGACCAAAATTACCCTCCTAGTCATCCCTCACGGCTTGGGCTCTTCGGCAAACTTAAATTATAAATGGACCAAGACCGGCACCGTGCTCGGCAATGCCAGCGGCATCGGGAGAAACTCTCTCATCTTTATCGATAATATTCTCTCGAAGCCGCAAACATTCAAAGTAGAAATTATTGCCGGAGATGAGACTGTAGTGGCAAGCGCCAGCGTCGATGTTACCCCGAGCTCTCCATCACTTTCCGTCTACGAAGACAGCCCGTTATACGGATTCACGTTCCACCAAGAGGTTGGCAGCGCTTACCAAATGAAGGAGAAGGAAGCGACCTTTGCCGCCTTCCCGTTCTTCTTCGGTATAAAAGACCGGGCGGATGGCGCCATAGAATACGGCTGGCGCGCCAATGCTGGAGAGGTGGAAACCAGGAACTCTGTCACTTATCGAGCCCCCGACGGCACTTCCGGTTCGGCAGAAGTCTCCGCCTCCGCCACGCATAAGGAGAAAATAACGCAGGATGCCAGAAAAAGCTTCTTGATACAATTCGGAAAAGAAAATGAATAGATTAAGGATTCAGGATTTAAGATTTAGGAATGGGATATTGATTCTTATTATTCTTACTTCCTACTACTTACTTCCTACTACTGCGCTGGCGGCAGACCCGCCGAAGCCGACGGACTATACGCTTCTGGCGCCTATCCCATTGGATGGAGTAGAGGGAGGAGTAAGCGAAAAGGCCAATGCGGGAACCTTTATCCCCGGCCTTTTTAAACTTATTATTGCCATAGCCACGGCCCTCGCCGTGCTTGCCTTAATGTTCGGCGGCATTAAATATATGTCCACCGACGCTTTCGGGGAGAAATCGGAGGCCAAAAACACCATTTCAAACGCTCTGTGGGGACTGGCGCTCGCGCTTTCCGCCTGGCTCATCCTTTTTACCATAAACCCAAAGCTGGTTGACTTCACCTTAAAGATTCCGGTGCAAGAGATTAAAGGCGGTACAACTCCTCCGGTAATAGGGCCGCCATCGGGTGAGTGCAGAGGTTGCGTGACTATTGGCGTCGAACATAAACCGCCGCCGGGCGGGTGCGCCCCGCCCGGGCCATGCCAAGTAACGGGAGAGCTTAATGCCAGATTGTTAGCATTACAATCAAAACTGGGGGGAAGAGGTAGTCTTACCGTAAATGAATCGTATCCTCCAACAAGAGAGCACAAAGCTGAATGCCATAAATTTGGTAGCTGTGTAGATGTTTCCAAAACAGTGGATACTAAAGTGCATGCTTTTGTTGTCGCAAGTGCGCAATCAGGATTAAAAGCCGAATATGAAGTCGAATCCGACGACAGAAAAAATGCTGTCATCGCCGCTTCTTGCGGTTCGCCAAACCCGAATGCAGAATGTAAAAAATTATTGTCGACTCCGGGTGTCATAAAGGTTTTGCCGCCAGACCCAATAACTGGTAAAAGGCAAATAACCGGGGAGCATTACTCCGTATACTTGCAATAAAATGTCTAAAACTTTTAAAATTTCCGTCGTGCTTATCCTGGTTATCCTGATTACCGTGTTTAGCTGGGCATTCTTCTCCAGGAGAGAAGGGGAATCGGTCGAAGAAACCTTGAGCAATATATTGCCTTTCGGCTCGGGAGAAAATGCCCCAGGAGGGACTTTCGGCGCAGAATCTCCGGGGGAAGCCGGGGAAGAAGAAATGTTCGATGAATTCGGACAGCCGATTACCGCTCTTTTCCGCCTAGCTGTCGAGCCAGTGGCGGGAGCGGTTGCTTTCAATAAATCGAGCACTACGGCGGCCGTCCGCTACGTTGACCGCGTTACGGGCCACATTTTCGAAATAATTCTGCCTGGGAACAACGCGTTGGGCATGCTTCAGAAGAAAAAGATTTCCAATAAAACTTTGCCGAAAATTTACGAGGCCTATTTCCGGCCCGATGGCAACGCGGTGCTTTTGCGCTCTCTTAAAGATGGCTCCGATACGGTAGAAAATCTTTCTCTTACTCTCGCCGCCAGTAGTACCGCAGACGGACTCTATAACGTTTCCGCTACCAGTCTGCGGGGCGATATGGGTAGTGTTATCGTTGGATTTGGCAATACGCTTTACTATTCTTTAAGAGATTCCGGCTCGATAGTCTCTTCGTCTTTCAACAGTGCCGCACTGAAAACCATTTTCACCTCCATCTTTACCGACTGGCGTCTGGGCACAGTTGGAAACAACATTTTGCTTACAACTAAGGCCTCAAGCGATGCCTCCGGCTATGCCTATACTTTGAATCAGTCGAGTGGTAGCTTGAGCAAGATTCTCGGGCCGCTTAACGGCCTTACGGTAACAGCAGATGCGGCCGGGACGCATATCGTCTATTCGTACATGGAGAGTGGTTTGGCCAAATCATCGGCCAAAAATCTTCAATCAGGGGCAATAATGGAGATTCTGCCTGTGACCCTCTCGGAGAAATGCGTTTGGAGCACAAAGAACAAAGGGGTGGTTTATTGCGCTTCCCCAGTGGACGGCATAGGAGCCAATGAGCCGGACAACTGGCATCGCGGCATAACGCATTTCTCGGACCGCCTCTGGCGATTTGATACCAACGGAGAAATCGCCCAGATTCTCTCGGAGCCGAAGACAGGGCTTGGGCTCGATCTTGATGTGGCGGAGCCCAAGCTCTCGCCCAACGAAGACTACCTGATATTCATAAACAGACGCGACCTCTCGCTTTGGGCCCTCAAGCTCGAGCCGTTTTGATGTTTTTTCTGACGAAAACTTCCTGGAGAATGCTGAATAGGTTAGTGGTGAGCAGGTAAAGGGCGATTACGCCGGAAGCTTTATAGGAAATAAATAAAACCAGAAGAGGGAAGAAGTACTTCATCTGGCTTTGCATGCTTTTGGCCAGATTATCGCTTAATGAATTTTTTGCTCCTTTAGCAGTGCTCTGGCTCTGTGTCGAAACGTGAAGTTGTAAATAGGTCGAGGCGGCGGCGAGGACGGCGAGAAGAATGCTCTTCACACTAATGTCTAAAAGGCCGAGAAAAACGGTATTGACATGCTCCGGAGCTTTCATAAATGAATAGAGGACGGAAGTGTTGATGGCGGGGAATCCTAAAAAGATTTGGTAAAGGGCGAGGATGATGGGAATCTGGACGATGATTACGAGAATGCCGGAAAATGGATTAACCCCCCTTCTTTTATAAAGAGCCAGGGTGTGTCTCGCCTGTTCTTCCGTTTTATCTTTGTATTTATCCTTAATAGCTTCGAGCTCGGGACCAATCTCAGCCATTTTGACCTGAGTCAATACTGCTTTTCTCGAAAGAGGAAATAGAAGCAGCCGGACAAGAATGGTTAGAACAATGACGATAATGCCAGCATCTGCCAAAGGCAGCGTCTTGAACAGAAATATCATCGAGTTATAGAGGGGGTCGAAGAAGAAGGTGTGGTATAGGAAAGACATCAGGAATTTCTAATTGACCTAATTATTCTAATCAATTCACTCTCTAATGTCTTGCCTTTTAAATTTTCGGCGCCCGGCTTTGCGATGAAGACATAGGTAGCGGGCTTCAATTTGAGGTCTCTCAAGACTGCTCTGACCCTCCTTTTGACCGTATTTCTGATTACAGCCTTCTTTGATACTTTTTTGGAAACAGAAATTATGGTCTTTAGTTCAGAAGATGGCTTTACTTTTAGAGAAAACATTAGAGCGCCAAGCGCTTGCGACCCTTGCGGCGTCTGGCCATGATGGTCCTCCTGCCGGTATTGCTTTTCTGCCTTGAAAGAAAGCCGTGAGTACGGGCTCGTTTGCGCTTTTTTGGTTGGTATGTTCTAGACATTTTCTTTATGGTGAGTTTGTCGAAATCATCAACAGGTTGTTAACACATTATAAACATTTTTTCGCCTCTTAACAAGTTTTTATCCTCGCCCTAAAAGTTATACTGTGTAAATAAAAATTTATGATGGATTACAAGCAGTTGTGGCAAAGGGTTCTGGTGGAGATGGAGTTGGGGATATCGAGCGCTAATTTCACCACCTGGTTCAAGGACACGCGCATAGTCAAGGAGGATGGAGGGGTGGTTGTCCTCTCTGTACCGAATGCCTTCGTCAGGGAGTGGCTTTTAACCAAGTATCACAACACCATCCTTAAAAGCTTGAGAAATCTGGAAAGCTCTGTACACGCCATAGAGTATGTGGTCAATAAAGAGGAGTCCCGCAGGAGAGATGAAAGGGTCTTAAGCAGGGAAGTCCACACCAGAGAGCTTCCACTTATTGAAGTCGAGGTCAACAAAGACGATAACCTTAACCCGCGCTACACTTTCGACACCTTTGTCGTGGGCCCGTTCAATGAACTGGCCCACGCCGCGGCCAGAGCCGTGATATCCAAGCCCGGTATCATGTATAACCCGCTTTTCATCTACGGCTCAACCGGCCACGGCAAGACCCACCTTATCCAGGCCATCGGCAACTACGTTAAGGCGAATTCTCCGGGAAAAAAGGTTTATTACATGACCTCCGAGCAATTCGGCCAAGACTGCATGAACGCCCTTCAAAACCAGAAAATGAATATTTTCAAAGAGAAATACCGCAAGTACGACGTTCTTATCGTGGACGATATCCAGTTTTTCGCCGACAAGCAGAAGTTCCAGGAAGAGCTTTTCCACCTCTTCAACACCCTATACGACAACAACCGGCAAATTATCTTTTCCTCCGACAAGCACCCGCATTTCATCACCGGGTTAGAAGAGCGCCTTAAATCGCGCATGGCCGCCGGCATGACCGTGGATATCCCCACTCCGGACAAGGAGTCGAGAATCGCCATTATCGGCGCTAAGGCGGTTCAGCAGGGCATTCCTCTCACGGCAGAAATCATTGATTACCTGGCCCACAGTTTGACCGGCAATATCAGGGAGCTGGAGGGCGCGGTAAATTCGCTTCTCTGCCAGGCCGAACTTAAAGGCAAGGAAATCACCATGCTTGATGTCAGGAACTACATCAAAAACAACATCAGGCCGAAGAAAAACGTGGCGGTAAAGGATGTGGTGAGAATCATATCCGATTTTTATAACATCAAGGAAGACAGTATTTATGAGAAAACCAGGCATAAGGAGGTAATCCGCCCGAGGCAAATCATCATGTACATCCTGCGCGAGGACTTCAACATCTCTTATCCTTCAATCGGGCAGAAGCTGGGAGGCAGAGACCACACCACAGTCATCCATTCTTGCGAGAAAATAAAAAACGATATCAAAGAAGACCAGTCGCTTCTGGATGAGGTGGGTCAAATCCGAAATCTTCTTATTGTGTAGAGCATGTGGAAATATAATGGAAATAATGTTAATAAGGGATGGGAGGGACGTACCAGGTTCGGTTTTCTTACAAAAGCCGTTGAAGTTAACCTCAACTCTCCCCATGCTAATATTTTTAAAACGCCGAAAAATCCAGGTATTCAGCCATTAAATAAACTACCCACATACTCACACCCCTAATACTAGTAACAAGTTTTTATATATGAAAATAGAATGTATAAAGGAACAACTTGAGGACGCTTTCAATAAGGCGGATAAGATCGCCGGTAAGAACACCAGTCTCCCTGTACTTTCAGGTTTTTATCTGGATGCCCGCCAGAATTCTTTGGTAGTAAAAGCCACTAACCTTGATTTGGGCATCTCCATTACCGTGCCGGTCAAGGTAACCGACCCGGGCATTGTCGTGGTCCCGGCAAGAATCATCTCTTCTTTCATCTCCTCCCTTTCAAACGACAGAAATATTACTTTGAACACCAAGGAGCAGGTTCTTGAGGTTAAAACCAAAGGAACAAAAACCAGCATCAAAACCCTGCCAAGCGAAGACTTCCCGATTATCCCGGAAATAAGCAACGACAACGCCTTTTCCCTGCCGGCCCGCGACCTGGTCTTCGGATTAAGATCGGTTATATACGCTGCCGCCATAGGAAGCATTAAACCGGAGCTTTCCTCCATATCCATTACCCATGAGGGCGAGTTCCTGGTCTTTGCCTCGACCGACTCTTTCCGTCTGGCAGAGAAGAAAATAAAGATAAGAAAGGTGCCGCACTTTAAAAACATCCTTATTCCGCAGAAAAACGCCCTTGAAATCATAAAAATATTCGACCGCGGCGAGGAAGAAATCTCCCTTTCCATCGAAGAGCACCAGATGGCGCTCCGCTCCGGCGGCATTTATCTCGTCTCGCGCATTATCGACGGAACCTTTCCGGATTATCGCCAGATTATTCCTAAAGATGCGAGTTCTACCGCCGTGCTTTTAAAGCAGGACCTCATTAATTCGCTTAAAACAAGCCTGATTTTCTCTGATGCTTTCAATCAACTGACCATAAGAGTTTCTCCCAAAGATAAACGCTTTGAAATCGAGTCTAAGAACTCAACCATAGGGGAGAGCACCCAGTCGGTTGAGGCGGCGCTTGAAGGCGAGGACCTTTCCATCAACGTAAATCATCGCTACTTTACCGACTGCTTCCAATCTCTTACCACAGATAGCATTTCCTTAAGCTTCAAAGGCCAGGCCAAGCCCATCATCATTGCCGGTGTAGGCGACTCAAGCTTCCTATACCTTGTCATGCCGATGAATCAATCATGACCCATTCGACACAGCTCAGGGTCATAGTGAGTAAAATCGAACTATGAAAAATCTTTCAAGACTCTTAGAAAGATTTTCAAACATACTCAACAGAAACACAGAGACGAAAAATACAATAATTAAAATTATAAAAGATAAAACCAATATAGAATTGAAATCAGACCGAATAAATCTCAGAAACGGCGTTCTGGAAATAGAGAGCTCTCCCGCCGCCAAAAATGAAATCAAACTGAAAGAAGAATTTATCGTAAACGAACTTAAAGGGTTCGTCTCCCGCATACTTTACAAATAACCCCGAAAAGGGTCCTTTAGGGACTAGAATCCGGGAGGGATTGCCGGCGGAAACACAATCGGCACGGGGGCTGTAACAGGAGTAGGGTAAGCATTTGTTGCCCAGCGCCTTACCCCATACTCCCAATTGGCAAATTGCGGGTCACTCCCTGGATTTGACGGTACCGGGCCGCGCGGATTGTTTTTATCCACCCAGTAGAGAATGGAATGTGCTTCGCCTGGAAGCTCCCCGCGAAGAACAGGCTTTAGCTTCGATAAGTCTTCTTGTTCAGGCGGAATAAATGATTCCACAGGGAGTGTTGGGAGCACTTTATCCATAAGCTCTCTCCAAAGCGGCGAGACGATGAGGCCGGCCACCTTCTTCTCCATTTCCGAGTTGTCATTATTGCCCACCCAGGCCCCGACAGCGATATTTGGGGCATAACCGATAATCCAGGCGTCCCGGTAATCGTTTGAAGTGCCGGTCTTCACCGCCACATCGCGCTCCGCGACGTATAAGGGCGAATACGGCCCGTATGCCGGGGTACGGGCGGTATTGTCGGAAAGAATGCTTGAAATGATGCGTGAGGTCTCTGCGGGCAACACCTGGCGCGGGAAGGGCACGTATTTGTCTATGATATTGCCCTGGGCATCTTCCACCCAAAGCACCGGAGTATAGGGATTCCTTATCCCATCATTGGCAAAGACGGAGTAACCTGAAGTCATGTCCAAAAGAGAGACCGACCCGCCTCCAAGGACGAGCGATAGGCCGTAATTATTGACATCGGTCAAGCTCTCAATACCCATGCTTTCCGCGAGCTTAATGGAATCCTTGACTCCGGCGAGATAAAGCGCCTCGACGGCCGGAATGTTGATGGATTGGGCAAGAGCGTTTCGGATAATCATCGGGCCGCGGGACTTGTCGTCATAGTTTCCCGGGGCATAGCATTTATCATCGGTGATAAAGAAGTCCTGCGCGCAATTGGGAGAAAATTGTATCGGCGCGTCGAATAAGACGGTCTGGTCCGTATAGCCCTTGTTGAACAAGACCGAGTAAACGAACGGCTTGAAGGTAGAGCCCGGCTGGCGGTGACCTATGGCAGCATTGAAGTTTCCGTCTATCTCCTTGTCGAAATAATTTTTTGAGCCGACCATGGACAAAATCTCGCCGGTCTTCGGGTCGATTACCACTATGGCGTTGTTCTCGCCGTTGAATTTCTCCTTGTTTATCGGGCCGTATTTCTTAGCCACGGTCTCCGCGTCTTTCTGTATCGAGTAGTCTAGAGTGGTGACTATTTTGAAGCCACTGTTCCTAAGCGCGTCCTCGCCGTACTTCTTGGCCAGATAATCAATGACGAAGAAAACGAAATGCGGAGCCTTGATGTTT
>ERZ1292623.1009-Hain-H51-01um-R1-1009-length-28109-cov-16_pt1 | contig 21893 bp, 25 predicted proteins | sample MGYA00564398_ERZ1292623 | MGnify/ENA primary metagenome ERZ1292623 (study PRJEB36523, sample SAMEA6512633) | groundwater metagenome | collected 2019-01-07 | study: AquaDiva: Metagenomics assemblies of 32 groundwater samples | reverse complement strand
ATTTAAATTATGGATAATCCAATTAAAACTAAAAAATCTATCTCCCAAGTTTCTAATGGGGTGAATTTTGTGATAATTGAAACCGGTGGCAAGCAATACGCGGTAGGGAAAGGCGATAAAATAAAAATAGAGAAAATAAAGGGCGGACTTAAGGTGGGCGACACAGTTACCTTTGACAAAGTGCTACTTTCCGACAACGGCAAAGATACAGAAGTCGGGATGCCTTATCTTGCCGGCAAATCAGTTGAGGCGGTATTGAAAGAAGATGGAAGAGGAAAAAAAGTCAGCGTGATGAAATACAAAGCCAAAAGCCGATACAAGAAAGTACGTGGTCATCGCCAGCCGTTTATGACGGTGGAGATTACTGGAATAAATTAAAAATTCAAAAATAAAAGATAAAAAAAGACCGCCCCGAGAAACTCAAGGACGGTTTTTTAATTAGATTCTGTTCTTTAGAGCATTCCCGAGTGTTTCGCTATCCGAATATTCAAGTTCAAGGCCGGTGGAGAGGCCGCGCCCCAATGAAGAAATTTTCAATTTATGCTTTCCCTTTAGCGGCTCCATGGTTTTTTTAATGTATTGATAAGTGTTATCGCCTTCAAGATTTGCCGAAAGGGCTATAATAACTTCCTTTAGTCCCGAAGAAGAAATCTGCTCGCCTACTTCCTTCACTAGTTCGCGAATCCTAATTTTATCAGTCGGATTCTTTTCTAGAACCGGTAAAAGGCCACCCAGAATAAAATAACGGCCGTGATAGATTCCGCTTTTTTTAATATTTTCAAAATCAATATCTTTTTCTACAACCATTAAGGTTGAGGTGTCAGTTGTCTTACTTCCGCATATATCGCACAGGGGAGAGTTTCCTCCAAAGAAACGAAAACATGATACGCATTGCTTGGCCGACTCCTTGAGAGCTTTGAGTGATGCTATAAAACCCGTAACAAATTCTTCTTTTTGGGAAAGCAGAAAATAAACAAAACGACGGGCTTGTCTTTGCCCTATACCGGGAAATTTAGTAAAATACTCGGTTAATTTTTTCGTTGAGTCCATACCTAGAATGTTTCGTCATCGGCGAAATCCTTCATACCGGTCTTGTCTATAGAAAGAAAAGTTGCTTTTTTATCGTCAAAATAAAGCTCGACTTTTCCAGTAGGGCCATTACGGTGTTTTTCAATCAAAATTTCGGCTATATTCGGTTTATCAGAATCGTCTTTATATTTATCTTCACGATGGATGAACATTACGACATCAGCGTCCTGTTCAATGGAGCCTGAATCACGAAGGTCGGATAGGCGCGGCTTGCCACCGCGCGCCTCGACTGCGCGGGAGAGCTGGGAGAGCGCCAGTACCGGGATATCAAGCTCGCGTGCTAATCCCTTGAGCGAGCGCGATATTTCCGTTACCTGATTAACCATTGAATCATAATTTTTGGTTGGGGTCATGAGCTGAAGATAGTCGACAATGATTAGTCCAATATTGTGTTCCCGCTTTAAGCGCCTGGCTACCGAGCGCATTTTAATAATCGAATTACTCGGTTCGTCATCAATAAAAAGCGGCGCCTTGGAGAGTCCGCTTAAGGCCTCGCCTATTCTGTTGAAGTCTTCTTCAAGTTTTAATCCGCCAGTACGCAATTTCCAAGCGTCGACGCGGGCCTCGGCGGCGACCATTCTGTCGGCTAATTGTTGGGAGCTCATTTCAAGCGAGAATATTCCGACGGGGACATTGTGATTGAGCGCGGTTTTTCTGGCAATATCTAATGCCAGCGCGGTTTTGCCCATTGACGGGCGCGCCGCCAAAATTATAAGGTCTGATTTTTGAAAACCGGAGAGTCGGGAATCGAGCTCGGGAAAACCGGTGGGTATTCCGCGCAAACCGCCGTCCTTTTTGTGCAGATTATCAATTCTTTCCCAGACTTCTCCCAATACTTCTTTAATATTGACGAAACGGTGTCCGCGGGGAGAAGAAGTGATGTTGAAAATCTTTTTTTCCGCTTCGTTCAGAAGATTTTCAAGGTCGTGTTCTTCTTGGAATCCCATCTCGGAGATATTGTCGGCTGCCTCAATCAATCTGCGAAGCATGTACTTATTATGAACAATATCGGCATAATGGGCGACATTGGAAGAAGAGGGGACTACATTAACAAGTTCGGTAATATACGAATTGCCCCCTATGGCTTCAAGAAGTTTTCTTTCCTTGAGGCGGGAAGAAAGTGAAAGAAGATCAATCGGCTCGTGCTTGTTATGAAGTTCAAGCATTATTCTCCAGATAATTCTGTGCTTTTCAACATAAAAAGAATCTTCTTCAATTTTGTCTATTACATCGTGCATCGCCTCGGGGCGAAGCATCACAGCGCCCAAAAGAGCCCTCTCGGAATCAATATTTTGAGGTGGAATACGTAAGTTCGCAGATGCTCTTTTAGTTGCCATCCTATTAGAAGTTCATATTAATCATAATTTTGTAGTACATTTTTGTTTGCGTAGCGCCTTACCTGTCTGCGTGCGTACACGCACAGGCAGACGGCTTTACTTGTGGTATTTTAAACTTAATTTTAAACTTCTAACAGGACAAGTAGTTAAGAGGATTGTAACACAACGAGAAAATCCAAAAATTTAGGATTTTAGAACAAACTGTGAGGAAGGTGTGAATAGGTACTATTATGTTTTGGGGCGTATTTTAGGGCCTTTTTCAGTGTCTTCCAGTATATACCCAAGGGTTTCGATTTTCTGCCTGATTTCGTCCGCTTCCGCCCATTTTTTTTGGATTCTTGCTTGTTCTCGCTTTTCAGCAAGCTTCTTAACTTCTTCCGGAATCAGAGCTAGGGTTATTTTTTCAAGGCCAAGACCTAAAACTTTATCAAAATCAAGTAATGTTGTTTTTTTATCTTCATTAGAAAGATTACTGTCTAAAACTTCCCAAACCATAGACAGTGCAATCGGTGTATTTAAGTCGTCCTCAAGAGCTTTAATAAATTTTTCTTTAAGTTCCTTATTTACCGTTCCATTAATATTTCCAAGTTCCAAAAATCGGGCATATAATTTTTCAAGGGCGTTTTGCGCTCCCCCTAGGGCTTCCCAATTAAAATTTGTGGGTTTACGATAATGTATCCCTAAAAGAAAATAACGGTAGGATAGGGGGAAGAATCCTTTTTCTATAACTTTGTCTAATGTTATAATGTTGCCGAGCGACTTGGCCATTTTTTCATTTTCCATGTTCATATAGCCCGAGTGCATCCAGTAGCTAACGAATTTTTTCCCCGTAATTCCTTCAGATTGCGCGATCTCATTGGTGTGATGCGGGAAGATGAGATCCATGCCTCCCGTGTGAATGTCAATTGTCTCGCCTAAATTTTTCATAGACATGGCGGAGCACTCTATGTGCCAGCCGGGACGCCCTTTCTCAAACGGCGACTCCCAAAAAACATTACCGTCTTCTTCGCGATAAAATTTCCAGAGCGCGAAATCATTCGCGCTTTCTTTATCATATTCATCATTTATGATACGGGCTTGGTTTTCTTTTCTTTTTTCAAGGCGCGCTAATTTTCCATACTCGTTTGATTTAGCAATGCTGAAATAAATTCCATCATCTGCTCTATAAGCAAACCCCTTTTCAAGAAGTTTTTCTATTAGAACTATCATTTCCGCGATGTATTCAGTGGCGCGCGGAGTGATATGGGGATGGAGTATGTTCATCCGCTCTGTATCACGAAAAAACAGCCCTTCGTATTTTTTTGTAAATTCTAGAAGTGCTATATGTTCAGCCTGGCTTCCCTTAATCGTTTTATCATCTACATCGGTGATATTGACCACTTGCGTGACTTCATAACCCAAATAGGAAAGTACGCGCCTTAGGGTGTCAGAGAAAGTTTGCGCGCGCAGGTTGCCGATATGCACATAGCCGTAGACCGTTGGCCCGCAACTGTAGAGTGTTACGCTGTGGTCTTTCTGGGGGGTAAAGAGTTCTTCTTTTTGCGAGAGGGTGTTGTATATCTTTAGAGCCATTTCTTGTATTTAAAAGAAGCGAAGACTAAAATGCCCACGACGGAGATGATTGCGATGATTTTCCATAAGCCGAGAGGCGAGTTAACGAATGGTAAATAGGCGGAACTGATGCCGAAAATTTGCACAATGAACGACATAGGCAGGACGATAAATGCCATAATGGTGAGAACTTTCATCGTCTCATTTGTTTTAGTAGAGAGGAGAGAATCATTAGTTTCTCGTAAATCAACGAGCATTTCTTTTTGGTTTTCAAGCAGATTAAACACTTTATAGTATTCGCCAATGAGCGCCCGTAGATAGTAATGAAATTTATCTTCAAAAAAGCTTTTTCCCGCGACTTCAAATGATTCAAGCACCTCTTTGTGAAAGCGGATTGATTCTCTGAAATCAAGAAGCAATTTATTGGTGCTGGAAATTTCTTTTACCATTTCGCCTTCCCTGCCCTTGAATATTTTTTCCTCTATGTTTTTCAAGAGCCCGGTGATGTCTCCGAGTTCGTCGCTTAAATTTTTGTACATTTCCCGCATAATGTGGAAAAATAAATATCCCGCGTGCTCCCCCATATTTGATTTATCCAAAATTGAATTTACCTCAAACATTTTTGAAAACTCCCGAAGCGGGTCCACCGTATCGTAGTGCACAGTGATGAGAAATTCCTTTCCGATAATAAAATCAATTTCCTGCTCCGTTTCGCCCTTGTGGCTGTGGCTTATGGTGGGGAAGTGGAGAATTAGATATATAAAATTACTGTAAAGGTCAACTTTCGGTCGGACAGTGGGGGAGAGGAGTTCGGCGGCGACAAGCGAATGTATTTTGTACTCCTTCATTAGACGAGTTACTTCTTCGTTCGTCGGGTTTTCCAAGTCAACCCAAGTAAGTTTTTTGTGTTTGTATGTGGTAAGCATAGGACAAGTTATTTCCGCCTGAGGCGGACCAGCCTATGGCTGGAGTTAGTTTATAGTTTACAGAAAAACTAGCTCGGGGGCAAACTAGTTTAATAACCAACAACCCACAATCGACAACATACAACACATACAACGGGGACTACTGAAAGATTGACCATAGCATGAAATTTTGCGATAATCCTTTGATGTTTGTGCAGTATTTTAAAAAGTTCGCTATACCTGTCGCCCTCTCAATTCTCATAATTGCCATTTCTTTCAGCGCCGGCGTATTGGTGGGCGAACGGCATTATTCGGAGATTGAGAAAGCCGTGGCGCTTTTCAATAAAGAATCGACTGTAGTAGCAGCTCCAGGGACAGATTTTGAGCCGTTTTGGAAGACCTGGAATATCTTGAATGAAAAATATGTCTCTTTTAAATCAACCACTACTGACCAACAAAGAGTTTGGGGGGCTATTTCAGGACTGGCAGAGTCCTTCGGTGATCCCTATACCGTTTTTTTCCCGCCGCAAGAGTCAAAGAATTTTGAGGCAAGCATAAACGGAGAGTTTCAGGGTGTGGGAATGGAAATAGGCATTCGCGACCGGGTAATTACGGTTATTTCTCCGCTCAAGGGCACGCCCGCTTTCAATGCCGGAATCAAGGCAGGGGATAAAATTTTGAAAATTGACGGCGCGCCAGCCACGGAAATGACTGTGGAAAAAGCCGTGTCGCTTATTCGCGGACCTAAAGGTACGACTGTTGTAATATCAGTATTCCGCGAAGGAGAAAAAGAACCGCTGGAATTCAAGATTGTCCGCGATGTGATAAATATTCCGACAATTGATACGGAAAAAAGGCCTGACGGAATTTTTGTGATACGACTCTATAGTTTTTCGGCTAACTCGCCCCAGCTTTTCAGGAACGCCCTAGAAGAGTTTATTAACTCCCAGGGTGACAAATTGATTCTTGACTTGCGCAACAATCCGGGCGGATATTTAGAAGCGGCGGTGGATATGGCAAGCTGGTTTTTGCCGGGAGGGAAAGTCGTAGTGAAAGAAGAAAGCAAAGATGACGGTGATAAGCAGATTTTCAGAAGCAAGGGCTATAATATCTTTAGCGACAAACTGAAATTTGTTATTTTGGTCAACGCCGGTTCGGCTTCGGCATCAGAAATTTTAGCCGGCGCGCTCTCCGAGCATGGCATAGCCAAATTAGTGGGGGAGAAGACATTCGGCAAGGGGTCAGTGCAGGAGCTGGTGAAAATTACTCCCGAGACATCGCTTAAGGTGACCATCGCCCGCTGGCTTACGCCCAACGGCGTTTCTATCTCCGAGGGCGGGTTAAAACCGGATATTGAAGTTGTTCCTACAAAAGATGATATTACCAAAGGGAAAGACAAACAGATGGAAAAGGCAATAGAAATATTGAACAAGTAACAGATAACAAAGCGTATATCATTCTCTCATTCGTGAGAATGAGAGAATGATATAGAATTGAGCCGAAATTGAAATAAAAGGAATTTATTATAAAAAACTTAAGCGAATTTTTAATGACATGAAAATAATTTTACTTAAAGATGTAACAGGGCTGGGCAAAAGATATGAAGTGAAAGAAGTTTCTCCGGGATATGCCAGGAATTTTATTTTGCCGAAAGGGCTAGGGGAACCGGCGACTGAAAAAGCATTAGTGCGCGTTAAGGATTTGACTGTCCAAGCGGAGGCAGAAAGAAAAATTCAAGAAGAACTGCTTAGAAAAAATGTTGAAAGTTTAGACGGACAGAAGATTTCCATAACGGAGAAAGCAAACGACCAGGGGCACTTGTTCGCCGGTATTCACAGGGAAGAAATTCAAAAGCTGATGAAAGAAAATCTTCACGCCGAAGTACCGCTTGATTTCATAAAGTTAGAAAAACCGATTAAAGAAACAGGCACATTTAAAATAGAGATAAATGCGGGAGAAATGAAAGCGACAGTTACTCTCGTAGTTGAGGCAGAGTAACAAAACCCCCACTTGGCGGTTTCACCGCCAAGTGGGGGTTTTTGCTTAAATTACGCTTACAATTTTCTTTATAACAGATTGGCCGTTGAATCTAGTTTTTCTTCGCGAGGTAAATTTTACATTGCCTTCTTTGATGGAGTAGAGGGTGTGGTCTTTGCCAAGGCGAACATTCTTGCCGGCGATAATCTTGGTACCCCGTTGGCGGACAATAATAGAGCCAGATAAAGCTCTCTCGCCGTCGTAAAGCTTTATGCCCAGATATTTTGGATTTGAATCAGTGAGGTTTTTTGCCGACCCGGCGGCTTTGCGTGTTGCCATAAAAGTTAGTCTATAGTTTTTAGTTTTTAGTTGCGATACAATAACGAAAACAACAAAGGTGATTCTAAACCATATTAGAGAAAAAATCAAGGATTTAACGTTAAAGGCTGAAGAGCCGTCGGTCTATTTAACCATTCTCATTATTCTTGTCGCTTTTATTTCTTTCGGGCTAGGTCGGCTTTCGCTTATAGAAGAAAAAAGGCCGGAGGTAAAAATTACAATGCCGGCGCAGGCAGGGGAGGCGGCGGCAAGTGGAAGCGATACTCCAGTGGCAAAAAATGAAAGTCCGGCGGTATCGAATCTAAACAGTGTCGTTGCCTCAAAAAACGGCACTAAATACTATTTCCCATGGTGCGGCGGCCTTTCGCGAATCAGCCCGCAGAATAAAGTAACTTTTGCTTCGTCTAAAGAAGCCGAACAAGCGGGGTATACGATAGCGGCAAATTGCCCCGCGCCGTAAATCTTGGCCATTGACTGATATCGCATGTCCGCCATATAATTTAAACATGGAACAGAGAACTTTTAATTTAGCCGCCGGAGTAGTTTTCTCGGCGGTCGCGGTTCTCCATCTTTTGCGAGTCGTTCTTTCGTGGGATGCGGCGATAGGGGGGTGGGACGTGCCGATCTGGCTTAGCTATTTGGCGGTCCTGGTGGCGGGCTTTTTGGCCTATAGCGCCTTTAGCTTGAACAAGTAAAAGAAAGGAGGAGATGAAATATTTACTAACGCTTATGGCGGTTCTGGTTTTTGTTGGGGCGTATTTTTACATCCGGCCCCGAACCCCCGCTCCCGTTCAGGATGCAAGCATAAAAGATTCAAATATGAAAATAACGAGTTCGGTTTTTAAAGAAAAAGAAAGCATTCCGAGTGTTTATACTTGCGACGGCAGAAACATCAATCCGCCGCTTTCTTGGGAGGGAGTGCCGCCTGGCACCAAAAGTCTAGCTCTCATAATGGACGATCCCGATGTGCCTAAGACTCTCCGCCCTGATGGGATGTTCGTCCACTGGGTAGTTTTTAATATTCCGCCTGATTTAACGACGATTGAAGAGGGAAAAGAGCCCAAGGGCACAGCTGGCGCAAACAGCCGGGGGCAGGGCGGATACACCGGTCCTTGTCCACCGGATAGGGAACACCGCTATTTCTTCAAACTCTATGCCTTGGATACTTTGCTTGATTTGCCCACTACGACAAACAAAGAAACTCTTCTTAGCGCGATGAACAAGCATATTATTTCTAGCGCAGAATTAATTGGTTTGTACGAACGGAAAAAATAGTATCAAAAGATTAATTTATACGCCGGCAGGCCTTATTAGGGGAGGGTCATAAAACCCCTGCCTTGTAAAGTACTATAATGTCGCACAATATATCTTTTGCGCCATTAGCTTCGGCACACTAGCAGTAGCCGCGCTCAAGGGCCTATATTATGAGACTTGTAAAAAACTTAATTTTGCGCCCCTATTTGCGGAATAAATCCCTGCGGAATAATTTTTATATCACTTACTCTTCCCTCCTTTATCGCTTTTAGGTTTGTTAAGTTTTGTACAAACGCTTCTTTAAAGAAGCTTGCAAGAACATTATTCCAAAGATATTGCGTTGGCTTCTCTAAGTATCCATTCCAAACTGCCTTGCCTATTCCTGACACATAAGTCCAATTTTTCTGCGTAGAGGGAGATTCTATTATGGACTTAATATCGATATTGAAATAACTTAATATAAAGAAAATCACTACAAGTATGAGTATTAGGCGTCCGATAAATCCTTTTTGATAATTTTTCATAGTTTTTACAGATACGAAAGTGGATTCAAATAGCCGTTTATCGGCGAAACTGGGAGTTTCAAATATGTACCACAAGTCCTGCTTCTGTATTCCGTCAGCCCGGACACATGTACCGCCTTTGATGCGAATACTGCGAAATGAAGATGCGGACCGGTACTATAGCCGGTATTACCGCTGTAGCCGATAACCTGGCCTTTCTCTACTGCCTGGTCTTTGATGACTTTAATGAGATCAAGGTGTGCGTAAAGCGTGGTAAGACCGTTGTTGTGTTCTATAAGTACCCATTTACCATACGAAACACCGTAGCATGCAGTATCAGTATTCCCTGTGTCAACCACTCGCCCGCTCAAAGATGCCAAAACTTTCGTGCCAACACTTGCCCTCAAATCAATGCCATTGTGTCCTTTCCTATTATATACTTGCGGGTTTTTGCTGGCAAAAGGAGTATTACCGAAATATTGCGTAATTTTTATCGCCTCAAGCGGCCAAGAAAGTATTCCCTTGCCCACCTTGGGCAAACTTGTTGGGTCGATTTCCACCTGCAACTTGCTTTCAAAATCAAATATTTCTGCCTCTAGTTGTTCTTTTTTGGCAAGACGGTCTTCAAGTATCTTTTTGTATTCCGATTCTTTATTTTTCGTCTCTTTTAATAACTTATTTTTTTGGCTGGTATTGTTTTCAACGATTTTTTTCTGGTCTGCCAATCCCGCCTTAAACCCTAGCAGTTTTTTCTTTTCCGTCTCTTTTTTGCTCTTATCTCCCTCCAGACCTTGTTTTAAGCTCTTTATTTCGTTTGTACGATTTCTTAGCGCTTGCCCGACTTTTTGTATAGTGTCTATGTTTTCCCAAATATCATAAATTTTTTTATCAGAGAGTATAAGCTCAATAAATGTTTGAGACTCAAGCAAATCAATAGTGCGCAGACCCGACACAAAAGCGTCTAAAACTTTTTTGATTCTTTCGTCCTTGTCTTGTATTTGAAGGTCGAGTTTTCTAATATTGATTGTGGCCGTGGAAATTTTATTTTCTGTTGCTTTAATTTCTGCTAAAAGCTTACTCCGATTAATTTTTAGTCCCTCTAGTAATTTTTTTAGACTACCGGCTTCTTTTCCAGTTTCATCGATTTGTTTTTGATATCCTGCAATTTCCGCTTCGATTTTTTCAAGTTCGCTGTTTTTATTGGATATTTGATCTCTCAATTTATCTATTTCTGGATTTGATACTGAAACTTCGGCAACACTTTCACCTTCAGTTGCCTCGGTTGTGGCGGCTATTTCAGCTTCAGCGTAAGAAAAATTTTTGGGCAATAATATAATAGTAAGCAGAAAGAAGAATAAAAAAAATGCAATATTTAATCCCCTATTCATGTAATTTTTCGAGAGCTGCTTTTAATCGACGCAATGTTTCTTCTTTGCCTAAAATAGATGCCGCGGTAAATGGGTCTGGACTTTTATCTTTACCGGTAAGCGCATAGCGCATGGGCCAGAGAACATTGCCTCTCCCCTCTCTTTCGGCATATTCCCAAATCATGGCTTTGATATTCTCGGGCTTTTCAAAAGATTTTTCAGGCGAATTTTCCAAAATTTCCAAAATTTTTTCAAGATGCTGCTTGGTGTTTACATCATTGCTTCCTTTCCATATTAATTTTTCTTTTTCGCATTCAGGAGTTGTAAAAAAATCAAGCTCTCCGCCGACAAGCAGTGGCCCAATTTCGTGCAAAACGGAAACGCGTCCTACTACAAGCGGCACAAGCTTTTCAACCATTTCTTTTTTTATATTAGGCATGCTCTTTTTTATTTCTTCTTCAATTAGAGATGTTTTTCGTTTTAGATATTCTCGATTTATCCATTTAAGTTTTTCTATATCAAAAATCGCTCCCCCCTTCTGTATTTTATTAAGGTCAAATAAATTCACAAGTTCATCTAATGAAAATATTTCTTGCTCTATTCCGGGATTCCAGCCGAGAAGTGCCAGGTAGTTTACAACCGCTTCTCCTTGATAACGATATTCTGACACAGCTACCGCACCATGTCGCTTCGAGAGCTTTGACCTGTCAGGGGCCAATACGAGCGGAATATGGGCGTATTTTGGCCTAGGAGCGCCTATTCCTTCGAGTATGAGGATTTGCCTAGGGGTGTTTGAAATGTGGTCCTCGCCGCGTATTACGTGGGTTACGCCCATTTCGAAATCATCCGCAACAACGGCCAAATGATAGAGTGGTTCTTCAAGGGATTTTGCAATTACAAAATCACCGAGTTCGGTCGTATCAAATTCAATATCCCCTCTCACAATATCTTGAAATTTTATTTTTTTATTTGGGTTTTTAAAACGTATTACTTCCGACCTATCCCCTGCTTTTTTGGGAGTTTCTTTTGATATATAGGCTTTTCCTTCATCGACTAATTTTTTAAGATATTTTTTATAAATTTCAGTGCGTTCGGATTGGCGATAAAACTCGTCCCATTTAAGCCCTAGCCAGGACAAGGCGTTGATGATGTTTTCCTCGTATTCTTTTTTACCGCGTTCCTTATCAGTGTCTTCTATGCGCAGTATGAATTTACCGCCGTTGTGTCTGGCAAAAAGGAAATTAAACAAAGCTGCTCGGGCCGTCCCAATATGCAGATATCCCGTTGGCGACGGGGCAATCCTCACAACTGGATTTTGAGGATTAGTTTTCATCCCACTAGAGTCTTTACTTACAGTATTGTTCATAATAATACGCGATATTATCCTTTCGTCATTTTAAAATTAAAAAAAAAGACTCTAACGGGACTCGTGCTCCAAGGCAATCGAAATTATTCCTTTTGCGATTGTGCGTGCTGCGTCGGGATGATAAAAATTTTTAGCACCCTTTCCCATTTTGTCTTCCAGGGCCTGCGTTTCCATTATTTTTTTTATTTCCGAGATTAGCACATGTGGCGACAGGTTGTTTTCTTCAACGACTGTGCAACCGCCAGATCGCGCGTAATTGAAGGCATTTTTGCGCTGGTGGTCGCCGTTTGAATCGGTTATTGGAATTACTATTGACGGCAACCCCCAGGCCGCGATTTCAAAAATAGTTGACCCGGCGCGCGAAATTACAAGCCGTGAAATTCCGGAGGACATACGCAAGCTAAAGTCATTTAGATATCCGAAAGCGCGATAGCGGTCTTTGTAAGGAGAATCTTTAATGATTACGCTAGCCAGTTTTTCCACGGTGTCGAGATTAGTATTTCCTACTTGGTGTATGATTTGATACTTAGGTAGCAGTTCCGGAAGAGCGCGAAGAATAGTATCGTTGATAAGTTCCGCCCCTTGCGATCCGCCAAGGATTAGAATAGTCGGTACTGCCGGATTAAGTTTCAAGAATTCATGCGCGCCTTCATGAAGCGGTTTTAATATATCTTCTCTTATCGGCTGGCCGGTATAGGCGGTTTTTTCTTCCGGAAAATAGGCGCTTGCTTCCTCGTAGGAAATAGCAATCCGTTTCGCAAATCTTGACGCCCATATGTTTGTTTTTCCCGGGACTGAATCAGACTCGTGAATAAAAACTGGAATTTTTAAAATTCGCGCAGCCAAAAGCGTCGGGAAACTGGCATAGCCGCCCTTGCCGAATACCACATCCGGATAAATTGAATAAACCACCCACAGCGACTTCAAGGTACCGATAATAGTTTTAAATACATCAAAAAAGTTTAGAATGGAAAAATAGCGCCTCAATTTTCCGGCTGGTATTTCTCTGTAGGTGATGCCGTTCTCAAATAATATTCTTTTATTGTAAGGTGTCGTGGACAGGTAATAAATTTTTGCGTCTATTATTTTCCCCTTATCTATTATTTCGTTTAATGCCTGCACTATTGCAATAATCGGGTAAAAATGCCCACCCGTGCCGCCACCGCCAAATAGTATTTTCATATATTTTCTTAACGAGCGAAGCGAGTTCTTGAAAATAATGACTCAGCACTCAGTGAATTAAAACCACGTTCACTTGGGTAATTAACTATTTCCATTGTTTTGTTTAAATTTATTTTTTTCACACTGAGTGCTGGGTAAATAAATTACAGTCGCCATGCTCCTTAATTTAATTTATTTTTTGAAATGTTAAGAATAATTCCAACCTCGGTAAGAGCAAATAATAATGCGGTGCCTCCGTGGCTGACAAAAGCGATTGGTACGCCCACAAGCGGCAGTATGCCAATCATTGACCCTATATTTATTAAAGATTGAAACACTATCAGTATAACAAGGCCGGTTGCGAGAAGTCTACCAAATTGATCACTGGCCATACTTGCAATTTTGAGGCCGCGGAAAGCAAAAATAAGAAAGAGCGAGAGAAGAGTTAGGGCGCCGATGAAGCCGAATTCTTCCGACATCACCGCGAAAATTGAATCCCCTACCGGCTCGGGCAGAAAGTTAAATTTTTGAATGCTTTGACCGAATCCTCTGCCGAAAATTTCTCCTGACCCGATGGCAATAAGCGATTGCTGAATCTGATAGGAAGCACCCAAGGGGTCGGCTCCCGGGTCAAAATATGTCATAATTCGCGCTTTTAGGTACGGTTTGACGAGAGACAAAAGCGCTATCCCGACAATTGACATGAGCCCAAGGACTGCGATATTACGGAGTTTTGTACCGCTTACCAAAAGCATGGCTAGCCCGGCGGCGAAAATAACCATGAATGTTCCAGTGTCGGGCTGTTTGATAAGAAGAACTCCGCATACGCCGATAAGCACAAGAAAGGGCAGAACACCGTAACGGAATGTCCTTACTTTTTCTTTTGCCAGCGCCAGAAGCGCGGCAAAATAAATTACAAAGCCGATTTTTAAAAATTCCGAAGGTTGGAAAGAAAAAGAACCGACTTCTATCCATCGGCGCGCCCCGTTATGTTCAAAGCCCAATCCGGAAACGAATACTAGCGCGGTAATTATTACCGCAAAGACAAAAATAATAAAAGAATATTTTCTGAAAAACCTATAATTAAATTTTGAAAAGAACACTAGAGAAAAAATTCCCAATGTGAGTCCGAGGACAATCTGATTAAAAATTATGCTGTAAAATTTAGCCTCGCTTTTTGCCAGAATGCCGAGCGAAGCGGAGCTGAATACAAAAATCCCCATAACCACAAGTAGAATGGTAGTGCCTAAAAATACTTTATCAATACGATGGTGTTCCACCCCGTTAGAGTCTAACTTATAAGCGCAATTATCATGCCGGTGAGCGCGGTAATCACTGAAATTACCCAGAAGCGCATAGTGACCTTGTACGACGGCCAGCCGAGCGCCTCGAAGTGGTGATGCACTGGCGCGACCAAGAATACTTTTTTACCGCCCCTTAATTTTTTGGAGAGTGTCTGAATAATCACCGAACCCGAGGCGACAAAAAGCGGGAAAGCTATAATCGGCAGGACCATAACCGAGTCGGTAAGAAATGCTACGATTGAAAGCGTTGTGGTCAGCCCGAGCATTCCAGTTTCAGACATATAAAACCGCGCTGGCGGAATATTAAACCAAAGGAAGGCTAAAATCGCGCCGACTACTACCAGAGAGAATGCCGCCAAATCTATTTGGTTTTGAAAAAATGCGATACCGGCGTAAGCGGAAAAAATTGTGGCCATTATGCCGCCGGAGAGGCCGTCGATACCATCAATGACTCCGCCGGAAAAGATGGCCAGCATCACAATCATGAAAAACGGTATAAAAAGAAGTCCAATATCAAAATCTCCTAGAAACGGGATATCAACGGTTGAGACGCCCAGTTTATAGAAAAACCAGAGCGCGCCGATAAAACCAATCAAGAGTACTAATCCTATTCTAAGTTTAAGAGGCATTCCTCCGGCAATATATCCGCCACGCCCGTATATAACCAGAAAATCATCAACAAGCCCGATAAGAGAGCCAATTATTAGGGTAAATAAGGGAAGCCAAGTCTGCCCACGGCTTATGAAATTTAATTTCTCCGTCAAAGGGTCAGGAAAAAATACTGAAAGAAGAAACGCAAGAAGTGATGTTATAATCACGCTTACCCAGATAATAATCCCGCCCATTCGCGGCGTTCCTGTTTCTTTTTCTTTATGAAGTTGATGGAATATGGGCGTTCCTCCCCCGCCCAATCCTAGGGTGCGAGCTTTTTTCTTCCAGAGCTTGTACTTATAGAGATAGTGAGTAAGCAGGGGCGTAATGGCAATCCCGATAAAAAATGAAAACACCGCCGGGGCGAAAACTTTTACGACATCTATAATCATAGCCGTAGTATACGAAAAATCTGGCGCTTCTCAAAATACTACTGACGGACATCCGATGTCCGTCATTTTTCTCTATACAACTGATTTTCTTAATTTACGGTTTATTTGCTATAGCAAATAAACCGTAAGTCCATCATGCGAGCCCATCTGTTTGTATTTACATTCGTGTGCGCTATTCGTAAGCGTATCCACTCACATTCCTTGGCGAATGGCTTCGCGCGCTCGTTCCGCCAGAGTTTCCATATCAGAAAATCGCCCTTCTTGCGTCGAGCCGAGCACGGTAATTATAATCGGTTGTCCCAGCCCGGCGTCAAATGCAATAATCAGGTTACCTCCGGCGATATCGGTGAATCCCGTTTTTGAGGCCATAAGACCCGGGATTTTACTTGTTTCTTTATTGGTGTTTTCTATGTTATGGATTTTATTTTCGGAATAAATGCTTTGAATAGCGTAAGTAGTGGCTTCCAGTATCTCCGGATATTGTTTAAGAAATTCGCCTAAAAGCGCGCTTATATCCCGGGCTGAACCGTATGCTCCCACTTTACTTTGCGCTTCATCAAGTCCGGTTTCATTTAAAAAGCGAGTATGCGATAGCCCCAGCTTTAGAGCCTCTTCGTTCATTCTCTCGACAAATGTTTTGCTTTTGGCGTTTGTATTTTCTCTTTTTGAATTAAAGGCCAGGGCAATTGCCGCCGCGCCGTCATTGGAAGACGTGGTAAGCGTAAACTCAACAAGTTTTTTGAGAGTCCATTTTTCACCCAAGATAAGTCCGGTATCGCCTTCTTTAGCGAGTGATTCGCCATCAATGGTAATCAGTGTTCCCTTGGGAGCTTCTTTTAGGGCGACAAAAGCCGTCATAAGCTTGGCAAGCGAAGCAAGAGGCAGAGCAAGGTCGGCGTTTTTTTCATACAGCACTTTATCTCTCCCGAGGTCATAGACATATATCGCCTTGGCCTCAAGCGGAGAGAGAGCAAAAAATATTTCTTCCTTTTCTTTTTGCGCTTTTTTTATCGGCGCTTGCCTATCGCTCGCGCTCTCAATGAGAGTTACGATTATAAGCAAAACAATGACGCTAATCAGGGTATTTTTGTAGCGCATACTATTCTATTGCCGACTCATTCCCTCGGGGGTAATCGGGACTTTCAGCTTTCTTTTCGGTAAGTGCGTTAAGAGACAATATCAATTCTTGATAGTCGGGCAATTCTTCTTTTTTACTGATTCCCAAATATTGGTAAAGTTCAATTGTCGGGGTGTAGATATATCCGCGCCCGTCATTTGGGTTCGGTTTTTTTTCAATAAGACCGCGAATTTGGAGCGCCCTTAGCATAAAACCGGAATTTACCCCGCGGATATAATCAATTTCGCTTTTAGTAACGCTCGCTCGGTAAAGAATTACGGACAATGTTTCAACGCTTGCTTTAGAAAGCTCGCCCTCAAGCTCTTCTCTCCCGATTTTTTCAATGAGCAAGCTCATTTCTTTTCTGGTGCCGAGCATTACCTCCCCTCCTGCTCTGATAAGGATAATACCTCTCCCTTTCAATGATTCCTCGAGCTCTCCGAGAGCTTCTTCTATGTGACGCGCGTCCGTTCCAAGCAATTTTGCCAGTGCGCTCTCTGTCATGGCGTCAGTTTTATAAAATAGAAGCGCTTCTATTTGTTGCGGCAGTGAAAGAATCATTTTTGAGGGATAATAGTATTATTGCGCTCAATGTGGATATCATCGAACTGCGATTCCTGGCGCACCAGAACAATACCCTGTTTTACAAGCTCAAGGATTGCCAGAAAGCCGACAATGACGAATACTCGCTCTTCTTTCGTTTTATGTCCGACTTCTTTTGAAAATTGTTTGAAAGAAAGCGTCATGCTTTCGGTTATCCGTTTAGTTAAGTTATCTATCATTTCTTCCAAAGTAATGGCTTTGGCTATGGTTGTTTCCGGAGTTTTTTCTACTACAGGAATATTTTTAATCGCTTCTCTAAGCACTAACGCTAAGCGAGAGACGGTAAGAGATTTATCGGGAACGAACATTGGCTCTATTTTGGGATAAGGCCGTTTGAATAGGACGGCGCCAGCGAATATATTTTTTAATTTTTCTCCCACTTCGCGAAAAAGAGCGTACATTTCTAGGCGGCGTTTTAATTCATCGATGTTTCCCTCCTCGTCTTGCGTAAGTAAAAAATTAGGTAAAAGAGATTTTGATTTAATTAAAACGAGTGTTGCGGCGGTGATGATGAAATGGGCGGTATAGGCAATGGGCAAGCTCCCGAGAGATTTTATGTAGGCGATAAAGTCATCCGTTACCCTGGCAAGCGAAATATCATTAATAGCCAATTTTCTTTTTTCTATGAGATCCACCAAAAGCTCAAGTGGCCCCTCAAAAGCCGGTATTTTTATTTTATACGATTCATGCATTTACTAATTGTATATATTTTAAGCCATTTCTCAAGCAGAGTTTATTGACTTTAGATTCAGTTATATTTTATACTCTCAATAGGAGGCGGAGGTTCTTTTATCAACCATAACCGTGTGGGGGAAGCATGTCACAAAGCGAGGACTCAAAAGGACCACTGGGAGTAAAAACTGGATTTCCCAATCCACGTTCTGAAACCCAGACCTGCAATTGGCGCCAATGTAGTTATCAATGTGATGCTCTCTGCGACAACTACCGATGTCCCGGCGGGGATGTTTGCGTGTCCGTCTTCTTCAGAAAGGGGGTAGACCGCCACGACTATCCGGTGCAGTAAGCACAAGGTAAAGGAATCCTGTTCCTCAATAACAAAAAACAGGAAAGAGTTTTTAACAGAGCGCCCTAACCGGCGCTTTCACATTTATAGCTTGAGCCCCAGTTCCTTCAGTTGTTCCTTTGAGATTTCCGACGGGGCGTTCATCATTAAATCTTTTCCCTCCCCTGTTTTGGGGAAGGCGATTACTTCGCGGATATTCGGTTCATCTAAGAGAATTGAAAAGAGTCTGTCTAGTCCCCAAGCAATGCCCCCGTGTGGCGGTGCTCCATGAGAAAGCGCTTTTAACATATGTCCGAAATTGTTTTCGATTTCTTCTTTTTTGTACCCGATTATTTCAAATACTTTTGATAGTGCTTTGGCTTGATGGTTTCGAACACTTCCGCCTCCTATTTCAAGGCCGTTTAGAGCTATGTCATATTGGCTAGTTAAAATTTCTGGTATATTTTTTTCTGCCATTAGCCATTCTAAGTGTTCGGGTTTAGGTGCAGAAAAAGGATTGTGGGTGAATGTCCAGGCAGGTTTCCCGGAAGAGGCGGGTCCGCCCACGGCGGAAAAAAATGGGAAATCTACTATCCAGCAAAAAGCCAAAATATTAGAATTATTTTTGTCTTTCCTTAAGTCCGGACTATCAGTACCGTATTTATCCATCGCCTCTTTGTAGGTGATTATCGGGAACGGTTTTTCCTGAATCTTCTTTTCTGAGAAAAATTTTTCTACAAGTTCTATTAAAAGCGATTCGTTTAAGTGCATCACATCTTCCCGAGAAACAAAGCTCATCTCAAGGTCAAGTTGAGTAAATTCCGGCTGACGGTCTCCGCGCGTATCCTCATCGCGCATACAACGGGCTATCTGAAAATATTTTTCAAGCCCGGCTACCATAAGGAGTTGTTTGTATTGTTGAGGAGATTGGGGTAATGCGTAAAACTTTCCTTTCTCTAACCGTGAAGGCACAACATAATCTCTTGCCCCTTCTGGGGTTGATTTTGTAAGTATTGGTGTTTCCATTTCGGTGAACTCCTCTTTAGAAAGATACTCCCTAATAAATTGTGTTATTTTTCCACGGATGATGATATTTTTTTGGAGTCGCGGGCGCCTTAAATCAAGATAGCGGTATGTAAGCCGTGTTTCTTCGTTCACCTCCTTGCCGTCTGTGAGAAGGTCAAAAGGCGGAGTTTCTGATTCATTAAGAACAGTAATTTCCATAGCTTCAAGTTCAATCTCGCCGTTTATTACATCCTTATTAATCATTTTCTCCGGTCTTTTGTTAACCTTGCCTTTAATTTCCACTACCCATTCGTTTCTTATTTTTTGGGCGGTATCGTGGGCCTCTTTATGGTTCGGCAAAACAACTACCTGCGCCGTACCGCTTACATCGCGGACATCCATAAAAATAAGCTTGCCATGGTCGCGCCGTATTGACACCCAGCCATCAATCCGTACTTCATTCCCGACTTCGTTTCCCAATTTTGCGATATGAGTTCTTTTCATTTTTTATATTGACGAGCGAGGATGGGTAGAAGAGTATTCTCTTATACAACATCCGAGCGATGTCAAAATATTGTACCTAGTCATATATTGATAGCCCGATTTTCTTTCTTACTTCTTGCATTTTCTGCATAGCGCGCTCGCGCGCCCTCTCTCCCCCGTTTTTTAAAATTATTTTTAACTTTCCTTTATTTTCCAAAATTTCTTTTCTTTTCTGGCGGAGTGGTTTGATAAAATGCTCTATTTTTTCTATAAGTAATTCTTTTGATTCTTTGTAGCCGATTTTGCCTTCGCGGTATCGCGTTTCTAGCGCCGATAGTTCTTTTTTGGTTCCGAAAAGCTTATGTATCGTAAAAACATTGCAGGTCTCCGGATTTTTTGGTTCTTCTACGCCTTTTGAATCAGTAGATATGGACATTACCGCTTTTTTAATTTCTTCATATTTGTCAAAGAGTCCAATTACATTATTGTAACTTTTGCTCATTTTTTGACCGTTGGTGCCTATTATTGTTTTTACATCTTCCAAAATAAGCGGTTCGGGCAACACAAATGTAGTACCGAAAAGTCGGTTAAACTTCTCCGCGGTGTCACGGGCTATTTCCACATGCTGTTTCTGGTCCGCGCCAACGGGTACCACATCTGCGTTTTGAATGAGAATATCGGCGGCCATGAGCATGGGGTAGTTGAAAAGCCCCGCATTCACTTCTTTTTCTTTGGCTAGGGCGTCCTTGAAGGCGTGCGCGCGCATGAGATATGGCATGGTGGTGATACTTTCAAAAATCCAGGCAAGTTCTGTTACTTCAGGTACATTGGATTGCAGAAAAAGGGTTGTTTTTTCCGGATCAATTCCCACAGCCAAATATGAGGCCGCGAGGTCAAGTGTATTATCTTCAAGTTCTTCCCGTGGTTGCTGGGTGGTGAGGGCGTGGTAATTGGCTATAAAAACAAAATTGTCGTATTTTTCCTGAAGCGCGACAATTTGCCTCATAGCGCCGAAATAGTTCCCAATATGCAATTTCCCCGTCGGTTTTATACCGGAAACAAGTGTTTTCTTCATTGGTTGTTTATTATACTCTCCTTATGTAAAAATTGCCAAATACACATATATCTACTGTACTATTCGCGCCTGCCCCGTAGTGAGTACTCTCTACTAATGGGGCGAATTAGACCATAAGGATTTTTTAAGCTACTCTTTTTTATCTGGGAAAAGAAGCACGATGGCGGTTAAAACGCAGGCGACGATGAAAAGCGAATGGCCGATGATGGTTATAATTTCATTGGTCGAAGTAAATACAAGGATGGCCGAAAGGCCGAGCATAATTCCATCAAAACTCAAAACAGACATTTTAAGTTTTGAGGCGTCTTGCAATACCATTCGTCTCTCTTGCTGAAAAAAATCAGCCCACATCAGTCCGTATATAAGAGATGTAAGGCCGGTAAGCCACGAAGCGATGGGATTCACATTCCAAAAAATAGCTCCGCGCGAGGATATAATCGGCAGGCGGAAATCGTAGAGAAGTATGCCGACTACCACAATGGCGATGCCGACAATTATCGTGTTGATGATGAAATTGTGCTTGCGCATAAATCCGCTATGAAGCGATATCTCCACGCGAAGCGCCGACAAGAGGAGAAGAAAAAGAAAAACCATTCCGAGAGTGAAACCAAGGGCTATCGCGGTAAGATTCCCGCTATTAACGAGCGAGGGCACTGAAAGCGACAAGGAGTGAAGGGAGAGAAAAAGAAACGACCAAAATAAATACCAGAGCCCCTGGTTTTTCGATTGCCGGTACGATAAATATGTCCCTATGGCGAGGGCGCCAGAAAGAATGGCTCCGACTATGTAAAAAATTGGAGTAATTAGTATCATTTTCCGGCTCCAACCGAGATACCTCTCCTTTCAAGAACCGCCTTAAGAATTAAGATGTGTTTCTCCAGTTTATTTATTCTATTGCTATGCTCATGAAAAATAATTTCTCTTTCTTTGGCAGACCAATCTTTAGTTTTAGGAAATTTTTTCATTTTTGAAAAATTATTTTTTGGTTACTAAAGTGTTTAACATTCGCACCTTATCTTCAAGTCGTTCTATTCTATTATCATGATCACGAATGAGAAGATTTTTTATTCCATCTAGTCCACTTTCAACTGCACCTAACCTTGTTTCTACTTTATCAAATCTCTCATCTACCGCATCGAATCTCTCACTTACCGAATCAAATCCTTTTTTAGTGGCAACTGCCAAATTTTCAATAGATTCGTTTGTTTTAACAATAGCCCCATGTACTTCTTTAAACCCAAATCGCATTTCTTGGGCGAGTCCGTTTATTGACATCGTGCCGTTTTTCTTCTCCTTTTGCTTACTTACTTTTTTCATATTTCCTAATTATGCACCAACGTCTTTATTCCAGCAAATATTGGTTTTACTACAACTGCTCTGCGAATTTAGTGGCGCGCTTGGCCTCCTCTGT
>ERZ1292623.1562-Hain-H51-01um-R1-1562-length-21895-cov-6_pt1 | contig 21895 bp, 28 predicted proteins | sample MGYA00564398_ERZ1292623 | MGnify/ENA primary metagenome ERZ1292623 (study PRJEB36523, sample SAMEA6512633) | groundwater metagenome | collected 2019-01-07 | study: AquaDiva: Metagenomics assemblies of 32 groundwater samples | reverse complement strand
ATTAGAATCAAGTCCTGGACGAATAGCGTTAAAAGCCTCCGACCCCGCAGGACGAGAAATCAGAACGTTCCCAAATTTTTTAAGACTAATAGTTTGCATATATTAATATCAGTTAAAACATTATAACAGCATATGACCCAGGCACATTGCCATCAGACATCTTAATACGCATGGAGCCAGGCCCTACTGGAATACTGACTAGTCCAAGACCTGAGCGAAAAGTGAGGCCAATATCTTTGGACTCTACAACATTACGCACAACTTTAAGTCCGTTACCACGCTTCTCCGGATTGCGTCCCGATACAATTTCTGTGAAAGCTACCTTAAGTGCATCTGTATCGGTGGCGATATTGGGACGGATTTGTTTGAGGGTAGCTCTTACTCCTCTGCCACGATCAGCAAGAACAATGATTCGCTTGGTGATATCATACGCGTAGAAGATCCCCGGCACACCCGGCCAATTGCCTACATTGTGTGCAAAAGAATTATCCCCGATCTCTCCGGCCACGAGGGTTAGGAGAGACGCAAACTCTTCGGACACCTTGCCGGCATTCTGCAATTCAGAACCCATCTTGGCCACTCGACTGGTGAATCTATCTGGGCGCTCACAATAATATTCGCTTGGCAACTCAGGTGCTATTTCACTCGTCGCCCATACCAAGCCAAGCTGACATAGATCAAGAGCAAAACGTTTGATATCCTCGAGCACGTAGAAGCGTTGTCCTCCAGCACTCCTTTCAGAACGAAGTTTGCCAGATTTTTCCCAATTACGCAGGGTTTGCTCTGTTACGCCAAGCACTTTAGCGGCCTCCCCGATCCGTATTTTGCCTGTCCCTTTATCACTCATATTTATATATACTAGCGCAAAACCTATAAAAAGTCAATGATTCTAGTAGGTTTATCCCAAAAACCTATTAAATATTATTGTTAATTACATTTATTTTTTATAAACTTTTATTGTTTTTTGAGCACTACTTTACGATTTTAAGCCATTTTTGGGCTATTTTTGTGTAATTTTTTATAAGTTTTTAAATGTAATTAACATTTTGTGAAAAAGTGCCCTTACCAGGCAACTCCGGAGGAGGTTGAGTTTATTGATAGAACTCTACCCCCTTTGTAGCCGCAAATAGATAAACAGGGGGAATTCTTTGCGGGATACGTCTTCGGCTTTCCTTCGGGGACCTTTTTCGCTAGTTCTGTTCGAGACCCATTCTTCTAGGTTTGTTACAGCAAGGCCTGCTTTGGCAAAATATTTGAAATACGTTTGTAAGGGCCTGTGGAAGGTGGTTGTGGTTATCTCACCTCGGATTTCATCTCGACCCTCCCTTAATTTAAGGGAGGGTTTGGGTGGGATACTACCCGGATTCATGAGTATCCTGATCTTGCTCTCGCTCATGTACTTATCCAGCCTGCGATATTGCACCCCTCGTTTTTGGTCGAAGTCCCACGAGCTCGCCCCGGGGATGCGCAAAACTGGGTGATTGAAAACGATGTGCATGCTCCCGTCGCGCTTAAGCACACGCGCACACTCAAGCAACATTTCACTTATCTCTGCAATATTATCGATGGCAAGTATGTTAATGATCACATCAAAGCTATTGCTCTCGAATTGCGACAGATCATGCGCTGGAGTTACAACAAACTTGGAGGTCGGGTAACCAAGTAAATTATTTTTAGCTTTTGCAATTAGTTCCGGCGCGATGTCTACACCCGTAACTTGCGCGCCCGCTTCAGCAAGTGCTCGTGAGAAAAAACCTGTGCCGCAGGCAAGATCTAGCACGCGCTTGCCCACCACGTCGCCCACTAATCGCATCAGATTTGGCAAGATTAAAGTCTCGTGATAAGTGTCGCCAGAGCTCAAGTGCTCGCTGTACCAATCGGCCACATTTCCCCAAGAAGTATGCTTTGAAATATTTTTTTTCATAATTATAAACAGACAGCCCGGTTGCCCGAGCTGTAACATTCTACAATTTAAACCTTCACGGCGCTATCAAAGAGAACTTCGGCTGGAATATTGGGATCATCTATGTGCGCGATGATCCAATCTGCAATGTCACTTATCTGCACAGTTTTACGCCAATCAGATTCTGTTAACTTGGGGAAAGCCTTGCGATTCTTGGGTGTGTCAACCAAGGCTGATTGGATATCAGTGAAGCGCACCTTCGTACCTGCCTGCTTATGTTCGGCCCGCAAACGGAGCATGAGAGCGTAAGCGGCGGCTTTCATCGAACCGTATGAGAGATTACCCAAGAGCTCGGGTCGCACTGCCGCGTGCGAAGAGATGTTCACCACCAATCCTCCACCCTTCTGCTCACGCAAGAAAGTTCCGGCGGTGAACGCCGCAATCGCGCTTGGCAAGAAGATTGATGTGTACAGAGCGTCGAAGCTCTCGCGCGCTTTCACTGCGCTATCACTTATGTTAAGCCTCTGCCAAGTGCCGGCACTAATCACAACCGTATCTATTTTGCCGAACTTTTCCTGACCTGACGCAAACAATTTCTCGCAATCAGCCGGCACAGTAGCATCGACTGGAATATCTAGCACCCTCTCGCTATCAAGCTCCTGCTTGAGTTCTGTCAGTCTATCGGGATTGCGAGCCGAAATTACAACGTTTGCTCCCTCTGCCAAAAAGTAACTCGAGAGAACCTTTCCGATCTTTCCGCTTGCACCGATTACCATGATTGTTCTGTCTATGAGTTTGTTCATGTTTTCAGATCCCCTTTCTACATTGACTATATCAAAAAGTTATCAACATTCCCAGTTCAAAAATACTATAAGAAAATTATATCTGGACTGTATGATATGAGTAAGTTATCAAACTTTAGAAAATTAATCTAATCTTAAATAAACATGGAAGGACAAAATGGTTCGTGCAATTGTAATTGTGGCGGCTGTAAAGGTGGTATCTGCAACAATGGCTTAACCGGAGGATGGTGTCATGGCCTGGGTCATCATTGGTTATTGCGCCTTATTCTTGGTCTAGTTGTACTGGCAATCGTCTTTAAAGTTGGTTACAAAGTTGGAGAGTTCAAAGGCGAATTCGTAGGCAGTCACCCATGGCGCAACATGCCCAGCCAGAACTACGGCTACGGCGAAATGATGGGCGGATCAGCCTTCAACTCCCTATCCAATTTCGGTTTCTAAGTATCTTAGATCCCGACGCGTTTGCGGAATTGCTTGAGACCTGTCATGTGCTCACGTTTGTGCGCGTAGTTAGCATAGACGATAAAATCATCTAGAGCGTACTCTTTGCCATACCAAGGGATAGTGCCTCTCTTGCGCAACTTCTCGGGCGTGAACTTCTTGGCGAGCTTGGTCACTTCTCTGGCCGCCCGGGCATATTCGACTTGGAGCGCCTTGACCGACTTGCCCTTGCGCTTAGCCACTTCGCTGTCGTTAAAGCCCTCATAGTCTGCATTCATGGCATCAAGATACGGCGTGGGCGTGATCTTGAGCACAGATTTGAAAGTGTCAGATAAGAGCCACTCGTATGAGATCATGTGAGCGAGCAAATCGCGCGGTGCCCACTTGCTAGTCACCCCCACCTTCCGCCAAGCAAGAGGCTTCAAACCCTTGAACCCACCCTTCACCTCGATCTCCCCATATTTAATTAATTCTGGTATGTTCATAAGCTCATTCTATCATGACCTAATGTACATAGTCTGATGCGGGACTCCCTAACTACAGAGTAAATAGATATCTCTTAATCCTATCTTTGTCTTCATTCTCCGACTCACCCTTGAAGTACATTTCAATAAACTCGATCTTCATTGTTTTAATATGGAAAGCGTAGATAATCCTAATACCACTTTTCACCCCACGGCCTTTTAGTGCCTTACAAGCGAATTTTTTTAGTTTACAAATAAGCACCTTATCGGTGCAGAATTGTGGCATTGGGAAAATTGCCTGCTTATTTATCTTTTGCGTATGATATAGGTCGATAGCAAACGCTTTTGCAATCTCAAGATCCTCGCCCAGTGAGTGAAATTTCTTGAGAAGTCTCTTGAGGTCACGCTCAAATTCTTCCGTGGAGCTATAAGTCAGTTTCGTCATAGATCCGTACGGAAGTATCAGGAGTCCGATAAAAGACAGATTCGTATTTTATAATTTGTCCCTCTTCAGTTCCCAGCCAAGGAATATCCCTATGGGAATATTCGCTCAATTCTGTAGCTGTTTTATCTGATAATCGAGACAGCACTTCGTCTATGTGCTTGATCTCTTGTGCATTGAGGACAGAAATATCAGCATCTCTTCGGGGAAGATACTTGGTTTGTTCATGCTGGAAAAATTTACTTTTGACCGTCTCCAGTTCACCTTTCTTTTCCATCGACTCAACGATTTTCTTAAATTCAACTGGGGTAGGCCCGAAATGATTGCGAATATAAGTCGCCCCCATCAACTGTTCCTCATACTTTTCGTAAAAATCAAAATCAATAAAATAGAGAAGCTTGTATAGCACTGTCATGCCGACGTTCGGTTTGCTACCAACCTTCTCAAGTACATAGAGCAAAACCTCCTTGAACTTTTTCACATGACTTTGAGGCACATCAATACGCATTTCTTGTTTTGGGGATCTATTGGTCCTCTCATTTAAGGACACCTTGACATCAGGAGATACCCTGCCTACGATCAGGTCTAGAAATGAAATATTAAAAATCTGAGCGATCTTATTCGCCTGGGAAAGCGTGAGTTCCTTGGTCCCCTTCTCGATCTCGATATAGCTCGCACGAGAAACACCGATCTTCTCGGCCACAAAAGCCTGCGAAAGCCTCTGCTTATTGCGCAGTTCTAGTAAGAATAAGTGCTTAATCATATAGGTATACTAGCAAGTTGGTACATGGTGTCAAGGGTTTAGGCAACATACCTGTGCATAATATTGACATACAAACGGTATGTTCATAAATTTTTATTTTGCAAATAAATTAATGCTCGATTGCGAAGCCGAGATCCGGGAATGCTCTGTTGCGCAAATAGAGACTGCCGGCGAAAAGCACCGCTTGGATATCTTCCCCAGAACGGAATGCTCCATCTTTAAGCCGCGGCACCAGGTCTGGATCCTTCTCCGGTAGTTTGTTCATCACGTCTATTATTAGTTGCTCGGCATCGTAGGCATTGGTGGGTGTTTCCGCTTTAATCCTGGAGAGTAACTCTTGGTACTTCTCATCCACGATAGCCTTGATGCCACTCTCGCCCAAGATTCTCTGCCCGCGCTCATTGAGTTGACGCGGAGATTCTGCCAGGGCCAGGGCGTCTCGCCAGAGAATGTCTATTTTAGAATTCATCTCCGCCACACTAGACCAAAGTATCTCAACTTTGGGCTTAATCTCTGCTACATCAGAGCCGATAGTATCCACCTTGTCGTAAGTCTTCTTGAGTAGATAGCCAACAACTCCAGCAAGAACAGTGATAGCCGCCAAAAGAAAATTGTTGAGCTGTTCCATGTTGGTATTATATGGGAGTGGACTAGATTAAACTAGAGTACTCTGGATAGTTATCTCGGACTATTTTTTTCCATTCCGATGTCTCGTTGTGGCCACTTAAATCATTTTTGTGATAAACAAGGAGTACGTGCACAGTGCTGGTATCCTTGTGGACGGCAACGATGCACCGGTTGCCTGATCCATGTCGAGACTCCCCAGTTCCGGCAATTTTGAATTCGGTTTTATAGATTGCAATGATCGAATTCTTATCCGAGATCGGTCTAGCTATGCGTCGCTCCATAATAACGTCGAAAGTTTGAAACTCACGAATAAGAGCGGAGAGAGTAAAGTCCCAAGCTTTTTTGTACTTTCTTGAAAAACTTCTGATAAAATGATTTTCGGCAAATGATTCAATTTCGACCCTATAACTAGTAGACATCTTCTGGGTCTTCCTGGGTTATGAGCTCATAGGGTATAACTTCATTATCAGTACAAATTGAGTATGGTAGCTGATTATGGGTAAAGGCCACGATATCCTTGGTGCTTTTATCTCGCCACTTTGCAGATATATCTTTTATCAACCTACCCTCAGCCTTACTTATGTCTGTTAGTTTTATATTTGCGCCACTTCGAGTTTCAGAAATAAGCATGGCACCATCTTCGGTTGGTGTTATCTCAATTTGACCGTTTTCAAAAAGCTCGTCAATCACCCGGAAGTAAGTATCGGGTACTGGCCCATACTGGATTTTTCTATACTGCATACCACTCATGCTCTCAAGGTGGTTATAGAACCACGCAAAGTCGGCTAAGTATACAAGTTTGGCTAGTTTGGTCTTGGTGATCTTACCATCTTTTTTCGATCCTGCATTTCGAATTGACGCCAGAATCATTTGTTTGTACTTCTCATAATTGGCGGTTGTACCGCTTTCCAGTTCCCTAAGAGAAATACCAAAAATATTGCAGAGCTTCTCCGCTTCTTCAAGTGTCAACTCTCGACTCCCACGCTCTATTGCCATGTACGATTGACGAGAAATGCCAAGCTTCTCAGCCAGAATTAGCTGTGAAAGTCCACCCTTTGCGCGAAGATTCTTGATGATAGATGCGTATTTTGTACCCATGACAACAGTATATCAGACGATGTACAAAAAGCAAACTTACAATGTTGATAAACTCAACACCCTTGGGTCAATTATCTAGCAAAGACTAAAAATATAAATATCCGTTGAAAGTTCGTGGGAAAAGGGTAAGATACAGAAACAATTTGCCGGGTCATCTAGTGGTAGGATGCGACTCTCTGAAAGTCGTCACCTTGGTTCGAATCCAAGCCCGGCAGTTTCGAGTAATTTTGCCTCTTTTCGCAATTGGTTCAACTTTATTTGGGCAGGACATGTTAGATAGGTGGGGAGGACACAAATGGATGGATATGAGGCTCTCAAGGTGGTCATGGCCGCAATCCACAATACCGAATACACAGGCCCGATCGAGCCCGACATCTCGTCTGCGCACTTAGGCTCCGTGTACACGCGGATTGAGCTCGAGCGACCTGCAGCAACCATCTTCGTGCGCGAAGACGGCGAGATCTACGACCCCTTCCGCGTGCTCTCGCGCTGGAAGAAGAAGGAATAGCATCGTGGCCCGGAAAGAGTTCCGCAAGAGCTCGTCGGGCCGCACTGCTTTTTGCCTCTTTTCGCAATTGGGCGTCCTGAAATAGTGGAAATTGTGACTCGTCTGTGATATAATATGAGTATGTTGAACGAGCGAGTATATACAATCGAGACCGAGCAGGAGACCGATGGCCGCTGGATTGCGGAAATTGTTGAATTGCCAGGGGTCATGGCCTATGGATCGACTACAGAGCAGGCCCAAGCAAATGCTGAAGCGCTAGCCTTCCGTGTTCTGGCTGACGAAATCGAGGAAAGCAAAGAGGACAACGAACCGATCGGCTTTTCGAAAATTGCATTCTCCCGACCATGAGCAAGTGGCCTAGCACCAGGGCCAGTAAAGTATTTCGTGCGCTTATCTCAATCGGCTGGGAAATCAAGCGCCACGGTGACGGCTCCCATATTGTGCTCGAGAAAACTGGCTACCCAGATTATGTGTGGGCGTTTAGAAATTCTGACGAGATCGGTCCCAAAATGCTTGCTCGAATTGCCAAACACACTGGCCTAGAACTAGAAGACTTATGAAAGCCAAAAGCGTAGCGGGGATGGTTTGTTATGTTAAGGACGTTAAGAAGACGGCCAAGTTCTACAAGGCACTCGGGTTTAAGATCTACAAACAAGCAACAGACTATCTTTCTATTTATTTCAACTGGTTCTGGCTCGACTTCCACAACTTCGCCTCCGAGGACAAGCCCGAGTTCAAGAAACTCCGCAAATTATCTTAGTCAACAATTAAGTTACCTTTCATACCCATAGCCCGGTGTTGGCCGACTGAACAATAGTACTCGAATGTCCCCTTCTTGCTTGCCACAAATTCGATGGTCGCGCTCTCTCCTGTTCCAATGCGAGGAGTGCGGACATTGAACTCGTCAATCACCCAATCATGCGTACCTTCACTATTCTGGAACACAATTTTGACAGTATCACCCTCTTTGACTCTTATTTCTGAAAGTGAAAATGAGAAAGGTTTGCCGATTATTGTAAAAGTTTTAACTTCACCAATGGGCATTCCATTCGACACAACATCTCCACTTGTTTCAGTCTCGACAGTACTGGATCGATTAGCACCTAAAAACATATAAATTCCGTAGCCTAATGCGAGAACTACCAAAACAATAATTAGTGTCTTCATGATTATTAAATTAAATAAGATTAATTATGTTTAATCGTGTATAGTATAACACATGCAGACTAACACTAGCTTCTCTGATCTCGGCATCGCCCCGGATCTTTTGGCCAGTCTCGCTCGACTCAAATATACCTACCCAACGCCCATCCAAGAGAAGGCTATCCCCGTTGGGATAGAGGGCAAAGATCTGGTGGGCATAGCCCAGACCGGCACGGGCAAAACACTCGCTTTTGGTATACCCATGATTCAGCGACTAGCCTCTCTATCAGGATTTGGTTTAGTCATCCTGCCTACGCGCGAACTCGCCCTTCAAGTTGAAGAGGTTTACAAACGCATCGGGCAAAGTTTAGGATTAAGAGTTGCAGTTTTGATAGGCGGCACAGCTATGGGTCCACAGATCTCTGCTCTACGCAACAAGCCTAATGTGATCATAGCTACTCCCGGCAGATTGATAGATCACTTAGAGCAACGTCACTTAACGCTCGCACACACCAAGATACTTGTGCTTGATGAGGCAGATAGGATGCTCGACATGGGCTTCGCCCCTCAACTTAAGAAAATTTTTGCCGCTGTGCCGCCGCCAACCGGACGCCAGACCATGCTTTTCTCGGCTACCATGCCACCCGAGATTATGAAGATGGCCAGTGGTCATATGAAGTTGCCCATCTCAATCGAAGTGGCTCCACAAGGCACAACAGCCGAAAAAGTGACCCAAGAAATTTTCATTGTTGATAAAGGCTCTAAAATCAGATTGCTCGAAAAATTGCTAACTAAGTATCCAGTCAGCACACTCGTGTTTACTCGCACTAAGTTTGGCGCCAAGAGATTGGCTCGTAGCATTCGTGACATGCGACACACGGCTGTTGAAATACATGGTAACAGAAGTCTGGCCCAGCGCAAAGAAGCTCTTGCTGGCTTCAAATCCGGCAAATTCAGAGTACTGGTAGCCACAGACATTGCCGCCCGTGGAATAGACGTGGTGGGCATTGGCCTGGTTGTGAACTTCGACCTGCCCACTGATCCAGGCGATTACGTACACAGAATCGGCCGCACAGCGAGAGCCGGCGCACTTGGCCACGCCATCTCATTCGCAGAGCCTAACCAGAGGGGAGACTTGCGAGACATTGAGAGGTTAATCAAGAAGCAGATCCCCGTCTCTCGTCTGCCCAACTAGTCAAATTTTGCTAACGCGCTAAATCGTGTAACCTTACGGATATTTCGAGAGTATTAATAAGTATCATTAGCCGGGGTCTGGTCAGCTACCGGCCTTTAACGTTTCAGCTTGCAGGATTAAGTCTGATGAAGTACACTGCTTTTTATTAATCAATAGAGGTTTATTATGAATAAAACTTTAAATACTGTGACTCGGACAGCGGGCCTGCTTCTACTAATTATGATACTGGCTGGGACAGCACATTTTGGTACTTATTCACAACAAGCCGATGCCTCTGGCCCTATAGACTGGACATATGATAGTGGGGTGGGTGAGACTGTCCAAAACGTTAATCCCATCACTGTAGACCTTGACGCAGACGGGGATAAAGAAATTATAATGTTTAGCTACGTTAATAATCCGCCTCCCATACGTCCCGACGGTAAAATATATATCTTTAAGAGCGATGGCCAACAATTGAATGCAAATTGGCCTAAATCTATGCAGGATATACTACCTATTTCGATTGCGGCGGGAGACGTCAACGGCGATGGGGTAAAAGACATAGCAGTTCACAGCAAATTGGGTAATTCTGCTTTTCTTGATAATCAAATCAGATTCTTTGATATCAACGGTGTGCAAATTGGGGGAATGATTGACTTCGGGCCAGATGACGAGTCACAAGGTGGATTGGTACTTGCTGATATGTACCCGTCACTCCCGGGGCTAGAAATTGTTATTCCCTTATTTCACCAGGTGGCCGGACCGGCAAGCGTCCGAATTTATCGCTTTGACGGCACCCTCATACAATCTTATACAATCGATCACCGTATTCGTTCTTCAATTGCCGTAGGAGACCTTGACACAAATGGAACATTAGATATTGTGGGGCAACTTTATGCTGATGATGCACAGGCACTAAATGGGTCTTTCTATGTTATTTCACAAGGCAATGTTACGTACTACCCGGCTACAATGAACCCATACGACGTAACTCTTGCAGACCTCAATAACGACGGCTTGTTGGAAATTATTTTGCCTGGTAGATATCGAGATTCGTCAGGAGAGCCAGTTGGGACTATTGCTGTCTTTAATTTGCTTGGTACAGAACTTTGGCGTAGGGATACAGTGAAAGATCTAAACTTCGCTATGCTACATGAGGCAACGGTATACAGGAGTAATCTTTTGTCTTCGCCAAAAATATTTTTGAGAGGTCTCGATTATGACATTCCTGTAGAAAAGATTTTTGGCTTCGAAAGTAACGGATCTGATATGCCCGGATGGCCCATACTCGTGGATCAATTTCACAATCCCGCTGCAACCCACTTCGTGTTTGTTACAACATTCGACTTCTGGAACACACCAACTTCAAAGACCAACGTGCTACTCTCCTCACGAACTCCTGCTTTTGTTAAACCTTACGAAACTCGAGTGAATGGGTGGGGACTTGATGGTAGCATGTCTAGTGGGTTCCCTATTCCTCTTGCCACGGACGCAGTCGATCCTTTTAGTTCCGGGGAGGTCATTCTGGATGATCTTGGGCAAACAAATAACGTACAACTCATAACACTAGAAAGCTACTTTACCCCTGAAAGAATATTCCGACTCAAAGTGCAGACAGTTGGTTATGAAGGTGGCGGGAAGGGATGGCCCATGGCCCGTCACGACGAGCGCAGAACTGCCAACTTCAATAGTATCTAAACTAGAGGTTAATTGCCTAAGCTTGCATTTTGAAACAGAGTATGATACAATAGTCTTACCTGTTAATTATCTCGATTTCGCTTTGTTAGGACTCTTTTTTGAGGACTAGTTGCGAGGAGAAGGTCGAACAGGGCAATTAGGTCCGAAAAGGATCCAAACGAAACGAAAAGATGAATCCCGTTAGAAGTACCGTTACTTATGACACGAAACTAACGAGATTCGACTAAGTTTAAAAAGTTAACTTCTAACGGGATGAAGAAACTATACGTGGGCAACCTTCCTTACACAACTACTGATGCTGATCTCCAAGATTACTTCAGCAAGTTAGGAACGGTGCTCTCTGCTAAGGTGATCACTGATCGTGATTCTGGCCGCTCCAAAGGCTTCGGCTTTGTGGAGATGGAAAACGACGCGGAGGCCGACAAGGCCATCGCTGAGATGAACGGCAAGGACATGGGTGGTCGCAACTTGGTAGTCAACGAGGCTCGTCCTATGCAACCTCGCGATAACAATCGCGGTGGAGGCAACGGAGGTGGCGGTGGCTACGGCCGCAGCTACTAGTCTCACTTGGCTGACAGTCAGCCACAGAAAAGCTCTCCTTAACCGGGGAGCTTTTCTGTTTTTATGTTTTGAGGGTTGCCACGGCGGCGAAGGTGCAGATACAGGGTGCTTGATGGCAAATATGGCAATTGTTGGAATACATGAGGGCGAGTTCGTCAGCCATATCAATCTTTGCCGAGTTTGCTACCCCCATCACGCACGAGACGAAGTCGGCCATCTCGAGAGCAATCTCATCGAATTGCTCGCCTCTGTGTTCGCCCAGGTAGTTGTGTATTGCCTCACTTACTTCCCCCATTTCTTCGGCCAAGTGCACACCAGCATCGGCTAGGGTTCTAGTACTTGATGGATAAATACTTTCGAACATTTCCTGCACGCCAGCTAGACTCGCAGGACTCTTGCTCTCGTCTATTACGAGCTTGGGCCGAGACTTTGGCTTAATTTTCTTGCACTCGCAAGGCGCACTGCCGCAATACGAACACAGATACGGGAAACGCTTCCATACTTCTTCCTCCAGATTTATGTGCATGCGATTCGAGGCGGCCATGAGCCAAGAAAACGCGATGAGCAAATTGAGCTTGAGCTTCTCCACACTCCCCTTCCTTATACCCTTCAACGCCCGCATGGTGAAGCGCTGTTGTTGAGTCAGAATATCCCAAATCGAATAAAGCCGATCATCTGGAAGAGCATAAACATTCTCAATAAATTTCTGGAACTGACCCAAACTTTCAGTCCCACCAAAAGAATAAGTCTTCATATTCAAATTATGGCACTATCTGCCAAATCTCACAAAACTTGACAAGGGTGATTTTATTTATCAATATGCTAGGTAGAGGAGGGACGCTGGATGACTAAGTCGAGAATTCGAGGACTTGTTGTTGTGATGGCGGTGTGAAGGGTACCCATTATACTGCACACATTGTCCGCACCTTTAGTCGGGCATAAAGTATATGGGAACATACATTAGTCCAGAGCAAAGAGCCAAGATATTATCAGCGATCAAAGATGAAGGTATGCCAATCATCGATGCGGCAAAAACATTTCTAGTGACGGAAAAAACAATTAGGAATTGGATGCGCAAGCAATCCCGCAATTCACATACCTCTAGTACCGAAGTACAACGTTTGAAACAAGAGAACTCTCTTTTGAAAGAAGTTATCGGTGAGATGATTCTCCACCAGAAGATGAAGAAGAAAGCTTCCTTTCTTGGCGCGTGATGATCTCTCTCACATGCAAGAAAACAGAGCGGCCCTGGCCAGAAGTCTAGGCATCTCCCGTCGTTCTCTATACTATGTGCCAAAGCTAAAGAAGAAGGACGAAGCTCTCAGGGATCTTTTGCTCAGCGCTTGGAAAGAGCACCCTGCCTATGGCCACAAGAGATTGGCTATGCACCTCTTGGTCAGCAAGAATCGTATTCTGCGAGTGATGCGCAAATACAAGATATACCCAGCACTGCGCAGAAAGCGCCGTATATATGGACAGAAGACGATCATTGCTCCGGTGCCAAACAGACTGAAGGACATAAAGGCAACCAAGCCTAACCAAATCTGGGTGGGTGACTTCACTTATCTGTGGTACAAGGGCAGGTATATCTATCTGGCCACTGTACTCGATATGTATACCCGGGAGGTGATTGGTTGGCAGATTGGTCTGCATCACACCACCAGACTTGTGATTGATGTGTTGGAGGAGGCGAAAAGAAAAAGAGGGTGTACTCCAAATATCTTCCATTCTGATCAAGGCAGTGAATACGCGGCCACTCTCTGCAGAGAGTGGTTGACGAAGCATGGTATCTTGCCTTCTCACTCACCCAAGGGCAAGCCCTGGATCAATGGCAGACAGGAATCATTCTTCAACACCTTCAAGTTCGAGTTTGGCAAAACTAGTATCTATCCCACCATTGAAAAACTGATTGAAGCTATCGGCAAATATATTCATTATTATAATTCAGAGAGAATACATTCGGCATTAAAAACGTCACCCAAGAAGTTTTGCGCCAAGCAGAAAGAGGGAGATATCCAGAGGATTTAGGTGTGCAAGAAAAAGGGTACTTGCCAGGTCTCACGCAGACTTCTTCCAGCATAGCAATGCGATCTCTCGTCATTGTCTTGCCAGTTACGAAAATCCGGAAAACTGATTGCGAGTTGACGAAGTTAAGTGCCTTCTGCATCTCCTCGTGAGTCATGATGCCGAAAACGAGTAACTCCGCTCCGTGTCGCAGAAGTGGTGCTCTCTTGAAATTCTTCAGCGAATCGAGCTCGTACCCTGCCGCTTCCAAGAGGAAGCGTAGCTTCAAGAGTGGCAGTCCCATGGGAGGTCTCCCCCCCGACAGCCAACGTCTGACAGTGGAATCCCGAACACCGAGGAAATCGGTTATGGGTTTCCGAAGAATTACCGCGTCACGTGAACCCAGCGCGGGCAAGTGCTTGCGCGCAAAGTCGCGCAGATAAGTTACTACTTCTTGATCCTGTTTCTTCACCTTTCCTCCCTTCTCTCTGTCGAAGAACTTCCAACTAGAATCTACATGATCTAATAAATTTGTCAAATCAAAATCACTGCGGGGTTGACCCCGTTAGAAATCAGATTTCTAACGGGGTTGACAAAATAGGTTAAAATGGCTAGATTGAAAGTGGATTTGATCCTACAAATCTCCACTAAATTCTCTCTGAAAGGAGGCGGCATGTACGCCAAAGCATCACGAAGTAGTGGCGCCACCGGACGATCAAGTACGGTGGTAGGAAGAATGATTGGAAGTACTTACCTTGGGGGCACGAATCTTCTAGCCTTTGAGGAACTTTCGCAAGTTCTACGCAGTACGACTTGCAAGAAGCTCTTGGTCGCGGGGTACTCGAGTTCCGGCTTCGCGCCAGAAGTACTCGCCCATCCGGGAGTTGTCGTAGTAGTATACGACACTCTTAAAACATGGGATAGGGAACCTGTGGATCTTGCCCTTTTTTCCGAACCGGTACCCGACCAAGTCAAAGAGGCGATCCAGCCGGCCATCAGGCAAGGCATCAAGATAATCCCGACTGCGAGCGTGAGGAAAGACTACAACGCCAACTTGGTTCTCCTAGCCTTACTTCACGAAGGGCTTTTGCCTACATTCATGGCTACTCAAGTTCTAAGGAACGGTCATGAACCTGCGTGGCAGAAACTAGCCAAGTTCTTGAAGACAAGTAACGGGAGGGCTGTGGTCATCGTGGCCGAAGAGGCAGGGAGTAAGCTTGATCGAGGCACTAGGCTTGCGCCTTCGCGTTTCCGTCTGGAAACAGCCCAGCGCGCAATGCGATCATCTGACCTTATTGGCATCGAGGCGATTGTTGTGATCACTGCTTACGGTGGACACAGTCAATCGGACAAGTTCATCAGTGCAAATAACGGTCGCTTGCCTGTTTTCAGGGGGTTATCAACGAGTGACTTCAAGAGGGCCTGTGAAGAAGCCTTCGCGGATCAAGGAGAGCCCAAAGTAGCGCCTGTTCCTGAAGTCCGACCTGAACCAGCACCTGCCCCAGCACAAGAGAAAGAAGTGACTGCTGAGCCGGTCAGATTGCGGGGGATTCCGGAACTTACCACCGCTGAACAGAACAAGCTCTACGACGACCTCGCACTTGCTTTTGCTTCTGTAGAAAATAAGCAAGTGTCTCGCATGGACTTGTCGGGAATCCTAAAAGAGTCAATCCCGGATATCAACGACAAGGCGGCCAAAATCTACCTCAAGTACCACGAGATCATTGTGGTCGCCACATTTGGAGTCGGGAAGGGGCCGAAAGGAAAAGCGGTTTCTCATTGGGGACCGGGCAAGTACTTGATTGACCGAGTTCCTGGGCTCATCACACCCGAGAAAACCGAGAAGCAAGCTGAATCTGTGCTCTCGGAACCCGAAATTGTGAAAGTTACTGGCGACGATCTCGATTCTGAAATGGCAGAACTTGAAAAAATTAGCGCAGAGGCTCTTGCGCAAAGAGATCGCCTTGTAGCTAAGTTTCGCGACGAAATCGCGCAAAAAGAGCGCAAGGCAGAAGATTTGCGAGCAGAGCTCAAAGAAACCGAGCAGACTATTGCAAGTCTGACTCAGAAAGTGGAGAGAATCATGCGGTGAGACAAAAAGGGCCGGCAATGCAGTAGCCGGCCTTTTATAATTTAGACGGTTATCCACAGTTGCGCCCAGTACGCTGATGCGATAAAGTTTCTTTCAGGAGGTTCTCATGAATCCAGACATCAAGACATATTGCGCAAGAATGTTTCGCTTACTAAAAACCTCCAAAGAGAGGCAGGAGTTCGTTCACTATATGAAGTACGAGGTAATCCCCGCAATAGAGTCGATCGACGAGATCAACGGCAAGGAAAGGGTGTCCTTGCCAGAAGAAGAACTACGCCGAAGAATTGCGGAAACGGGAACGAGGCGAGAAGTGCCGGCCAATGCCGGACCCTGACCGCGAGGTCGGGGTTTTGTTTTTTAAACTTTCAGATAGCGCCGGACGGCTAGATATGACGAGAACATGCCGAGCAAGATGCCGGCGGCTAGTAAGATCACGAAAATTTGTCCGAAATGAGTTATGTAGTATTGCGTCACGTTAATACCGCCGAAGAAACCAGTTGTCGCTTTAGTTACCCAGATAGCGGCTGGCAAGAGTGCCGCCACAGATAGTAAGGCCGCGAGCAAGCCATACATCACTCCCTCTATTACGAACGGTCCCCTGATATAACTATTGTTCGCGCCCACTAAGCGCATGACGGAAATCTCTTGTTTTGAGTTGTATATCGCTAATCGAATTGTACTTGCAGTCACGAGTGCGGCCATGGCTATCAAAATAATGCTTACAAAAATACTTAGCTCGCGCGCGCCCGTTGTAAGAGCTGTGAGTCGTTCTATGATAATTTGGTTATCAGCATAATTAACGCGATCTATAATACTTTGATTACCGGCGGCTAAAACATTTTCCGTTTGATCGTTTAAATAATTCACTATACTCAAATATTGACTGGGTTGATGAGCTTTAATATTGAGCACTGCGCCCAAGGGATTCTCGCCTATTTCTTCAAGGGCCTGGGTAATTGATGCGTCCGCGTTATTGCGTTTGAGAAAGTTCTCAAGAGCCTGATCACGATTTAAATATTCTACATTTGCCACTTCTGGCAAATTCTCAAGACGCGTTTTGAGTAAGAGAATATCGCTCTCGGGTGTAATTGTAGTGAAATAAACGTTCACATCAACCTTGTTCTCAAGCTCTCTAAGCGAGGCGGAGAGAAAAGCGTTGCCAATAATAACCGAGCCGATAATAAAGAGTGTTACTGCAGTTACGAAGACAGCCGTAAAAGAAACTAGTGCATTACGCCAAAAAGTCACGAACCCCTGCTTCATCACTCTTTTTAAATTATTTAGCCACATTAATTTTACAAAACGTATTTACCAGTGATGTCATCTTTGATAATGCGACCTTTTTCCATAGTTATTACGCGCTTACCCAAAAAGTCTATCACACCCTTGTTGTGGGTGGCCAACATCACCGTCGTACCCAAGTCGTTAATTTTTTTTAAGATCTGTACTACATCAAACGTATTGATAGGGTCAAGATTACCCGTAGGCTCATCGGCCACAATCACATCGGGTTGATTGATAATGGCTCGGGCAATAGCCACGCGCTGTTGTTCGCCGCCAGAGAGTTGCCCGGGAAAGTTCCACATCTTGTCGGGTAAACCAACCAGTTCGAGCACTTCTGGCACGTCTGTTTGAATCACATCGTCCGGCCGACCAGCCGCCTCCATAGCAAATGCCACATTCTCATAAGCGGTCTTGTTGGGTAATAATCTGAAGTCCTGGAAGACAGTGCCAATACGCCTGCGAAATTCTGGGATCTTGTCCCGTCGCAATCTGTGCACGTCAATCTTATCGAAGAGCACCTGTCCCTCTGTGGGATATTCTTCGGCCAAGAGCATCTTCATAAGCGTAGTCTTGCCTGCCCCCGAATGTCCCACCACAGACAAAAACTCACCTGGCTCAATTTTGAAAGTCACATCTGACAAGGCAATCGAACTGTCGGGGTATATTTTAGAAACTTTTTCAAAGTTGATCATTAGGAATTAGAAATTAGGAATTTGGCATTATAAGTTGCGCTCGGCCTCAACAAACTCTTCTATCTCACCGTTCAAAACTTTGTCTACATTACTTGTCTCGATATTTGTTCTATGATCCTTGACCATTTTGTAGGGATGAAGGACATAAGAACGAATCTGATTGCCCCACTCTATCTCTGTTGTTTTGGAAATGTACATGCCCTTTTCTTTTTTTTCTCGCTCTTCTTCGTGGAGTTTGAAAAGTTTGCCGGTGAGAATCTCTAGCGCCTTCTCGCGATTAGCCAACTGACTCCTTTGGCTGGACGAGTGAGCTGATAGATTCGTGGGTATGTGCACTATCCTCACTGCACTCTCCCGCTTATTCACATTCTGACCACCCGGACCCCCTGCTCTGGCAAACTCTATCTTGAGTTCGTCTGCCGGGATAGAAACCTGTTCTGCTTTGACCAATTTAGGGATCACCTCAACTAAACTAAAACTTGTGTGGCGCAGATTCTTGGCGTTGAATGGCGAAACGCGAACAAGCCTGTGCACTCCCGACTCATTCTTAAGTATACCATAGGCCCCCCGCGGAGCCTTGGCGGAGTGGGGAGCGCCAGACACTTCAAACGTCACATTCCGATACCCCCCATGATCATTTAAGTTCGCATGCAATTCTCGCCACTCGAATCCTACTCGCGGGCAATACTTTTGATACATTTCATATAGAATTCCAGAAAAGTCTTCGGCATCGTCACCCCCCGCGCCAGAAAATATAGTGATAATAGCATCGCCCTTATCGTACTTGCCCACTCCCTCAAGTTCTTGTTTGAGTTCACCATGCCGCTTAACCTTTTCTTGCGCCCTCACTTTGTCCAGCCAAAAATCCGGATCCGCCATAGCCGCCTCGATATCGTTGATCTCTTGCTCTATTTTTTGTTTTGAGTCGCTGTCGGCCATTAGGGCATTATAACATTATCCCACCCTAACCCTCCCTTATTATAAGGGAGGGTGGTACGATATTTGCGTACCGGAAGAGATAATGTAACATCATTTGGTAAGCCAGCGTAGCTCAGTTGGTAGAGCATCACATTCGTAACGTGAAGGTCGTGGGTCCGATTCCCACCGCTGGCTCAAAATATTGAAGGGGTATTGATCTTGCTGTACTATAGTCGAGTGCCCTAAATCCCGTACTCGGGATCGGGCGAACGATGTATGCATCGTTGTAGCCGATGTAGCTCAGGTAGTAGAGCATTTCCATGGTAAGGAAAAGGTCGTCAGTGCAAATCTGACCATCGGCTCAGAATTATTATAAATCTTTTAGGTGTTCCTTCAACAACTCACCGAGGACAGAGCCTAGGTCAGCCGCTTTTTCGGACACTCGGCCATCAGGCGCATAGGTAGCTTTGATTGATTCGCCTCTTTTGGTAATACCTACGCCCACCACTATCACTCCCCTTTCGCGCAATTCTTTGGCTACGCTTTGAACTGCACCAGCATCAGCACTTACACCATCAGAAAGAACAATTATAATTTTGCGTAACTTTTTTTCTTCGATGCGTTGCCAATCTTCTTCGGGAATGGATTCTTTTATCTTCCGTAGTGCAGCAAAATCCTTAGTGTATTTGCCAGGCGTTGAGCCAAGTGTTTTGTATACTGCCACCCGCTCCTTCTCGGTCAGTGTCTCCGACAACGGTTTGAGAATACCTATCTGGGCATCACCGCCGAAGGCCCACGCTTCAGTACGTACATGGAGATCGTACAAAAGATCATGACGGATATCTTCAAGCTCGATCGAGAATTCAGTCAGGGCTTCGAGCATGAGGGCGACAGCCTTCCGTTGTTCTACATTTTTGACCGCGCCATTTTCGTCACCTTCATTCATTGAACTAGATCGGTCGGCGACTACAGTAACGTCAAAATTACCAAAGTGCTCCGCATTCTTTGGTCTCACCTCCAACGTTTCCCACACCGCCGGCTCTTGTATACCTGCTTTGATAGAGGCGACAGCCTCGGCAGGTCTCACAAGAATTTCACCTTCCGTCGTAGGTTGCTTTGATCTTAGACGAGGAACTAATCGCTCGGCAATAATTTGACGGAAAATCTCACGAAGTTCTTCGACAACCCGCTCATTTGTCTCTGGATTTTCTATACCCTCGACACCCGACCAGAAACTTTGATAGGTACGTAGATCCTCTACAGTTACGCCGGCTTCCTTTGCGTATGCCTCAAGCAAAAGCTCTTCTTGTGACTTCTCTTTGCCTTTCTTCTTTTTGGCTTCAAGATAATCTTTAACAGCCTTCTCTACTTCTTTATCTGGCAAGGCGTGATCAGGATTGTTTTCGTCAAACTTATCGTATTCATCACTGAAATAATCCTCCGGATTACCTGGCTTAGGTTTCCCTTTTGGCTTCTCTCCTTTTTCTCCTTTCTCTCCCTTATCATTCTTGTCACTTTTTTGATCTTTCTTGTCTTTCTCTTCCTGCTTCTTCTTTTCTACATCCTCTTTGAAGAATCGCTCGTAGACAGGCTCAAGATACTTCTCTTGCAAGGCAATGCGCGTCGAAGGAGCAATGTCTGGGCGGCTGGCGTACTCAAGCAAACGTACACCACTCTTACTTTTCACACCCTCTAAGCGATCAATCTCCTTACGCACATCCTCATCAACATTACACTTCTCCCCGGGAACTTGACGTTCACGCAAGAGAGCGTAGGCAAATTGTAAGTGCTTTGGAATTGGTTGGCCTTCTTTGTTTACCCTAAGATCTGAGGATGGAAAAAGGTTTTGGGTATACAAATCTTCGAGCGTTTGCTTCATCACAGGTGCCCGTAAAACTACCTCACGATTAACGCTAACATCTTCCCATGTGTTATCCAAGATTCCATATCGCCTACTCTTTTTTATCTTCTCATTATGCCTCTTCCAGACTTTATCACCACCTTTTTCATTAAGGAGGGTTCGCATTTTACTGAAATGTCCGATCTCATGCAATTTGCAACATAACTTTTTTCTGGGTTCGTATTTAAGTTTTTCCCAAAAATCAAAATCAGTATGAATCTGCCCCTTTTCGAGATCAATACCCAGTGTTCCTACTCCCTTCTTAGCGGGTAAAATCTCGATAGATGAATCAGCGGCATAGGCAGTGAGAAAATCTTTGTCTTCATCATCCTCATTTGATTCAGGATTTTTTGTTGATTCTAGTTCTTCCATTTTCATATGATTTACGTAGGATAAGCTTCATGAGTTCCTGAGATCGGGTGTGCCCAATGAGCCCTTGATACGAAGTTAAGTTTTTCTCGTTTACTCGCCGTAGCATGCGTCGCCGGGTTTTGGCCCGAAGGATGCGAAAGTGCGGGAAACAGACGAAGCCCAAGAAATCAGCCCCCTGGTGCACCTTCTGTAATATGATCTTATCAGGATGAAGGGACAGGAGCAAACGCGTCTCTAGGAAGTTGCGTAGCTTGGGAAGGGCCTGTTCCAAGACAACTTTCTCTCTACTTAAAATTACGAAATCGTCACAATACCGGAGGTAGTGTGGGAAGTGAAGCACGCGTTTGGCATATTGATCCAACTCATTCAAGAACACGTTCGCGAAGAGTTGCGAGGTTATATTCCCAAGTGGCAAACCTGGTCCATAGCTCTTGATCACTTCTTCGATAAGCGCAAAAGTTTGTGAGCACTTAACGCGAGTTTGGATTATTTCTAGGAGTGTTTTGTGGTCTATCGAGGCGAAGAACTTAGCTACATCAAGTTTGAGTACCCAAACTGGCAGAGTATTATTGCGCGAGAGGGACCAGGCAATCTTTTGGAATCTCTGCACGGCTCGTTCCACTCCTTTGCCCTTGCGACACGACCATGAGTCGAAAATAAATGTGCGTTCAAAGAAGGGCTCAATTACCCGCACTAGAGCATGATGGAGCAAGCGATCCCGGATACTCGCTTTGTGAATATGCCGACGCTTGGGATCGTTTACATAGAATGATTCGTATCCGCCGTGTTTGTATGTCCCGTCACGCAAAGCGTAATACAAATCAAAAATATTATCTTCAAGATGGCGCCCAAAGCTGAGCACATCCTTGCGCATTTGCTTGCCGCGTCGGAACTCCCGCCAAGCGGTAAAGAGATTTTGCAGACTGATTATTTTCTGGTATAAGGAAGGCTTATGAAGGGGGGGGGGGGGGGGGGGGGGGGGGGGGGGGGGGGGGGGGGGGGGGGGGG
>ERZ1292623.1561-Hain-H51-01um-R1-1561-length-21895-cov-7_pt1 | contig 21895 bp, 23 predicted proteins | sample MGYA00564398_ERZ1292623 | MGnify/ENA primary metagenome ERZ1292623 (study PRJEB36523, sample SAMEA6512633) | groundwater metagenome | collected 2019-01-07 | study: AquaDiva: Metagenomics assemblies of 32 groundwater samples | reverse complement strand
TAGGAAAGACCCAAGAAGCCGTACGCCAAATCGTATCGCGAGCACTCAAAGAACTACGAAACCATGTTACATAATTCCGACGAACAAATTGAACGAGACCTGCAATTACTGAAAGACTCGATTACGCCTTCGGCCGATTTGGGGCGCCGCGTCGCGGCCGTCACACGGACGAGAGCGTTTCGTTATCCTTGGTATCATATGCTACCGAGAAAATTTATGATGATCCCTGCCGCTGCCGCACTGATCGTGGCAATTGTATTGATCAGCGGGAAGAACGGGGAGTCGATGCCACGTTCCACGAGTCAGATATCGTATGAAGATGGTTCAGTTGATACTATGATTAACAGTCTTGTAAACGACGCAACTGCCGAGCAGTCGATTACCGATGAGTCTGACGCTGATGTCGCACTTCTCGATAATGATCGCACGGTACTTGATTCGTTTGCCGGGGCCTACAACGCCAATGAATACTAAGAAAATCGTATCTTCCATGCTTGGTCTTGCCATGATGTCCGCGTTGATCGTGCCAACCACGACGTATGCAAAAGGCGAGAAGCCCGAGCGCGAAGGAGTGCCAAGTAATTTTTGTACCCGGTTCTCCGCGAAATCAGGAGAACTTGAAAATCGCCTTGCCGATAAAAAGGCAAGAATCTCCGATGCGCAAGCTGAACGCACGGCGAAGCTCAGCACGAAGCAAGCCGACCGGGACGCACGCTTGGCAGCGAAGCGAGCCGAAGCGGACGAGCGCCGTACCGAGCAATTCGCGAACCTTAAAGGCAAAGCAACGACCGATGCCCAAAAAGCAGCTGTCGCAACGTTTGAGGCAGCGGTAAAAGCAGCCATTGTCGCTCGCAAATCCGCCGTTGATGCCGCTATGAAAACATTCCGCGACGGCCTCGCCGCATTGGCCAGTACGCATCAAGCTTCAGTGAATAATATAACCACTGCCTATAAGACTGCCGTTGATGCCGCTCATGTGAAAGCCAAGTCTGACTGTGCTGCCCTTGTCGCACCCGCCACGGTACGCGCTACCTTCCAGGCATCCATGAAAACCGCCAAAGAAAAAATGCAAGCTGATCGCAAAGCGCTTGAGAAGCTCGGACCGCAGGCTGAAGCATTGGCAAAAACTCGCAATGCCAGCGTGAAGAAAGCCATGGATGATTTCAAAGCCGCCATGGAAAAAGCCCGCGCCGATCTCAAGGCCGCGTTCCCTAAGCCATCACCAACTCCTTCAGTATAAATCGGTAAAAATTAAAAATCCCCGCTCTAGCGGGGGTTTTTAATTCGTGGTAGAAATAAGATCACGGAGAGGTCGCATAGTGGTCTAGTGCGCCGCCTTGGAAAGGCGGTATACCCGAAAGGGTATCCAGGGTTCAAATCCCTGCCTCTCCGCAAAATGAAAATCATTGTCGCCTCAAAGAATCCCGTCAAAATCAACGCCGCCCGGGAAGGGTTTATAAAAATGTTTCCTGGGGAGAGTTGTGACGTCGAAGGTATTGATATCCCATCGGGCGTGAGCCATCAGCCTAATGGCGACGAGGAGACCTTTGCTGGAGCCAAGCAACGCACCGAGACGGCATCACAGTTGCACCCCGATGCGGACTTTTGGGTTGGCATCGAGGGCGGTGTTGAGGAACGGGAAGGCGAGTTGGCAGTCCTTGGTTGGGTCGTGATTAAGTCACACGAGGGAAAGTGGGGTAAGGGAGGAACCGGAAAGTTTTTCTTGCCACATCGAGTTATGGAACTAATTCACCAGGGCAAAGAGTTGGGAGATGCAAATGATCTGGTATTTCATAAATCCGGCTCAAAACAAGGCTCCGGCGCGACTGGCCTTCTGACTGGCGACGTTATCACGAGAACTATGTACTACATCGACGCCGTTGTCCTCGCGTTGATTCCATTTAAGAATACTGAACTTTACTGATGGATAATCATCCAACAATACAACATCTCTGGTTTGATTTTGATGGCACAATTACTTTTCAGACGCCTGAATTCCATGCGGCTCATGATGAACTTCGCCATCGCACCTATGCAAATGCAACAGGAAAACCACTTACTGAAAAACTGAAGGAAGAATTTCACGGCCTTTATAAAAAATATGGCAGTAATTCTGCGGTGTTTCGATCGCTTGGACTTCCAACTAATTACTGGCAAGAACATTTCAATACTTTGGACGTTTCGAAATTATACAAGCCCAATCCAAGTATTAATATGACACTGGATTATCTGCGTACGAAACTTCCCATTTCTCTTTTTACTAACCTCACTGGCGACAAAATCCCGAAAATGCTGTCCCTTATTGCCATTGAGCAATCATGGTTCACTCATGTCTTGAGCGGTGATGACATTAAAGAGCGTAAACCAGCCCTGGATGGATTTTATAAGATGATCGAGTTATCGCAGCTTCCTGCGAAAGACTTAATGTATGTGGGGGATAGAGTTGATGTCGATCTCAAGCCAGCAAAAGCAGTCGGGATACAAACATGTCTCATGTGGGGAAAGTCTGAAGAAACCGACTTCTCCTGTGAAAAATTTGAGGATCTAATAGAAATTGTACTCCCCGGATCTTCTACTTTATCAAAGTAAAGTAGCGGGCATAGAATTATGATATCAACTGAAAAAGATCTCTACTATGTGGCGGTCAAAGTATTCCTCAAAAAAAACGGAAAGCTTTTTATTTTCAAAGACAAATTTGGAGACTGGGATCTACCGGGAGGACGGATTCGCAAAGATGAATTCAATGTACAGCTTGAAGATGTGCTACGACGCAAAATGCTTGAAGAACTCGGCAATGAAATTACCTACGATATCGGCAAGCCGGTGGTCTTTTTTCGACACGAGCGAACCGAAGCATCCTTAGGACAACACGTGAGAATTTTTGCCATTGGATATGAAGGAAAGTTTTTGAAAGGAGAAATCAAACTTTCTGAAATCCATACCCAAAGCGAATGGGTGGACATTGCCACGTTTAAACCCGAAGATTACTTCACTGGCGGCTGGCTCGTGGGAGTCCAAGAATACCTCACGAAGCGATAATTTCTTGCCAGCTCTTGGGCTCAAGCTTGGCGAGATCTACTTCGGCGAGACAGCGGAGGAGGATGCGGGCGGTTTCGGTGTTGGTCATCAGGGGTAGATGGTGGTCGACGGCAAGACGACGGATCGTGAAGGCATCGCGGTCGGCGGGACCGGGCGTGGGAATATTGATAACTAAATCTATACGGCGATCAGTAATCGCGCTCGCAATGGTCGGTTCACGCTGGTTAATTCGGTTGTAGAGTTTTGAAACGATGCCGTGCTGTTTGAGATACTCATGCGTGCCTTTGGTCGCGACGAACTGCCAGCCAGCTTCGAAGAGCTTCTTGATCTCGGTGATCAGCTTTGGCTTGGCCTCATCAGCAAGGCTTAGTAAGATTCTTTTTCCATCTACTGATTGTTCGGTCGCAAGCCACGACCGATAAAATGCTTCGTTTAAATCCGCCCCAAAACAGGCCACCTCGCCGGTTGATGCCATTTCCACGCCAGCAACCGGATCCGCGCCCTTGAGGCGGCGATAGGAAAACTGAGGGGTTTTGACGGCGACGTAGTCAAGATCAAGCGTGCGAAACTGCACGTCATGCTTGATCCCAAGCATCGCTTCCGTGGCAAGCGCGATGAAGTTACGATTGATGACCTTGGATACGAACGGGAATGATCGCGAGGCACGAACATTGCACTCGATTACTTTGATAGCATTGTCTTTGGCAAGGAATTGGATGTTCATCGGCCCGGTGATCGCGAGTTCCTTGGCGATTGCCTTGGCAATGCGCTTGGCGCGCCGCACGGTTTCCAAATACAGCCGCTGGGGCGGAAGCACGACCGTGGCATCGCCGGAGTGCACGCCGGCGTTTTCGATGTGCTCGGAAATCGCGAAGATCACAATCTTGCCATTGCGGGCCACGGCGTCAATCTCAAATTCTTTGGCACCGGTAATAAACTTTGAAATGACGACCGGATGATCTGGAGAGAGCTTCGTTGCTTGGTGAAGATATTCTTGGAGTTGCTGGTCGTCGAGTACGACATTCATAGCACCGCCTGATAATACGTATGAGGGACGGATGAGGACAGGGTACGAGGCTTTTCTCGCGAAGCTCTTTGCTTTCTCGAGCGTCGAGACCTGGGTCCATTCAGGTTGATCGATACCAAGCTCACCGAGCATTGCAGAAAACTTGCCGCGGTCTTCGGCGCGGTCGATCGAGGTGGCGGAAGTTCCTAGAAGTGCGTAGTGATTAGTGTGTAGTGGCAGAGCAAGATTGTTGGCAATCTGGCCGCCTACGGAAACTACGATGCCTGCGGAGCTATGTTCAAAATCAGCAATATCTCGCACGCGCTCAAGCGTGAGCTCTTCAAAATACAGCCGATCCGAGTGATCAAAGTCTGTCGAGACCGTCTCGGGATTTGAGTTAATCATGATCGTCGGCTTGCCGTGAGCGCGGAGTGTCTTGGCGGTGTTGACCGCACACCAGTCAAACTCTACGGAAGACCCGATGCAGTACGGACCCGAGCCAATTATTATGACCGGCTTTTTTGAAAGTGGCGCCACATCATGCTCCGAGCCATGATAGGTGGTATATAAATAATTCGTCTGCGCATCAAATTCACCAGCCAGCGTATCGATTTGTTTTATGATTGGCACGATGCCTTGTTTGATCCGCCTCTGGCGGACGGCTTCTTCAGTAGTCTTCGTTGCACGCGCAATATCTTTATCTGAAAATCCCATCTGCTTGGCCTCTTGTAGAGACTGCTTTTTGAAATCAAATCTCGCGATCACCTCGATATGCTCCAAAAACCACGGCGTGATCTGTGAGAGCTGATGTATTTTTTTGACGCTCATGCCCCTCCGAAACGCTTCCAGTAAAACCCATAATCTTCGGTCGGTAGGATTTTTAATTTCTGCTGTTACATGCTTCATGCTGCGTGTTTCCTGCCTGCCGGCAGGCATGGCATGATTCACATTCAACATGCGCATGGCTTTTTGAATCGCTTCCGGGAATGATCGCCCCAGCGCCATGACTTCGCCGACGCTTTTCATTTCGGAGCCAATCCGGTGATCGCTCGACTTCATTTTTTGCAAATCCCAACGGGGAATTTTGACGGCCAGATAATCAAGCGCCGGCTCAAAGAATGCCGAAGTACTTTTGGTCACCGCGTTTTTGAGCTCATGGAGCCGATAGCCCAGCGCCAACTTGGCCGCGACATACGCCAACGGATACCCGGTTGCTTTTGATGCCAGAGCACTTGAGCGAGAAAGGCGAGCGTTTACCTCAATGACACGGTAATCAAACGTCGGAGGCCGTGAGGCCGAAGATACTGAGGCAGAGGGCCGAAGTGCGTACTGAATATTGCACTCGCCGACAATGCCCAGATGATTGATCGTCGCAATCGCGATCTCGCGAAGCCCGTGGTACTCGGTATTGGTGAGCGTCTGGCTCGGTGCCACGACGATGCTTTCGCCCGTGTGGATCCCCATGGGATCGAGGTTCTCCATATTGCAGACGGTGATCGTATTGCCGTCACGATCACGCACGACTTCGTACTCGATCTCACGCCAGCCGTGGAGATATTCTTCGATGAGGATTTGTGGCGCGCCATGCAAAGCCTCGGCGGCTTTTTCGCGCAGTTGTGGGGCAGTATCAACTCGGCCGGATCCAAGTCCGCCAAGACTATACCCCGATCGCATCATCACGGGGTACCTGATCTTGTCGGCTGCCTTGAGCGCAGCAGCCACGCTGGTCACCGCAAAGCTGCGCGGAGTTTTGACATTAATCTTGTGCAGTTCTTTTTTAAAAAGATCTCGATCCTCGGTAATCTTGATCGTACTGACCGGGGTACCAAGAATATTGACGCCCGTGAGCTGCAGACCGAGATTGAGCGCGGTCTGCCCACCAAAACTCACGAGCACGCCGTCGGGCTTTTCTTTTTTGATGATGCGATTGACCGTCTCGAGATTAAGCGGCTGAAAATATACCGTGTCGGCGCCATCGCCATCGGTCTGTACCGTGGCAATGTTGGGATTGATCAGCACCGTCTTAATCCCTTCCTCTTTGAGCGCCTTGATCGCTTGTGAACCCGAATAATCAAATTCTCCGGCCTGGCCGATGCGCAATCCACCGGAACCCAAAATGAGTACCTTTTGGAATTTCAAATTTTAAGTTTTAAATTTTAATTGAATGTTCATTGAAAATTCATTTGAAATTGGAAATTAGTAATTTAAAATTCTCGAAGAGGAATCTCGTAGCCGTCGGGCCGGGGGATGCTTCAGGATGGAACTGTACCGAGAAAAACGGCTTAGTCTTGTGCGCGACGCCCTCGACTGAATTGTCATTTAAATTTCTAAAATTCACGTACCAGTCTTTTGGTAGCGTTTTTTCGTCCACGGCATAGCCATGATTCTGCGAAGTGATGTAGCATCGGCCCGCATCTTCCTGTACCGGCTGATTATGCCCTCGATGGCCAAACTTGAGCTTGTACGTCTTCGCCCCCGCGGCAAGTGCCATAATTTGTGAACCCAGACAGATTCCCATGATTGGCTTATTTTTTTTCAAAGCTTTCTTTAAAATAGCAATGGTCTCAATATAATCCGCCGGATCGCCGGGACCATTGGAGAGTACCACGCCCGCAAAATCTTCTTGGGAATAGTCATAGTCTCGCGGCACGCGCTTGATTTGAAATGGCAATTTCATCAGCGAGCGTAAAATATTCATCTTCATGCCGCAGTCGACAAGGATGATTGTTTTCTTAAATTGCTCGTTGTAGATGATGGGTTTTGCAATCGAAACAAATGGAATTCTTGAAGCTTGAAGCTTAAAGCTTAAAGCCTTAGGTTTTAAGCTCATGATTCCTGCCATCGTTCCTCGGCTCCGCAAGTATTTCGTGAGCGCGCGCGTATCGACACCGGTCATCAGCGGCACATGTTGCGATGCGAGCCAATCGGCAAATTCTTTCGAGGCTTCACTGGTTACGACTCCAGTCGCATGGATTTTTTCGGACTCCCACCTTTCGACAGGCTCAAGGCCATAGTTGCCAATCAGGGGATACGTGAATACAAGAATCTGTCCGGAGTAGGATGGATCGGTGAGTGACTCGGTATACCCGGTCATGCCGGTATTAAAGACAACTTCCCCTAAAAAAACGCCCCGCGAGCTGCGAGGCGTGACTCCAGTAAACACTTTATGATCTGAAAGCGTGAGGTTGATTTTGTTCAAACTTCAGGTAGAATAGCAGGAAGTTATCCACCATGCAATCCCAACTCAAGCACGTTATCAGCGCTGATCAGTTTCTGGATCGTACCCTTTTGGACAAGCTTTTCTCATTGGCACAAGAAATGGAAGCGCATGACACCAATGGAAAGTACCGCACCGCGCTTGCCGGCAAAATCCTCGCCACCGTCTTCTACGAACCGAGTACCAGAACTCGGTTTTCTTTTGAGGCGGGCATGATGAAGCTTGGGGGGGAGGTACTGACGACGGAGAGTGCGGCGCAGTTTTCATCGGCGATCAAAGGCGAATCAATCGAAGACAGCATCCGCATCATCGGGGGCTATGCCGACGCCATTGTCCTGCGCCATCCGCAGACCGGAGCCGCCAAGATTGCCGCCAAAGTTTCTCCGGTGCCGGTCATCAATGCGGGGGATGGCAGCGGAGAACACCCAACCCAAGCACTTTTAGATTTGTATACAATCAGCAAAGAAAAAAAATCGCTCGACGGGCTTCATATCGCGATGGTGGGCGACTTACTGTATGGGCGTACGGTCCATTCGCTTTTGAAATTTTTGCCGCTCTACAAAAAAATAACGCTCTATCTGGTTGCCCCCGCGAAACTCCAGCTCCCGCAAATCTACCTGGAGTATCTCAAGAAACATAAGATCTCGTTCCAGCAATTGTCGGATTTTAAAAGCATCTTGCCCAAGCTCGACGTGCTCTACATGACCCGAGTCCAGAAAGAGCGCTTCGCAGATCCAAATGAATATGAACAAGTAAAAAATCTCTATGTGATCGATGAGAAAAATATCAAGGCCATGAAGAAATCAGCCATGATCATGCACCCGCTCCCGCGTGTTACCGAGCTTTCTCCCAAGATCGACAACGACCCCCGCGCCTGGTACTTCCGCCAAGCCCAAAACGGCCTCTACGTCAGAATGGCGCTCTTATATACGCTTTTATGCCGATAACTCGACTACCCGGACTCATTGACGTGCATGTTCATCTGCGCGAGCCGGGGGCCACGCAGAAAGAGGACTTTGCCACCGGGACGCAGGCCGCCGTCAATGGCGGCTTTTCGTTTGTGATTGATATGCCGAATAATCCCGGTGCACCGACGATTTCAATTGAACGCCTAGAGGAGAAAATCAAACTTGCCGATGCAAAAAAAGTATGCGAAGTTGGATTTCATTACGGAACAGATGGAAACAATCTGGAAACTTTTGAAACAGCAGCCAACAATTCGAGAGTGTACGGCTTGAAAATATATTGCAACCACACTACTGGGGAATTACTAATTTCTAATTACGAATTACTAAACCAGATTTTTAAGGCTTGGAATTCTCCAAAACCGATCCTCGTACATGCAGAAGGGAACATGCTAGAAAAATGCCTTGAACTTGCACAGAAATACGGCCGGCATCTGCATCACTGCCACACTTCACTCGCCTCCGAAGTTGAATTGATCGCGCAAGCGAAACAATCCGGTATGCACGTCAGCGCTGGCGTGACACCGCATCACTTGTTTCTTGGCCCATCAAGCGGCGCGACGATGAAGCCGCCGCTGGCAACTCAAGCCGATCAGGATGCGCTCTGGCAGGGCATCGCCGATGAGACGATTGATCTGATCGAGACTGACCACGCGCCGCACACGCCGGAAGACAAAGCGAAAGGCGCTTTTGGCGTCCCCGGACTTGAGACAGCGCTTGGTCTCATGGGCCTGGCAATTCACCAAGGCAAGATCACCGAGCACGATCTCATCAAGCTCATGCATCTTAACCCTAAGCGTATTTTTCACGTGCCTGACTTTGATGATGTAATTGAAGTTGATTTTGATCAGCCGTATACTGTGAACAGTAGTAAGTTCGCCAGCAAAGCCAAATGGTCACCCTTTGACGGTTGGACACTCTATGGAAAACCCATTCTTCGATCCAAATAAATCGTACTATGAGAACTGGGAGACTGGTCCCTTTGGGGCTTTTGCGGACGGAAAAGATTACTATAAGTCGGGCGATCAAATTCCCTTTGGCATTGCCGCCGGACCTTTGCTCAATGCAAAATTTATCAAGGCAGCACTTCAAAAAGGCTTTGACATTCCCGTCTATAAAACTGTCCGCACTCGAGAAAAAAAAGCTAATGAGTGGCCAAACGTAGTCCCCGTAAAAATTGGGGGGGATCTCTCGATTGAACAAATACATAAAGGCGTGATCATGCAAAATGAATTTCATGAATCACTTGCAATCACCAACTCGTTTGGCAATCCTTCATACCCGGTTGACGTCTGGCAGCCCGACATGGCCGAAGCAGTTACCTATGCGCGACCAGGGCAACAAGTCTGGGGAATGATTGAGGGCACTCGATGGGATGCCAATTTTTCTGATCAAGATTTCCTTGAAGACTGGGTTTTGGCCGCACGCCTAGTGCAAGAAACAAAGGTGTATGGCATTGAAGCAAACTTTAGTTGTCCCAACGAACGGAATCTTTTAAAAACACTCCTGTGTTATGATGCTCCGCAATCGCGGCGCATTGCTGACGCGATCAAAAACAAAATCGGGGACATGCCGTTGGTCGCAAAAATTTCATACTTTGAGAATCAAGAGGAACTGCGCAATCTCGTAAAAGAACTAGGCACTACCGTAGACGGCTTTTCGGCAATCAATGCAATCCAAGCTCCCGTCTACAAGCCCGACGGCACGCAGGCCCTCCCGGGAGGCGAGTGGCGCCTCAAGTCCGGCATCTGCGGTTCGCCGATCAAATGGGCAGGACTTGATATGGTCAGACGCCTCGCAACCCTTCGCGACACCGGCATGAAGTACACTATAATAGGCGTTGGTGGCGTCATGACTCCTGCCGATTACCACGAGTACCGCTCCGCCGGTGCCGACGTCGTCATGTCCGCCACGGGCGCAATGTGGAACCCAAGATTAGCTATACAAATCAAAGAATCATTACAAACATGACATTCCAACATTCTTGAGAATGTGAGAATATCTTTCTGAAAATGAAACATCAAGAAGCAGGAACAAGCTACGGAAAAGAAGGGGCTTTTGAATACCGAATGGTACGCGATCGGCCTGATGGCATTTTTTTATATAAACCACTGATTGAATACCTACAAGCAGAAGATTTGCATGGAAAACGTATTGCTGATATCGGAGCCGGACGAGCTCCATGGTCCATCTGGGCAGCGCAACAAGGAGCAGAAGTTTTTGCTTCTGACATCGACCATGCCATGGTTCTCGCTGCTCAAGAAGCTGTAGCAAGCGCTCATGTTGAAGGCGTTCATATTGTAGAGGCTGACGCAGCAAAGTTGCCTTACCCAGATGCGACTTTTGATAAAGCCCTAAGTGTTCAAGTGGCTTGCAATCTGCCAACCGGCAGTTTCGAGCAACATTTCGCAGAAATGGCACGGATTTTAAAAACAGGTGGTGAAGCAATCCTCACAGCACCGACGAGTTTTGGAATGGTTTTCACTTCAGGCAAGATGGATCACCAAAGATTACTCGAACGACTTGAGATTCTTGCGACAGAACCCAATCCGGTTGATCGTTTACAAATGCTCGCTCGGGAAGATAATGCACATCTTGCAACATTCGTGGAAAATGGAGAATATCTAAAGCTGGTAACTGACGAACAGGAACTCCGGTCAGGACAAAAAATTTGGCGAAAATTATCCGGCATCGTGGTACCAAATTATTATCATGCGCACCAAGAATACCTCACGGCAATTGAAAAGTCTGGATTAAAATTAGAACGACTTATGCAGTTAAAATTCGATTCTGAGGAAGCAAGGGCATCACATAATGCAACGATGACCATGGAAAAACAACTGGGACCGGAGTATAGTGAAAAAAATCCTCACAATATCTACATCGTCGAAAAATCATGAAAATCATTATCGCCGGATCATTGAGCGCTGCAGACGAAATCATCAAAATCAAAGATAAGCTTGTGGCCCGAGGGGATGAGGTGGAGTATCCGACGGGAGTAAAGAAATACGAAGCAAGCGAACATAAGATGCCAAGCGATGAAGAAAAAGCACAAGACAAGATCGATTACGATCTCATCCGAGGATATTTTGAAAAAATTAAAAACTATGATGCACTCCTGGTGGTCAACCCGGAAAAGAACGGTGTGCCCGGCTATATCGGCGGCAATACGTTGATCGAAATGGCCTTCGCCTTCGTCCTCCGCAAGCCAATCTATCTTTTGCATCAAATCCCGAAAATGCCCTATACTTCAGAGATTGAAGCGCTAATGCCGATTGTACTGGATGGAAACTTATCTAAATTAAAATGAATCAAGAAGCTTTAGAAATCTTACAAAAAACGAAGGCGGTGATTGAAAATGATCACTTTGTTGGTACGTCGGGACAGCATATGAGTGTCTACGTGAACAAGGACTATCTCTTGCCGCACACCACCGAGACTGCTCGGATCACTCAGATCATGGCGGAAGCAAACAGAGACCTCGATGTCGATGTGGTCGCCGCACCAGTGGTCGGAGGAGCAATTCTTGGCAATTGGGTGGCGTATCATCTCTCCAAACTACAGGGCAAAGAAATCTTGAGCGCATATGCCGACAAGACTGATGAGGGACCGCTGGTCTTCAAACGAGGATATGACACGCTCATTAAAGACAAAAAAATACTCATCATCGATGACACGATCGCTACGGGACTATCGGTGAATAAAATGATCGATGTCGTCAAACAATTCGGTGGCAACATCCAGCGACTTGCGGTTTTTGTAAATCGAGTGCCGAAAGAAGTGACTTCGCAAACGCTCGGCGTCCCGCTCATGGCACTCTGCGAAATTCCCGCAGAAACGTATGATGCCGACAAATGTCCGCTCTGTGCCAAAGGCATTCCCGTCAACACCAAAATCGGGCATGGGAAGAAGTTTTTGGAAGAGCAGAAGAAAAATTAATGACCATCATCGATAAGTACAATCAACGGGCGGAGAAGGTGAAATCGCTAGTGTGCGTTGGGTTGGATTCGGAGTATGAAAAACTTGGCGGGCTAAGTCAGTTTGAATTTAATAAAAAAATCATCGAGGCGACGCATGAGCATGTGGCGGCGTACAAGCCTAATATTGCGTTTTATGAGGCGCGGGAGGATGAGGGATTGCGGGAACTCAAAATGACGATGGACTATCTGCGCGCGGAGCATCCGGATATTTTCACGATCTGTGATGCGAAACGGGGAGATATCGGCAATACGAATAATGGCTATATCACGGGAATACTGGATTGGCTCGGGTTTGACGCCATGACGCTCACGCCGTACATGGGCAAGGAATCGCTCCAGCCGTTTTTGGATCGGAACGACAAGTTCTTTTTTGTGCTGTGCAAGACATCAAATCCGGGCGCGGGAGAGTTTCAAGATGAGATGTGGAAGAAAGTCGCCGAGCACGTCAGTACCTGGGGGGACAACTGCGGCCTCGTCGTGGGCGCTACGTATCCGGAAGAATTGAAAAAAATCCGCGAGATCACCGGCGACATGACCTTCTTAGTTCCCGGCGTCGGAGCGCAAGGCGGAAGCGTCGAGCACACGATCAAAAGCGGCCTGAATAGCCAAAATAAAGGCCTAGTTATCAACAGCGCGCGCGGCATCATCTTTTCAGACAACCCAAAACGTGAGACAATAGCCCTGAAAGAAACTATTAACTCATATCGATGACAAGAAAAATTTTCGTTGAAGTACTCTTAGGGATCTTTGTGGTAACACTCGTTGTTTCAAACGTGCTTTTGGCATCACAAGTGGTTGCACTGCGGGAAGAAGTTCCTACGCTGCTTGGAAAACTTGCAATCCAAGAGCAAGAAGCCTCACCGCTCCCCACGCCGGCGATAACATCACTCCTTGCCAACATATGGACCGTGCCGCAAGCGGTGACGAATACGAGCAAGATCCAAATCACCTCGCTCACTCCCAGCGTCGGTGCCGGCCCAGTCAATACGAAAGTCAGCATCAAGGGGAAAGGGTTTACCACCACCGAAAATACCGTAACGTTCGGGTACCATAAAATCTCCGGTCTCAAGGCCAAGGCAGGTGTGATCGAGTTCATCGTTCCTAGCTACCTGGTCTATCCGTGCGTTGCTGGACAGCCCTGTCCCACCGAAAATGCTCAAAAAGTCCTGCCCGGACCCTACTCGGTTTCCGTGAGTAACAAGAGCAGTACGAGCAAGCCGGCGACATTCCTCGTCACCGAATTCTAGGCCAGCATTGCGATCGACTTTACGTCATCGCACAAAAGCTTCGGGATACCGTCCCGATCGCTGAGTTTGCCGCTGACCACGACAATATTATTCTCTTTAAATACATCCGGGTGCTGATCGAGAACGGTCGGGAAGACCACAATCTCGATTTTTGAGTCCATGTCTTCGATCCATGAAAACAGCATGGGTTTGCCGGTTTTGGTGACGATCTTTTGTACCCTGGTCACCAAGCCGCCCACTTTTACCGCAACTGATTTTTTGTGTCCCACAAGCTCCTTGATGGTCAGCACGCCTTGACCGTATCCCATCTGCTTTTGATAATCCCGCAATGGATGATCGGAAATAAATAGCCCGAGAAGTTCTTTTTCCCACATGAGCTTCTCGGCACGCCGTGCCGGCTGGATTTCGCGCAAGCGAATCGGAGGCAAGGCGGCATTGGAGGCGGCAAGCGCAAAAAGGCTCACCTGGCCGCTTGACCGGCGATATTGCGATTCCCGCGAGTAGCTCAAGAGCTCATCCACGCTCGCCAAGAGCATGGTGCGCTCCCCAAAGACATCCAGGGCTCCGCACTTAATCAAGCTCTCAAGTGATTTTTTGTTGAGATCTTTGCTGTGCACGCGGGCGATGAAGTCCTCTAAAGAAGCGAACGGCCCTGATGACGTGCGGTCGGCGATCATGACATCGATGACATTAACGCCCACATTTTTGATGGCGGCAAGGCCGAATCGAATCTTGTTTTCTCCGCGCACCACCGAGAATTTTGCCATGCTTTCATTGATGTCCGGCGGGAGCACCTCGATATCCATCGTGCGGCACTCATCAATGAGAAACGCGACGCGCTCGATGTCATCAGAGTCGGAATTCATAATCGCCGCCATAAACTCAAGCGGATAGTTGCCTTTCAAATACGCCGTCTGGTACGCCAGCATCGCGTAACACGCGGCATGCGAACGATTAAAAGCGTAGCGGTTAAACGGTCCGAGTAGCTCCCAGAATTTATCAGCAACTTGTTTCGGCGTTCCGACTCGAGCCGCGCCTTCTTTAAATTTACCCTCCTGCTCTTCGAGCAGTTTCCTGATTTTTTTGCCGACCGCTTTGCGCATGACATCAGCTTCCGCCAAGGTAAAGCCGGCAAGAACCTGCACCGCCTGCATGAGCTGCTCCTGATAGACCATGATGCCGTAGGTATTTTTGAGCACCGGCTCAAGCGTGGCGTGGAGGTACTCGACTTTATTTTTCCCGTGCTTGCGCGCAATGTACTCGGGAATCAGCTCCATCGGCCCCGGGCGGTAGAGCGACACCATCGCGATAATATCTTCGATCTCCGTCGGCTTGAGGTCTTTGAGGTAGCGTTTCATCCCGGAGCTCTCAAGCTGGAACACACCCGTCGTCTGTGCTTTTTGAAAAATCTTAAATGCCTTCTTATCATCTAAAGGCAGCGAGTCGATATCAACCTGGATGTCATGATTGCTTTTGATCATCTCCACGGCATTTTGAATGATCGTGAGATTCGCCAGGCCGAGAAAATCCATTTTGAGCAATCCGAGCGACTCAATCGCGTGCATCTCGTACTGGGTGATGATATCGTTTTCCTTGGTGCCGCGCTGAAGCGGGACGTATTCGGAAAGCGCCTTGGGAGTGATCACGACCGCACAGGCGTGGGTGGAAGAGTGCCGCGCCACGCCTTCCAGTGGGATGGCCGCATCGATGACCGCTTTGACATCAGGATTGGTGCGGTAGAGTTGCTTGAGCTCATCGACTTCTTCGATGCAACGCTTGAGGTAACCTTCTTTTTCGCCTTGTTGCGGATTGAAGGGGACCAGCTTCGCGATGCGATCGCAAAGCTCATACGAAGATCCCAAGGCGCGCCCCGCATCCCGGATACTGCCGCGCGCCGCCATGGTACCGAAGGTGATGATCTGGGCGAAATGATCTTTTCCATATTTTTGACGGACGTACTCAAAGACTTCGTCGCGGCGCGCATCGTCAAAATCAATGTCGATATCCGGCTGACTGACGCGCTCGGGATTGAGGAATCGCTCAAAGATCAAATTATATTTGATCGGATCTACATTGGTGATATTCAAAAGATACGTCGTCAAACTCCCGGCAGCCGAGCCACGCCCCGGCCCTACGATAATGCCGCTTTGCTTCGCCCAATTCACCAGATCCTGCACGATTAAAAAATAGGCGGCAAATCCGGTCTTGCCGATGACGTCAAGCTCAAAAGCGAGTCGCTCGCGAATCGCCTCGGTAACGCTCTCGCCATATCGGCGCTCCAAGCCTTTGTCAGCAAGCTCTCGCAAGTAGGTCTCGGCGTCCGTGCCGGCGGGAAGCGGGAATTCGGGGAGCTGGATTTTGTCGAGAACAATCTCCACGTTGCAGCGATCGGCAATGGCGGCTGTTTGCGCGAGCGCCTGCGGGACATCGCTAAATTTTTCTCGCATCGCTTCCGGTGAAAGGACGGAAAAATCATCACCGTGAAAAGAAAAGCGATCGGGATCATTCAGCGTATTGCCTGTTTGGACCGCCAATAAAATCTCATGGGCATGAGCGTCTGTGGAGCGCAAATAGTGTGAATCTTGAGTGGCAACCAACGGAATCCCGGTGGTACGCGAAAGCTCGATCAGGTCCTTGGTGACGACCTCTTGTTCCTCGACGCCCTTTTGGCGCTGGATTTCCAAAAAGAAATTTCCCTTGCCGAATATCGACACAAACTCACGCGCAAGCCGTTCTGCTTTTTCGCCCTGACGACTCGTCAGCGCCCGCGAAATTTCTCCACCCAAACAACCCGAAAGCCCGATAAGGCCCTCGGCATGTTCGCGCAAGATATGTTTATCGATCCGCGGTTTGTAGTAAAATCCTTCCAGATGCCCGGCGGTCACCAGTTTCATAAGATTCTTGTACCCGGTATTGTTTTCAGCGAGGAGGATGAGATGGTAATAGTTCTTTCCGTCTGCGCCGGGCCGCCGATCAAAACGGTTCTCGGTAATATACACCTCGCAGCCGATGATCGGCTTGATGCCGGCCTTGATTGCCTTTTGATAGAATTCTATGGCACCATACATGACGCCGTGATCCGTAATGGCAATCGAATCCATGCCAAGCGCCTTAGTATGCGCAATTAAATCGTCAATTTTCGAAAGCCCATCCAAAAGAGAGTAGTGGGTGTGGGTATGAAGATGAGCAAATCGCATGTTATAGTATAGTAACAGAAAGCCGTAAGAAAACGAAAGGCTTTTCGTCTAAAATTATGGGTATCGATGAGGCAAAATTCGCCGAAATATATGACGAATTCGCCCCTAAAATTTTCAAATATTGTTACTTTCGGGTAAGCTCACGTGAAGAAGCCGAAGATATTGCTTCGCAAGTATTCATACGCGCGTGGGACCATATCGCCGAGGGGAAAGAGGTAACCAATGTCCAAGGGTTCCTCTATCGCATTGCCAGCAATTTGATCATTGATTTTTATCGGAAACGAAAAGATAAGCGGGAAATTTCACTGGATGATCCCGATAACCCGATCGATATCCCCGATGCATCAGATGTCCATGAGAAATTGGAGCAACAATGGGAGATGCGAGAAGTCAAAGAGAAGCTTGATCTGATCCCGGAAAATTATCGAGAGGTCATCGTCATGAAATACGTGGACGACCTGTCGATCAAAGAAATTGCCTCGGTCATGGAAACGACCGAAAATAACATTTCAGTTCGCTTGCATCGCGCCATCGAAAAACTAAAATCTTTATATGAAGCCTGATATTTTTCAACAACTCGAAAAACTTTCCCGCCACAATCCTGTCAGGAAGGAATGGCAAGCGAGCACCAAGCGCATCCTGGTGGCATATATGGACGCGCACCCCAAGATGCGACGTGCCTCGGGGATCTCGTGGTATTATTCCAAATTTTTTATAAAAACAGCATCCGTCCTGGCGGTGGTGGTTCTGATGGCAGTCGGAGTGACCGGAGTTACGCTGGCGGCCCAAACAAGCATCCCGGGAGACGCGCTCTACGCGTGGAAAGTGGGCGTAGAAAATTTTGAATCAGTATTTATTGTAGGGACTCAGAGTCGTGTCGAGTTTGAAGTCGAACGCACCACCAAGCGGCTCCATGAAGTAACCGAGCTCGCCGTTCGTAAGCCGGCTGATACCGATCTCTCGCATGAGGCACACGTACGACTCCAGGCGCAGGTCAAGGTGACCGCCGAGGAAATCGCCAAGGTAGCTTCCGAAAACCCGCAGAAAGCGCTTGATGCGGCAGTAACGTTGCAATCCACACTTCAAGCCCATAAAGACATCCTGGACCAACTCGCGCCAAAAGTAGTTGACAGCACTAAACCACAGATCCAAAACGCCTTGGACGCGATCGGAGAAACCACCGATCAAGTGGAAGTTAAAATTCAAGATCTTCGGACCAAGACGCAAGACGACATCGTCGCCGCGCATGCAACTGAGGCGATTCAGACTGATGCCAAGGCAAAACTGGAAGAAGTCCAAAAAGCCATCGATGAGGCATGGGATCAGATCTCCGCATTAGCCGAAGGGCAAACCGTGCGAGATGAAGCTGAAGCGCGGATCGATGCGGCACAAAACGCCCTTTCCGACGCTCAAGATGCCTATGCGAAAGCGGAGTATGCCGACACCCTCATCGCACTGCAATCCAGTGCCCGGTTGCTTTCCGAAACCAGCGCCTTGATTGAAGCGACGCAACAGGCCGGCATCGCGGTGAAAGAAATATTGGCAGTTCCATCTCACGCTCCTTCTCCGAGTCAAAGTCCGAGTCAGAGTCCGGCGGCGCCAACCAAAGCTCCGGCGCCTTTACTAACTCCGACTCCCACAGCAACACCGGTCATCACTCCTATTATTTCGATTGCCATCAACAAGACCACCTATGTGCCGACTGAGATCATCATCGTGACCGTAAAAGCCACCAATCCGGCCGCAGAGCCCCTCACGCTCAACTGGCAAAGCGGCTGCCAAGTAGACGCGGCGATCGATGACCATCCGAGCACGTTTGGACTCGCGTGTGTGGCGGGAGCTACGTCTGCTACCATTCCCACGCAACAATCTTTTACGTGGGTCTTTACGCTCGCGGCTCCGCTGGCAGCAGGCACTCACGTTATGAACGCTGAGGTATTCGGCTACGGTAAGGTTGATGTAAAATTTGACGTGTCGTCGCTTTAGTTTTGCAAAAAAGACCTGAGTGTGCTAGGTTAAGAACCTATGGGAGTCCCACGCGCACATTCCACTCGAGCACAAAAAGGACGTCGACGCAGTCACCTGGCCATGACGGCCAAGGCGCTTTTGGTCTGTTCTCACTGCCAGAAGCCGACCCTTCCCCACACGGTATGCAAATACTGCGGGTTTTATGACGGCAAGGAAGTCGTCAATGTCCTTGCTCGAGAATTAAAGAAACAAGAAAAGAAAAAGCACCAATAGTTCCGTGGCATCACGTCACCTCTCACGCTCAATCGCCATGCAGTCCCTCTATGAATGGGACTTCAAAGGGCAGCACCTTGAAGCTCTCGACGACATCACTCAGCATAATGTCGCCGAGTTCGCTCCGGGCATGGAGAGCGGGAAATTCATTAAAGATCTGGTACATGGCGCGGTAAGCAAGCTCGGCGAGATCGACGACATCATCCAGAAGGCTGCTCCTCAGTGGCCCATCGACCAAATCGCCATGGTGGATCGTGCCGTGCTGCGACTGGGCATCTATGAGCTTCTCTTTGGAAATCATGATGAGGTACCTCCCAAGGTCGCCATCAATGAGTCCATCGAGCTTGCGAAAACGTTTGGTGGTGACTCTTCCGGAAAATTCGTCAACGGCGTACTGGGCACCATTTATCGAGAAATCGGAGAACCGCGAAAGTTTGAAACTTCAAAAAAGAAACATGCCTGAAATTACAGAACTTGAAAACAATATCGGTGCGACGTTTAAGAATAAAGATTTCTTGCAGAGCGCGCTGACGCATCGGTCATATTTGAATGAGAATCCCGCATGGAAATTTGATCACAACGAGCGCCTCGAGTTCCTCGGAGACGCGGTGCTTGAGCTGATCGTTACCGAAAACCTCTACGCCACGTATCCGAATCCCGAAGGCGAAATGACCAACTGGCGCGCGGCGCTGGTGAACTCGGTGATGCTCGCTCACGTGGCGACGAAAATAAAGCTCAACGACTTTTTATTACTCTCCCGGGGAGAGGCGAAAGATATGGGGCGAGCGCGGCAATATATTTTGGCCAACGCGGTGGAAGCAGTGATCGGAGCCTTGTATTTAGATCGAGGCTATGACGCAGCACGCCAATTTGTGGTGAAGTTCATCATGGACGAACTTCCCGCGATTTTGGAAGGGAAGAGCTACCGCGACTCAAAAAGCCGTCTCCAGGAGGAAGCCCAAGAACGGCTCGGCGTTACCCCTTCGTATACCGTTCTTGAAGACTGGGGACCCGATCACGCAAAAAATTTCCGTGTCGGGGTAACGCTCGACGATGGCCTGGCGGGAGAGGGAAGCGGCCCCTCCAAGCAAGAAGCCCAGCAAGCCGCCGCCGAAGATGCACTTGCCAAACGCGACTGGTAATGATATTCTCAGACCTATGTTAAAAGTGCGACTTCAAAGAATTGGTAAGCCCGGTCACGCGTATTTTCGCGTGGTGGTTCTCGAGCATACCTCGCGAGTAAAGGGAGAGTATCTTGAGCTGCTCGGCACCTATGACCCGCATAAAAAAGTAATGAGTGCCAAGAAAGACCGCGTCGAGCATTGGATCAAGCAGGGCGCCCAGTTGTCACCGACGGCGAATAACCTTTTGATTAATCACGGCGTCATACAAGGCGAGAAGATGCAGTCGTGGAAACCCAAGAAAAAAGAAGCAACTAAAGAACAGCCCGTCGCCGCAGTGGCGACGCCCGTCCCTGCAACCCCAGCAACACCATGACCGAACAACATCTCGATAAAGACTTCGTCGAATATATCATAAAGAACATCGTCAATAACCCCAACGATGTGGTCGTCACGCGAAAAACCGATGAGATGGGAGTACTGATTGAAGTCACGGTCAATCCCACAGATATGGGACTTTTGATCGGTCGCGCCGGCACCACCGCCAAAGCCATCCGGATCCTTGCCCGCATTATCGGCATGCGCAACAATGCCCGCGTGAATCTTCGCATTATCGAGCCGGAAGGCAGTATGCATCAACGGCCACCGGCAGCGGAGGGATCAGGCGCCCCTCAAGACCGTCCCGAACCCGCCGCCGCGCCGCGAGAACCAAGCATGCGAACCCTCGAAAGCGACAGTGATATTGATGATGTACTGAAAGACATGCAGGCATGAGATTTGATATCATCACCCTCTTCCCGGAAATCATCAAGAGCTTCGCCAACGAAGCTCTTATTGCGCGTGCGCAAGCAAAGAAGATAATCTCAATCAATCCGCATTTTCTCCGTGAGTCAGGCGAAGGACCTCACCGGAAAGTAGACGATCGACCTTACGGCGGCGGTGCCGGCATGGTGATGATGGCTGCTCCGATTGCCAACGAATTAAAAAAAATAAAGAAGAAAGAGAGAACCAAAATCATAGTCTTTTCGGCGAAAGGCAAAGTCTTCAATCAAGCGACCGCCCGGCGCTATGCAAAGCTCGATCAACTCATCATGATTTGCGGGCGGTATGAAGGCGTTGACGAGCGCGTCGCGCAGTACCTCGCCGACGAAGAAGTCTCGATCGGGGAGTATGTGCTTTTCGGTGGCGAAGTCCCGTCGATGATCGTCATGGAAGCCGTCACGCGCCTCCTCCCCGGCGCACTCGGAAAACCCGAATCTCTGAAAGAAGAAAGCTTCTCAAAAATCGGCTTAGAATACCCACATTACACCCGTCCGGAAGTCTTTCAGAAGCACAAAGTCCCTCCGGTATTACTTTCCGGAAATCATGCTAAAATCAGTGAGTGGCGGCACAAGAAAAGCAGGTCTTGACGGTGGATAAAGCCTTTGCTAGACTTACAAGCACGATGAAATAATACCCTTCAAAAGCTACTGGTATTGTATATTCGGGATTATCTCTAAGGGGGATAGTCCCGAGTATTTTTTGAAAGAACTTTGACAATTTACGAAAGAGACCATCGCATAAAAAAGATACGAAGTACGTAGTTTCGTATCGTTAACTAGAACTATTCTTAAGAGAGTTTGATCCTAGCTCAGGATGAACGCTGGCGGCGTGGATAAGGCATGCAAGTCAAACGGGTATTGAGGCCGCAAGGCTTTAGTATCAGTGGCGAACGAGTTAGTACTACCTTGGTACATTCCCCGAAGTCGGGCATAATTCGCCGAAAGGCGAACTAATTCCCGATAGTATCGCAAGATTAAAGAAGCAATTCGCTTCGGGAGTGGCCTCGGTCCTATCAGCTTGTTGGCGGGGTAACGGCCCACCAAGGCTATGACGGGTAGGG
>ERZ1292623.1524-Hain-H51-01um-R1-1524-length-22210-cov-5_pt2 | contig 21898 bp, 26 predicted proteins | sample MGYA00564398_ERZ1292623 | MGnify/ENA primary metagenome ERZ1292623 (study PRJEB36523, sample SAMEA6512633) | groundwater metagenome | collected 2019-01-07 | study: AquaDiva: Metagenomics assemblies of 32 groundwater samples | reverse complement strand
CTTTGCCGTCTTTGCCACTGAGCTCGTGAATTTTGTGCGAGAGGAATTTGGGCATTCTCGGCTGGAAACGTTTCATCCACGGGAACAGATGGAGCAATTGGAACCCGAGAATAATCATGACGAGACTCGCGATAATCGTCAGAATGCCGGTACCGCGACTCGAGAGACTAATGACCGAGCCGAGTGCGCCGATGAGACCGCCGAAGACCGTGTATGAGACCACGCGGCCGATGTTGAAGTAGAGTGTCGGCTTGAATTTCTGGTATCCGGTGAGGTTGGGATACAAGTCGTTGTATTTTGCCGCCGCGGCCAAGAGGAGCCCGCCTGCAACGGCGAGACAGGTCGACAGCGCGGCAACGAGACCGATGATGAACACAAAGCCGTAGCTCATGGTGTCGGTAACGCCCAGGTCCGCCGGCACAAGGTCGAACTGTTTGAGCATGAGATACGTTCCGAAAAGAAGCAGGAAGATTGCTCCGATCTCAACGTATTTCCGCGGGCCGTTTTCCTGCGCGTCGGAGACCCGGCCGGTATGCCGGTCATCCCAGCGACTCACGGAATATCCGCCGCCTTGTATAGAGCGCTGTATCTCGGAGAGCTCTAGCGTGCGCGATGCGAATATATCCGTCTTTCCGTTCGCAAAATTCACATGCACTTTCTCCACTCCCGGCAGTTTCATAAGCGAACGCTCGATCAATACCTCGCAGCTCGCACAGTGCGTACCGTGAACTTTCAATTGCAATTTCTTTGAATGATTACTCATGACGATTTTCTTTTATGTTGGTATCGGCTTTGTCCGGAGACACAGTGTGCCCGTGGCCCTTGAACATCATCCACAAGCACATAAACACAACGGCACCAATGACTACGTAGCGCATTGTACCCTCGAAAACCGGCGTACTGCCGGAGAGCAATACCAGAGCCAACGGCAGTGCGCAGCAGATGACCATCATCCACATCATCGAATTGTCCCCTTTCCCGTTATGACCGTGCATATAGCTTGTCTATTAGTTGTTACTTATGCGCTGCAACCGCCGCCACCACCGCCCGCCGGAGCACTCACTTGCGACTGGATGTTCTGGAATCCCGCCCCGCTCGAATAATCGGCGCTGAGCATTTCTTTTGGCGACACCTGTTCCCATGCGACACCCTTCCCCTGCACGTACGTCGCGATGGTGAGGTAGGTATCCGGGAACCAGTACGAATTCACCGCGAGTGCCGCTTTGTACATATCTTTTTCACTCACGCCCTGCGAAGCCATGAGCTCCAAGAGTCCGAGCATTGCCATGCCGTGGTTGCAATCCGGGAAGTGCGTCGAATTGCCGCAACACGGCCGGTAGATGTTGCGCGAGACGTCATCAACAAGCTTCTGCTGGGTGGCGGTGAGTGGTACGAGCGAATGCATGTTGTAGTGCTCCATTGCATCGCCCATGGCGAGTGTCCAGCCTCCCGTTGAGGCGAAGTTGCCTGCGCCGCCGTATCCGGGGTTCATCATCTCTGCCTTGTCTTCGAGAATCGGATTTTTGTTGGCGAGCCCGAGTGCCCACATAAGGTTCAGCAAGTAACCTGCATTCTCCGGCGTGACGACAATCTTTCCGTTACCGTCCTGCTCGAGCAATTTCTGGTATTCCTTTGTAAACCCGCCCCTGCCTTGGTACAGGCCTTTCATCTTTACGGGGTCTATGGCACCCGCATCAACCAATTTCTTCCCCAGATCGTTCCATGTGACAGGGAGCTCGACGCCTTTTGCGGGCGTGACCCGCTCCGAGAGTTCCGCCGCGCTCGCATTCTCCGATGCCCCGAGAGCAGTACCTACGGTCTGTGTCTGCACGAGGTAGTAGGATACGGCGAACATGAACCCCGCGACGACAATCGCGAGCGGTACCGCATTTCGTTCAATGTACTCCCATGTTGTTTGTACTTGTTGTTCGTTTTCCATAGTTATTCGTCGCAGCAATCTGCGAGTTTCGACACGAGGTCTTCGAGGCGCGAGCTATCAGCCGCTACTTCCTTGACCTGCGTACCGGTGATTAATTTGAGCTTGAGCGCCCAGAAGATGGTGTACACCTTGTAGGCACGCTCAAACATCTGTTTCGCCTCGGTTTTCTTTCCTTCGGACTGCAATTTGTTGCCGACCTCGACGAGACGCATCGTGGCCGAGAGTAAGTGCTTCGAGATGCACCATGTTTCGCCCTCGTGATTCGGCATGAGTTCCGCAAGAAGCGATTTGCGCATATCCCGCACTTCTTGCGCGGTGTCAAAGTACTCGTCTTTGTGTGTCTTCACACCGGTAAAGAAGAAGTGTTCTTCGAGCGAGATGAGATTCATGACTGCGAGCGAGAGGTCCTCTCCGGTCGAGAGATCTACTCCCCCGTTCTTTTTCGCTTCTTCGATCTTCGCGAGGAATGTTTCCAATGACTCTTTCTGTGTGTGTTGCGTTGTCATACTGATTAGATGAATAAGATAAGTGAACCAATAATAATCATCGCGATTCCCGCCCACAGATGTACGTCTTTCATCTGCGTCTGTTTCCATTCTTTGACCTTACTAAGAAGCAGCGGATTTGCCGCGACCCAGAGCGTCGCTACGAGCGGCGCAATGAGAATGACGTTGTAGAGGACGAGATACCCGAAGCCGCGCACAAACGTAACCTGGTCGTGGAGAAGCCCGATGACCATCAGGTACGGGCCGCCCATGCACGGGAACTGGCACAGGCCGACCAGTATGCCGAGCAGGAATGCAGCGGGAAGTGAGACGGTGTTGATGAGCTTTCCAATCGAGCGATGCGCGAAATCCGGAATCTTGAGCTTGATCGGGAAATTCGGGAAGAGTGCATTGAGGAGATTCAGAAGTCCGAAGGTGATGAGTAACGTGGCGCCGAGCTTGCCCATGAAGTGCGGCGTGTTGAAGATATGCAGTACCTGCAGAAGTCCAACGCCGATGGTGAAGTATGCGGCGAAGATACCCGCGATGTAGAGACCGCCTATCTGGAGGATTTTCGCGCGCGTCATCTGCAGTCCGAACAGGAACGCAATCGTGATGAGGAGAATGGAGAACGAGCACGGATGCACGCTATCCAGCAGGGACGAGAACACGACCAGCGGCAAGAGCCAGACTCCGCCTCCGCTCACGCTCCAGAGGAATTGCGAGAACCCCTGCGTGTATTGCAGCACCACGACTGCGAGTATTGCGAGAAGGAGCAGTGCTCCGCCGATAATGAGTTTTTTCATGATTACGGGGTGACGAGCGCCTTAACTTCGAACTGAATGACCCCGCCCGAAGCATCGGTGAGTATGGCGAACCGGTCGATTTGTCCGACGCCTGCTGGGCCGTGTGCATTGGGATCGTAGACGACTCGAATGATGCGGCTTTCGCCCGCTCTGATGGTCTCGTTGGCCGGCGGCACATACCCCATTCCGGGCATTTTGAACGGCCCTTTGGTACTTCCGTCCGGTGCCACGATAAGAGCTGACGTGCACATGCACGAAGTAACGAGAGTCGGGACAAGAATGTCTTCGCCGGTGGCGTTGCGTACCTTGAAGTCATAACTCACGTCCCCGTTTCTCATGGAGATGGTACCGAAGTCGTAGAATGTTTCCTCCGCCGTAAGCCGGCTTTGCGGAGCGTTCGTCCCTGCAGCGCCCTGAATTGATGCGGCCGTGCTGGTACGTGATACGTAGCTCCAGCCGAAGAGCCCCACAAAGACGGCAACGACCGCGAGAACCTTGAGTAGTGTTTTTGGTTTCATAGCTTATTGGAATTAATCGGGAGAGTAATGCGAAAAACACGCGAGAGCGCGTGCTGAAACACCAAAAAAGCAACGAGCCTTTCAGGTGTTTCTAACTAACGGACGGACTATTCTGCAAGAGAGAAAACCAGCGAGCTATATCACGGGTGTACGAGGTGATGGGCGCATACCGCCGGTGGACATGTCGACGGTGAAGAGCGGGTCTCAAAAATGGCATTCGGATTGAAAATAAAAGAGTCGTACCGAACGCGATGAGTAAAGCGAGCATGAGAAGCATCAAACTCGAACCAAGCGGCACATTGAGAAATGATTGGTACGCGGAAATATGATGAGCCGCCCCAGCGAGGGCATCCTGCGGACATACCGATACGCCCATGGTGGAGAAGGGGCAATCACCCTGCATGCGCCCGTCTTGCCCTTGCATCATGAACGTGAAGCTGAAAAGCGTAATAGTGAGAAACGCCACTACTACAATCGCGGCAAGGATGGTACGCGATGACCCGCGGAGATTCATATCATTCACTATAGCATAGGTGTCCATATGATTATCGTTTGCGTTGCGCCAGTTTGTAGAGCTTCAATATCTCCCCGACGGCCTTTTTTTCACTACCCGATTTCATCTGTTGAATAACGTGCGTGGAAAGATGGTTTTCGAGAATCAGCCGCTCGACGCCGGAGAGCGCTTCTTTTATCGCACTTGATTGCGTGATGATATCCACACAGTATTTCTCATCGCCGATCATCTTGATAAGGCCGGTAAGCTGGCCGCGGGCTATATTGAGCCGCCGCAAAGCCGACTTTTTTATCGCTCCTTTCATGTCCACAGTATACCCCTAGGGGGTATACAAGGCAAGGTGTCAGGTATACAATTGCCGTATTAACAATTATTCATTCTCCAGAATAACTATGTCGCAAGCGCTCAAGGTTGCAAGTTCGTGGATCAGCGTCGTATACGTGATTTGCTTCGGCGGCGTCGCCCTACTGCCGGGGATCCGGCCGTGGTTTATGGAGTACGCACTCCACACACGGGCGGATATCGGGACAGACGTGATGACGCTCACCACGTTCGTCACGGGGCTTATCATTTGGAATGTGATTGCCGTGCTCGCCGTGTGGCTGTATGTAACTCTAAGCAATTATTTTAAGTAGGACTGTTAGCCAAACGCAAAACGCCCCTGCTTTGTCGCGGGGCGTTTTGCGTTTGGCTAAAAACTTATTGCAATTCGAGTCCCGCGGTAACGGAAACGGAACCGCTTCCTGTCGAGACGATGTACACACCGAATGTGCGTCCGTCTTTTGTCGCCGAGAGAACGGTCCCGGCACCTGTGTTTGCGGACGCTTCAATCGTCCAACCGTCCTTTGCGAGTTGCGCCTTGTAATAGTCGACGACTGCCTGCGCCGAGGCGTTTGCGGTGTAGACGACCGCCGCACCCGCCTTGCCCGTCTGCGGATTTGAATTGCCCGAGTACTGGATGGAGCCGCCCGCGTAATTTGCAGGTGCGTCCGACGGCCAATTGGCCGGCATCGAACTTCCGCCAACGGTGGCGGTGTTGCCTTCGTTGTCGGTGTATGTGGCCGAACCGTCGAGATTCGGAGTGCCGCCCGCCGCTATGATGGCCGCGCTTCCGAGTCCGCGCGAAATGACCCAACCGAGAAGAAGCAAAATGATGATTGCGCCGATAATGTACCACATCTTGTTTCCCGAGCCCGATGTGGAAGGCGTGTTGTTCTCTGGCATATAACCACTAGTGTGTTAGGTAATAACCGCTCCAGTGTGGCACCACTCAATACTGTGCGCAAGCAAATCCCCGCACCGCCACCGTCTTGTACTATCGACTACTTTCTGGGGAAAGAGACTTCCTGCATGCCGGAAGAGTACGGAGCGACTTGGTAACTTTGGAACACGAACGTGACGGCGCTCGCGCTCACGAGGAACGTGCCGTAATTTTCCGGCTTGGGGTCGGCGCCCTCGGGAAATATCATATCCGCGCCGAGCTTTGCTTTCAGTTGTGCGAGCGATTCGGCCGCTACTTGTCCAAGCGACATACCGGTGAGTGCGAGCGCATCGTCGAGCGTGAGTGCCCTCCCCGTTTTCGGGTCGACGTTCACGCCTACTGCAACCGTGTTCGGGTGAGCGCCGCCGGTGTCCTGCGAAAGCAGGAGCTTGACGGATATGATGTCGCTCCCCGCATACACTGTGTCGAATGAACCGATGAATTCATTCTTCGGCGTTGCACTCCCCGGCGGATTCGGCGGAATTGTTTTGAAATCCGCGATGGCTACATCAACCGCCGCCTTTATTTTTTCATCAACGAGCGGATTGCCGAACTGCGGATAGCGCGCCTCTATGCGATATGCATCTGTGCCGACAAATTCGGTCGCCACCCGCATTTCTGTTCCCGCCGCCGTGCCGGTGTCTTCCGGCAGAGCGGGAATACGCGGCGCATTGGCGTACACGGCGTACGCGAGAATACCAAGCGCGGCAAGAGCGAGTAAATATCCGACAAGTTTGTTCATATGGGCAGTATAACAGTTGCGCATGCACGAAAAAGGTTCCGCCTCGCGGCGGAACCTCGTCATTGCAGCTTTCATGCTGCTTTCAAGAGCTGTTGCTTGATGTACGCGTCGACCACCCAAGCATCTGCGGGGAGGGTTTCGAAACGTTCCTCCCGCTCGCCGATGTCCGCAAAGCGTTCGGGCAGTGGAATCTGCACAGCGAGCACTTCTTCGATAACCGGACGGAACTTCACCGGCGAAGCGGTCGCCATGCAGATAAGCGGCACATCGCACTCGTAGTGTGGCAAGCCGACCACGAGACCGTTGGCGGTATGCGTATCGATGATTTCGCGCTTGTTCGTCACATCGAACACGTGCTTAATCATCTGATGACGCTGCGAGGTGTCGCTCGCGCCGGCAACCATGCCGGTGCGGGCGATAAGGGCCGGGTCAATCGAGAATTTCTTCCCGGTCTTGAGCTGACTGTAGAGACGCACCACTTCCGTGGCGTCCCCCACCACATCGTGCACCAAGCGTTCGAAATTGGACGAGCCCTGGATGTCCATCGACGGACTTGAGGTAGCTATGACACCGGTCGGTTCGTAGACGCCGGTCTTGATGCACCGTGCCACCACGTCGTTCTCATTGGTGGCCACGATGATTTTCCTCACCGGCAGACCCATCCTTTTCGCCAACAAGCACGCATAGGTGTTGCCGAAGTTGCCTGTCGGGACCGAGAACATCACCTCCTCGTCGTTCGAGCGCGTTGCCGCGAAGTACGACCAGAAATAATAGACGATCTGCGCCACGATGCGCGCCATGTTAATCGAGTTGATGGCGGCATAGCCGAGCGCCTTTACCGTATCCTGGCAGTCGTCGAACGTGCCTTCGATTGCCATGGCATGAATGTTCTTCGCGGTGACCGTGGTCATCTGCCGGCGCTGCATGTCGCTCGTACCGTTTTTCGGATACGACATGAACAACTCAATGTTTCGTTTGCCGGCGAACGCCTCGATGGCGGCGGGTCCGGTGTCGCCGGACGTCGCGCCATAGATGACGAGTTTCTCGCCACGCCGAGCGAGCGCCATTTCCATTTGGAGCGCTAGCAGCTGCATCGCAAGATCCTTGAACGCGAGCGTCGGTCCGCGGAAGAGCTCCGCGAGGTATACCCGGTCGAAGAGCTTTACGACCGGAACAACGTTTGACGTCTCCCACGCATCCGAAGCATACGCATTCATCGTAAGCGAGCGATTATCGTGCAAGCTGAACATGTCGCCCACCACAAACGACCGCGTGACTTCATCGGCCAGCGCCGAGTACGATAGAAGACGCAAGCGTTTGAGATCTGCCCGCGAGAACACGGGCACGCTCTCCGGAATGTAGAGCCCGCCATCCTTCGCGAGTCCCTGCAACAGTACGTCACCAAATCCGAGTAGCGGGGCCTGGCCCCGGGTCGATTTGTACAACATGATTGCGTTCCCTCTCAGCCAGCCGTTCATCGGCATGGCACTGCGGCGCATAATACGCATTGACGAACGCTTGTCTATTTTCTTGATGCATACTGTCCCGATGGGTTCGCGCATGGTTAGGACCGGTCTGGCTGTACTCGCGCTAGCGTTGTTCATTTGGATATCCTCCATCGGGAGCCGAGTCCATATTGCGGGAAATCCGGTTGCGACTTCGTCGGTCGCCGCCGTCGAGACTGCCGCGGCGGTACGGCCGGCGGCGGACACATATTCCGTCACGAAAGTCATCGACGGCGACACGTTGGTGGTCGAAATGAACGGAAAGAATGTAAAGATACGGCTCATCGGGCTCGACACGCCCGAGACCGTGGACCCGCGCAAACCGGTACAGTGTTTTGGCAAGGAGGCGTCGGACAAGGCAAAAGAAATGCTGTCGGGCAAGCGCGTACGGATAGAACAGGACGCTTCGCAGGGCGAATACGACAAATACGGCCGCCTGCTCGCCTATGTATACCTTCCCGACGGCACACTGCTCAACGAATACATGATTGCCGAAGGATACGGACACGAATACACATACCGTTTACCCTACAAATACCAAAAAGAATTCAAGGCGGCGCAGTCACGCGCGCAAGAAGAGAAAAAAGGATTGTGGGCGGACGGCGTATGCGGCGCGAATATGAAGTGAGCGTCCACAGGGCGACGCAAAAAGATGTTTTTGTCCGATATACTTAGCTCATGCGCGTTTCGGTCGCTTCCCTCTTTTGTGTATTTATTTTCAGCGTCATCGCTTTGTTTGGATACGTCGCTTATGCATTTGCCGAGACGACGTGCCCCAACACCGGTGATGTGCCCATCACTGCAGCTACACGTGCCGCAGCAACAATTGCGGGCATACCGACCACGGTGAATTGTTGGAATCCGAAAGACCCAAATGTCGGTGAGGCCGTTGGAGAAGCAAAATTATGGCTTCAACAGCGCGCCTCAAAGAATTCAAATATTTCCTGCATGAATGCAAATTTCGCAAAGAAACTCATAAGATTCATGCAGGCGGTACCGGGCGGCCCGCCGACAGTAACGGACGGATACCGTGACCCGGGTAAACAGGCTGCACTCGTCCGAAGTGGTGCTTCAAAAGCGGGATATTGCCAGTCATATCATAATTACGGTCTTGGAGCTGATTTCAACAACAACTCGCGGGCACAGACCGCATGGATGCGCGCACACGCGAGAGAGTACGGCATAAACACCATCGGCGGTTGGGACCCGAATCACTTTCAAGATGCCGACGGCCGCTACGGACAATGCGGGTCGTGTGCAAACGCCGGCGGTGAGGGTTCACTGCCGGGCTACCAGACGCGACCGTATCCGGACGACTATTACTATTACCAGTCAACCAATCAACCGTTTGCGCTCGGACAACCGCCTATGATGCCCGCACCTTCCCCTTTTCCTCAGACATCTCCCACTCCGACCCAGACCCAAGCGCAGACACAAAACCCGACTTCAAACCAGCCGCAAATCTGCGACCCCAAACTCTCGTGCTCCGGCAACGTGACGTACTACCAGACGAGCAGTTGCACGACACAGGTGTATCAAGTGTGCCAGTACGGTTGCTCGACCACCGGTAGTGCCTGCGCTACTTCGACGAGTACCGCGGCGACATCGACCCGAAATCAGACCGGCACGGGCATCGACATCACCAACAGGAATTCGAACGACAACGATAACGCAACGACCGGTCCCTCTGTCTCCGAATTACTCGACAGAATGGTCAACTCCGTGTCTTTCACTTCCACGGACATCGGCACATCGACATCGCTCGTCTTCCGGCTCAATCCCGACACCGGCGACATCGAAGCACTTGATGCCTCGGAGCGACCGAAAGACGCCGTTGCACCCGGCACCATCACCTCTGTCCAGCCTCCACCGGGCCTGCAGACATTTACTTCGGACGACTTGGGGAACACGTACAGCGGGCAGTACGGCACGCAACAGAATTCCACGTTCCAGAGTGTACTCGACGGTCTCAAGAGCGCGCTCATGTGGGCACTCAACGTGCTGAGGGGGCTCTCCGGCACCACCGCCACTTAGGCGGTGCGCTGATGCGCGGTTTGAAAAAACACGCGTTTCTGCTATAGTTTCCCGACGAATGGGTCCCGTTAGAGGCTACGGGAGACAGACGATAAAACATGTCAATCTGGTACAAGAGAACTTGGCAAGCGCTTATCGGCAATAAGTCGCGTACGGGGAGTTTTGCTCCCTGCCTCTAACGGGATGGGATTCACTAAATACACTACACAGACGGACAAGGAGCGCGTCCGTATGAACGAAGGCATCCGCGCCAAAGAAGTGCGCGTACTCGGGCCCGAAGGAGAGAACTTCGGCGTTTTGCCGATACGCGACGCACTCGCGAAAGCGGCCGAGCTCGGGCTCGACCTTATCGAGGTATCGCCGAATGCCAATCCGCCGGTATGCAAAATAACCGACTACGGCAAACACAAATACGAGCAGAAGAAAAAAGACAAAGAGGTCAAATCGAAAGCCAAGGTGACCGAGACAAAAGAGGCGCAGGTGAAAATCGGCACCTCGACCAACGACATGAACATCAAGGCCTCCAAAATCGCGCTGTGGTTGCGCGAGGGTCACCGCGTCAAAATCGACCTGTTCCTCTGGGGCCGCTACAAGTACATGGAATTTCCCTTCCTCAAAGAGCGTCTCGAGCGCTTTCTCGCCATCATCCCCGAAGGGTTCAAAATCGCCGACGATATCAAGAAAAGCCCCAAGGGCCTCTCGGTAGCCATAGAGCGCGACCTTTCCAAAAAGGCCCAGCAGGGCGCTCCAAAGGCGAAGACATCCACGGCGGCGGCTCCCGCCGCAGAAGTACAGGCCCAAATCGAGCCTGAAACGCTTGATTAACGGGCGGTGAGGGAGTATAGTAGCCCGCGAAGGCCGAACGGGCCTTTTTTCTAGCCATGAAAACAAATAAATCTTTTGCAAAGAGGCTCCGTGTGACCAAAAAGGGCAAGGTCATCGCCCGTGCACCGGGGCACAACCACTTCAACGCCAAGCGCTCCGGCAAGGAGCACCAGCGCAAGAACCGCACGACCACCATGGCGTTTACCAACGTGAACCGCAGTCGTTTCCTTGCCTAACATCATATGTCACGAGTCAAACGGGGAACAATGAAGAATAAGCGCCGCAAGAACATTCTTGCGCAAACCAAGGGCTACCGCTTCGACCACAAGTCAAAAGAGCGCGTCGCCAAGGTCGCTATCAAACACGCAGGTGTCCACGCGTTCCGTCACCGCCGCACCAAGAAGCGCGAATTCCGCAACCTTTTCACACTGCGCATCAATGCGGCATCACGCGAGACGGGAGTCTCATACTCGAAATTTATGGGTGCCCTCAAGAAGGCCAACATCGCCCTCGACCGCAAATCGCTGGCCGCACTCGCCAAAGACTATCCCGAAATCTTCGTCCGCGTCGCCGAACAAGTAAAATAAAATATCAAAAGTCCCGCTTTCGCGGGACTTTTGATATTTCCGCGACAAGCGAGGCCGCATTCGGTCGGCAAACATCGCGCAGCAAACGAGCGATGAGTAGCCCGACCAAGCAGTGGTGATAATGAAACAAACTTGCACGTACTTGTCGTTTGCCGGCCGAATGCGGCCGAGCGCCCCTTTACAAAATCACTTCCGAATTCTTCCCCGTCGCCGACCACCCGTCGTGATTGTTGTATGCAAGCTGGTCTTTCCCCTTTTGCTTATCCACCATTTCAATAAGCCGCTCGACGAGCGCCTTCGGGTCTGAGTCGAAAACGATATTGGGGTTGGGGCGATGCGCGGCGTCGATGACTTCTCTGAGAAATTCATCGGTGTGCCAACTCCCCTCGAGAATTCCGGTCGGTTTCTTGTCTTCGAATGCGACCGCGAACTCGTTGAGCGTACCGATGCGGCCGGGCCCGATGACGACCGCGTCGGACGAGCGCACAAGAAGCAAATCGCGCCCTGAGTATCCGAAGCCGGTGTAAACGACCACGTCCATGTAATCGAGCGGCAGTTTATACGTCTCGACGTGCTCGCTCTCGTTGGCCGCGGGAGAAAAACCGATGGAAAAACCGCATTCATCCTTCGCTCCCATCGCGGCGTACATCGGAAAGCCCGTAGTGGCGCCGGTCGTGATGATGGCGCCGTGCTTCGCTATCTCACGTCCGAGCTCTTTCGCTTTCTCAAAAGAATCGAGGCCGGAATATTTGGTATCGGCAGAGCCGGAAACGGCGATTTTCACAACGCCGTAGCCGTCGGGAAGCCGGCAAAAATTGAGCGGCACCGCCGTGTGATTGGGATGCAATATGCGTTTCGCCATCGTGTCAGTATATCGTATTTAGTATCTCGTATATCGTATCAAACGCGAACAACTACCATTCAATATCAAAAGATTCACCCCGCTGTGGGACGACGGCATCAACCCCGAGGAAGTCGCGTGCGCGTTGCGCGAGGAAAAGTGACGCACGCGGCTCGCCCATTGTTATGAATACCTTTTTAGGAACACCTGCATTCTCGATAAATCGCAATAACTGGTCACGGTCGGCATGTCCGGAGTACCCGGTGAGCGCAGAGACCTGCGCGCGCACTTTGACGTGTTCCTTGTCTATCACTACTCTCTTCTCTCCCTCCTGCAATCTGCGGCCGAGGGTGCCGGAGGCCTGATACCCGACAAAAAGCAGTGTTGTGCGCTTATCCCCGAGATAATATTTTTCGTGCGCGCGGACGCGCCCGCCGCCCGACATGCCGGCGCCCGCGATGATGACTTTCGGGTCCGGCTTCCGGTGAATGGCGCGCGATTCTTCGGTACTCCGTACCACAGTGAGCCCTTTGAAAGAAAACGGGTCGTCGCCACGGGAAAAATGTTCGCGTACAGCAGGATTAAATAGTCCGGAATATTTCCTGAAGACCTGCGTCACACGCGACGCAAGCGGCGCATCGAGGTAGACCGGAATGGCCTGCATAGAGCCGTCTTCCACCATATCGTTGAGCTCAAAAAGCAGTATTTGCGTACGCTCGATGGAAAACGACGGTATCAGAAGCACGCCGCCGCGATTGCGCACCTCCTCTACGGCGGTGCGCAGTGCCTCTTTCCGTTCGCTCCTCCCCTCGTGCACTCTGTCGCCATAGACACTCTCCATCACCAGGTAATCCGCGCCTGCGGGCGACTCGCAATCGCGAAGAAGCGGCTCCGGCGTATTTCCGATGTCACCGCTGAAAATAATGCTTTTCCCGCCTAAAACAGATTCGCACAGCGAATCTGTTCGGCCGACCGCTCCATTGGAGCGGTTTAGGCGCGTGAGCCGTATCATCGCCGAACCGAGGATGTGCCCCGCATCGAGAAATTCCGCCGATACATCATTGAGTTGGAACGACTTGTGATACTCATGCCCGTTCCACAGTGACAATGCCATCTCCACATCGGCGGCGTCGTAGAGCATTTCGCAACCGAACTTCTCCGCATGCTCTTTCATGACACCGAGCGCATCATCAAACATAACGGCGGCCAAGTCTTTTGTCGCGGCGGTTGAGTGAATGGCGCCGGAAAAACCGTCGCGCACAAGTCGCGGAATGCGTCCGATGTGGTCCTGATGCGCATGCGTCACCAGAAGCGCGTCAATTTCTTTCACATCATAAGGAAACGGCGCCGAATTCACCGTGTCGCACCCGTGCTCCTGCGCCGAGATTTTCTTAGCGGGTACTCCCGCATTAGAAAATCCAAGTGCGGTGACGGAGTCAGCCGCCTCGAGCGTGCCACAGTCAATCAGCAGCTTCGCTCCGGCTTGCCCTGAGCTTGCCGAATGGGTGTCCAGCAGAAAATTTGCCCCCGTTACCGTCCCGGCTCCGCCGCAAAACGTGATTTTCGCGGTCATGCAATAAATTTGCGTGCCAGTAACGCCGCACAATAACCGCCAAACACATCAAATATGAGGTCCATGATTGTATCAATAGCGTACGAGAGCGTGTCAGGCGAAGCAAGACGCGCTACTATTTCAAATACCTCCCACGCGATTCCAAATGCCAGCGCTACTGCGAGAAACCCGATCAAAGGGGGTCTTTTCCCGACGATAGTGAACGCCCATGCGAGAAAAAATGCCGCCCACATACCGCCGAGGAAGTGCGACGGCGAAAAAAAGGCGTTGTTCTCTATGCGCGCATACATATATATCCCCCATGACTGTGCAACCCACAAAATGCACAAGGTGACGAGTTGGAGTATGAGAAGCCGCTGTCGTTGCATCGCGTCATTCTAACGCAAAAAATCCGCCGGGCGGCGGATTTTTTGAAAGCGGAGGTACGGTGAGCCTGGTATTGGAGCCAGGTGGGAAACCTCAACATGTGTCCCGCTGAAATCCGTGAACGGTTCTCATTGGAATACAGTGATTCGGTCTGCCCTTATTCGCACCAGCAGGTTTTCGTACCTGCCGCTAATATGAGTATATCACTACACCCAAAAAAGCAACGGTGAAGAACCGATGTTACAGGATTCCCTCCAATTCCTTTGCGTAAATAATGTCCTCGTGCGTCACTTTGTAGTCAATAAGCTCGTCTTTTTTGAACCAATGCGGGATTTCCATGTTGGCTTCTTCTATAGAGCCTGAGCCATGGATGAGATTGCGCACCGCGCGGTCATCGGCGTCGGACATAATGTACGAATCCACCACGAAATCCCCACGAATCGTGCCTACAGCGGCACCTCGCGGCTCCGTGCCGCCGGTAACCTTGCGGACCAGCTCTACTGCGTGCGCCCCTTCCCACACCATGCAGATGACGGGACCGGCGGTGAGGTACTTTTTGAGATTTTTGAGGATTTTCGCCGTGATTTCGAGCGGGTCTTCGGACGGCGGCGTGAGTCCGCGTGATTTGTAGTTGTTGATGGTCTTCTCCCCGGTGACGCGGCGCCACTGCGGGTCGAGGGTGTAGTGCCCCTCCACCTGTTCGGCGCTCGGTACGGTCATTTTGAGGCCGACGAGCTTGAGTCCGAGGCGTTCGTAGCGGCCCATGATTTCGCCGATGAGGGCGCGCTGAATGCCGTCGGGCTTGATAATGACGAGCGTACGTTCTTTCTTGGGATGTTCTTTCATGAGCGACACTGTAGCACAAAAACAAAAGTATTTCAGCGTTTCGCCTTAAAAGCAGAGATGCCCTCATCGTACTGCTTCCGCAGGGCAAGAAGCACGTCATTTGCTTTTCCGTAAGCAATTGCAGCATCCCTCACACGCCCCGCGTCCGGCTTTTCTAGTTGAACACTTGGGTCTGAGTTCCTTTCTGCCGGGACAGATTCACCGGTCAATTTTGATGCCTCTTGAATCAATCCTCGCATGTCGCGCATGGCATTTTCTAGTTTTTTGGCCTCAATAAGGGCTTGTTCCGCTTTCAAATAATTCTCCATTGCGCTTATATATTCACGGGAGGTTTGTAGAAACCTGCCCGCTACGTCATCTCGTCTTTTATAAAATACTTCAGCCTCTTTTCTTTTTTCTATATACACCGGTTCGACGGCCTTGTTTCCTTCGTATTGCCACCTCATTTGCGTCAGGAATGGTGCAATGTCATCCACATACGCTTTGTGGCCGGCGCGAATATCCTGATTACCGAGGAACTTTCGATTGAGCGTTTCGCCCCGGGCGAGAGACTCGGCAATCGCCTCATTAAGAGGTCCGGATTTCTTTTCTGACTTTCGACCCAAAGCTTCTTTGGCGATGATTGGCGTAAGGGTATCTCTCGTTATTTTCTCTATTTCCTGCGCCGAAGGAATCTTACTCTCTTGGGTCTCAGGCTTGGCTTCAGAAGCTCTTTCCTGCGCACCGACAATCTTCGGAATGCCGCTCAATGCGAGAGCACCGAGGCCAGCAGCAGCTCCTTGAAGGAAACGTCTCTTGCCCATATCGGGCGCCGACTCGTTCATATAGAAAGTCTATAAGGTAAGCGAAAAAACACAACGAAGCTACGCTTACAGCGGCTACATGTGAATCGAGATGGTGGTTGAGCACTCGGTTTGTCCACCCGAGACACCGTTGAACGTGAACTTGTATTTGTAGTTGCCGGGCCTGTCCATCATCACCGTCGAAATGCCTCCGCGCGACCACTGACTCACCTCTCCCCCGTCGACGGGGTCTTTGGCGCCGAAGCTATTCCAAATCAGAGCGAACGGCTCGCCTACGGCGACGGACGGTCTGCTCGCAATGAGCGCGCATGCGACAGGATTCCCGCTCGCCTGTGCTTGGAGAGCGGCAATTTGCCCGAGCACGTACATTAGCTGTGTTTCGATATCGGCGACCGATGCCGCAGAAACGGCGACGGGCACGAACATGAGCGCCGTGCTGAAAACCATCGCGACAAGCGGATGTTTGTTGCCTAGATATTGCATATCACTTTGATGATACCCCAACTCTGCGTTCGAGAACAGAAATTCTCTTTTCGTGATTTACGATGGATACCGCGTCTTTGTCTACAGCTTTGCCAATTGGTTCAATAACTTCGAGAATCTCAGCTTTGACGCGCTCAAGGTTATTCTTGACTCTCTCAAGCTCATCTTTGGTCGCCATCCGCTCGTCCATATCAAGCAGGACTTCCATGATCTTTTCGTTGGTAACACCGCGTTTAACACTCTTTTTTACCATGCGGACAATCATATCATAAACACTTTAATGACAACGAATACCCCGTTGGTTAAACCTTGCAATCAGCCTAAATACCCCGAATTTTCAGGGATAATTTACTATCCACGTATCAGCGTTGTTATTGTTCCTTCACTACGCTACTCTGTCCGTATGATAGGCGATGAAGATCCTAAAAGTATCGATAAGGAAATACCGTGCCGAATAGGTGATATCGACGCTTTAAAAGCAGAGGTCGAGACGACGAGAGACGGTGCCTACGTTGTGCTTGAAACAGATGGGGGTAGTATACAAGGCACGTTCGTTAAGACGCAGGATAGCTTTGGTATAAAAACGGACAATGGTGACTACGCAGAGTTTCCACTGCGACCGGAAGCCGTTGTGGGAAATGTACCTGAAGGAGTCGACAGGAATACAAGCCTTCATGTGAAAGTCGTCAAAGCTGACCGGACTAGTTCCACATACTGGTCGAAACCAGTTAAGAATTTCCAGGTATTGTTATTTAGAGTTGGCACTACAGAGAAAGAACCGAATCAGGCAGATTGAGTGGCGTCGGCTCCTGTCCTTGACCGAACTTGCGGCGGATTTCCGCCTCGACATCTTCGCGCTTCTTGCCGTACGTCTTGTATGAGAGCCGCTTGAGTGCGTCGATGGTCGAGTAATCGAAATGCGGCAGGTTCATGGTCTCGAGTGTGAAGGGCCGCGCAGGCGTGCCGTTCACCAAAAGCGCCGCGACTGCGTTCCTGTTCGGGAGATTCTCGAGGTCCTGCGCGCTGAACGTGGGCGCGAACTGTTTTTCGAGAAATTCGGCGTCGGTCGTACCGATGCGCATCGATATCTTGGTGCCGACGTTGCCGATGACGGCGTCGCGGATGTCCTCGTCGAGCTGTGCGATGAACTGGTGCGCTATCGTGAGAGAGAGTTTGTATTTTCGCGCCTCGGAGAGAATGGTCGCGATACTGGGTGTCGCGAAATTCTGAAATTCGTCGATGTACAGATAGTAGACGGGATACTCGGCGCGCGCGTCGGTGCGCGAAAACGCAGCCTGCAGGAATTTGGAAACTAGGATAAGGCCGAGCAGTGATGTGTTGCGTTCGCCGAGCTTGCCCTTGGAGAGGTTGGCGATAAATATTTTCTTGGTGTTCATAATATCGCTGAAATTGAAGGCTGATTTCTCCTGCGACACGATAGGCCGCATGATGTCGTTGGAAAGGAAGACATCGAATTTTGCCGAGATGTACGGCACGATATTTTCAAGCGACGCCTCGCCGCCGGCGGCCTCGGCGATTTTCCTCCAGAACTGCACGATGATGGGATTCTTGCAGTGAGAGAGTTTCATGTTGCGGAATGGCGTGTCGGCGAAGACCCGCGGTATTTCGACGAACGTGCTTCCCGTATCAGGGTCCTCGATGACGAGCTGTACCGCATTTCGATAATACTGCTCGAACATCGGGCCGAACGCCTCGGGAATGTCCGAGTACAGCTTGCGGAAGATACCGTACACCTCGTCGATGACAAATGTCTTCATCTCCGGCTTCGAGCGGTCGTACTCGAGCATGTTGAGACCCATCGGGGCTTCGGTATATGCGGGGTCGAAGTAAATCACGTCTTTGGCACGCTCCGGCGGAATACTTGCCAGCACGTCTTCGATATCGTTGCCGTGCGGGTCGATGAACGCCACTCCCTCGCCGTTTTTGATGTCTTGAATAATCATGTTCTTGATGAGTCCCGTTTTGCCGGTACCTGTCTGCCCGATGACATAGCAGTGGCGCAAGCGGTCTGCCGCGCCGAAGTGCACCGGTGTCTCGTCGGCGCCGTACTTATTGATGCCTATCGTGATGCCTTCACCTCCTATTTCGACAGGGGCCGGCGCCTGCTTGGCAAACGAGCGCTTGAGCTCACGCGATGTGGTCACTCGCTCCGCGGTGAAGTGAAATAGTGAAGTAATTTCGCCGAGTGAAAGCGGCATAGCAATTGAAGAATCAAAGGAGCGATACGTAAAGTCGCGCAGGAATTTTGTAATGCTCCAACTGCCGACGTGCTTGAAGACGAGATGATTGCCCTTGGCGTTGTCGTACTGGCTGAAGGGCGCGATGAGATTACTCAGAAGCTCCTCCGCCCGTTTTTGGTCGGGAGCCGAGGCAACAAGCCTGATGCTCGCGGGCAAGATACGCGTCTTTACCTTGCGGCCTATTTCTTCGGTCGCCAACTGATCTCCTCCTCGCTTGAATTCACGCTCCTTGTCCTGCTCGTGCGCTTTTGGTGAAAACAATTGCTTGGCGACATCATGGAGCGCTTCTCCGAACTGTGTCTCGGCGACCTTGAGCGCTTGACTGAGCTTCTTGCCCTTCTCAATCTCGCGAATCATCTTTTTGTAGTGGTGATTGTAGCGGTCTCCCTCGGAGGAAACAGTAATCTGTATAGCAGCGCCTTCACCGTGCTTCGCGAGCTTCGCGAATGAGGCGAGGAGCACATTCATCGGGTCGTGCTCAAACATATCCGGCGTCTTGAGCGGAAAGGCCGGATGATTCGCGAATGTCGCATACGCCCCCGCATGGTGGCCGTTGTAATTGAAAATGTTGTAATCGCCGCGGCTCTCGGAAATACGCGCGTTGGGAAACACGGAGGAGATAAGTCGCTCTGCGAGTGTCTTTTTCGAACGGGGTATCGCGAGATAGAGAGTCGCCGATTCCGAGCCCTCGGGCACCGCAATCTCGAGCGAAAACCCTTCGCCATGCTCCGCCAATCCGGAGAGTCCCGCGTAGAGCTGCTCTGACGAGCTGAGCAACTGCTCGAGCTTCACCTGTCTCGCATCTTCTTTGGTCCCCTCTCCGTGTGCCTGCGGCTGTATCTCGAAGAGCACGAGCCCAAGCGCATGCCTCACTTTTTCCGGCACTGGCAAACCTCTTTGCGGCAAGCCCTCGGCAACATAGCGCACAAGCGCGCGATGAAAATCATCTTCAAGGTGCGGATTTTTCATACGCGCCGCGACAGAGAGCGCGTTCCTGATGCCGCGCTGGGAGACTATCTCCAACAGGCCGTCGAGTTGCACATCGTGCGCCTCCGGTTCGAGCTTGAGAAGATGCCGCACCGTTTCGTGCTCGGGCATGACGACCGTCTCGTGCAACACTTTTGCGGCGGGGACATCTCCATACGCCGCGATTTCTTTCTTTGCGATGCGGTCGCTCTCGAATTTGTTGGCCGGCACCTCAAGCTCCCGCTCTTTTTGTGCTACGCGCTCGCGCAAATAGGCCAATTCCTCCTCGGGAGATTTGAATTTTCCTGCCCCGTTAGAAATAGGGCGCGGGCTCTCAATTCGTGTACCTAGTGCATTGCCTGGCATATTCGTTATTTGATGAAAAACTCTATACCGGATCGCCCGCGATTTCTAACGGGGTCCAAGCCGCCACGCGCGGCTTCTCCATCGCTGATGGAGGCATGAGAAAAGTATATCACTGCAATTGCGGAAAAAAGCAGTACCTTAGGCGGCGGAAGGAGGTGGTTCCAGTGAGCAGGCGGTGGCATCCGAGCCGGCAAGAGGCCATGCGTATCGGGCAGGAAACCGAAAACAGGGTCATGGACGCTGTCGGCAATCCCCAGGAGATCAGGCCAGTTTGGTTTATAGGTATCAGACGAGCAACTGTTACCGAGGATCAGCTTGGGTACGATGCGTTCGTCCAACTGGATGTTGGCATCGTGCCATTGCAAATTAAAACAAGCACAAAGAAAACTAGTGCGTGGCGCAAGAAACACCCTGATAAGAAAAACACTACCGTTGTGATTTCGATTCCCGGCCACCTGACCCGTGACGAGATTCGAGACAAGGTGTTTTTGCGTCTATGGAAGCGGAGGCTCGAGATACTCCTCGGACTGCCGCAAATTCCGACGGGGTGAGAAACCCCGTCCTTTTTTATATAGATTTCGCGCCGATGTCGCGACGGTAGTATTTGCCTTCGAACTGGATTTTGTCGGCGGCTTCATAGGCCCGTGCGAGCGCCTCTTTGAGTGTGTCGCCGACCGCAGTGACACCGAACACTCGTCCGCCGTTGGTCACCAATCCAAGAGGTGTCGCCTCTTGGATTTTAGTGCCGGCGTGGAAGACGACGACATCGGGGATTTTCTCCGCTTCCTCGATGCCCGTTATCGGTAGGCCTTTCCTGTATTCATCCGGATAACCGCCGGAGCAGAGTATGAGGTTTACACATCCCATCTGCCCGCAGACTAGGGATATGCCGCGCATATCGCCGTTTGCCGACGCTTCAAGAATGGTGACAAGGTCGTCTTGCAAAATGCGCATGTAGAGTTCGCATTCGGGGTCGCCGAAACGGGAATTGAATTCGAGCACTTTTGGACCTGATTTTGTGAGAATAAGGCCCGGATACAAGAGGCCCGAAAATGGCGTGCCGCTCTCCGCGAGAGCCTGCAGAATGGGCCGCACTATCGTTTCCCCTATCTCGTGCATCAACTCCTGCGTGACGAATGGTAACGGATATATCGCACCGATGCCTCCCGTCATTTTGCCCGTGTCGCCTTCCCCGACGCGCTTGTGGTCTTGCGATGCGGGAAAGAGAACGAAGTCGGTTCCGGAGCACACCGCGTGTATCGATACTTCAGGCCCCTCCAAAAATTCCTCTACGACGACCTGCTTACCGGCATGCGCGAAAATATCTCGAAGCGCGCCTTCGGCTTCGGCGACACTGTGACAAATTGTGACCCCTTTGCCGAATACGAGTGCGCTGTCTTTGATGACGATAGGTACCCCGCGCTCTTGTACGTACGCGATGGCCGACTGCTCGTCGGAAAAGGTTTTGAATTGCGCCGTCGGAACGCCAGCCCATTCCATGAGATTTTTTGAAAACACTTTCGATGATTCTACCTGTGCAGCGGCTTTGGTCGGCCCGAAAACCTTTAGCCCTGCCGCTTTGAACGCATCTACGATGCCGAGGTCGAGCGGATTTTCAGGCCCGACCACCGTGAGGCCTATTTTTTTTTCCGTGGCAAAAGCAACGAGCTTCTCGATATCGGTAGCCGCGATGTCGACATTCTCGCCGCACTGCGATGTGCCGCCATTCCCCGGTGCGATGTAGAGCTTTCCGAGTCGTGGCGATTGCGAGAGTTTCCACGCGAGCGCATGTTCCCGTCCTCCACTTCCGACAACCAAAACATCCATTGAGGGATTGTATCACCACGTACCTTGATGGAGGAGGTGGTACCATTCTACGACTGCTGTCAAAATATGGTACCATATCAAACATATGAACAACGCACGTAATGAAAGACGGGGGCGAGAGCGGCGAGAACGAACGATCCAAATTCTAAAAATGGTCGCCGTAGGTGCGCTCGTGATCGGACTAGGCGCCGCGCCGTCACCCCAGGCGACGGCTACACTGCTTCGTGGATTATTCATGGGCGACACACGCGAAAATCGTCGGTACGCAAACAGAAAAATCAGACAGTTAAAAAATGCCGGTTTATTGGAGCGACGGGGTGTCGCCTACGCAGTGAGTGACAAGGGTGGAC
>ERZ1292623.1558-Hain-H51-01um-R1-1558-length-21912-cov-7_pt1 | contig 21912 bp, 21 predicted proteins | sample MGYA00564398_ERZ1292623 | MGnify/ENA primary metagenome ERZ1292623 (study PRJEB36523, sample SAMEA6512633) | groundwater metagenome | collected 2019-01-07 | study: AquaDiva: Metagenomics assemblies of 32 groundwater samples | reverse complement strand
CATTCCTTGTAAAAATCACTAAATCTTTGAAGAAGAGCCGCAAGGCCTTGTTTAAAGGCAGTATTTTCATAAAGTATCTGAAATCAACTAATTGTTTCAATAGATAACCTAAGAAGCCAGCAGTATTAAATCCTTTATAATGGAAATAAGCCCACTTGCCCCCCACCGGTGCTATCCAGGCATCATAAAAGGGCTTATAGGGTATCAACTCCTGTTTTTTAATACTTCTAACTATATTCTCGGCGGCGACATCAGCCTGGTCATGGGCAACATAAGCCATGGCTGGAACCGGTTTTTGGGTTTTGGGGTCAAGATAGGTACCACAGTCCCCTATTATAAAAACTTTTTGATTAACCGAATCATCAGAATTTTTTGTTTGTAAAAGTTCATTGACTTCAATTGTTCCTTTTTTGGTCAGTTTTAATCCCGAATTTTCCAATAATTTTGAACCCCTTACTCCGCCGGCCCAAATAATCAAATCAAATTTCAACGGCTCTCCCCCTACTTGGGCGGGCCCAACGGGCTTTAGCCTATCTTTTATTTTTACATAGTCAGACCCGATTTCCACTACTGGCGAATTAGTTTGAATTTGAACCATCTCATCTTTTATTCGTCTCTCTATGATTTTTCTTGCTTTCTCGCTTATGGCCGGCAAAATAGTCGGCCCGGCTTCAAATAAAAAAACTATGGTACAAGTTTTATTTAATTTATAATCTTTAATAATATTGCCCACACAGCAACTTAATTCTGAGGCAAGCTCAACACCGGTAAAGCCGCCGCCGATAATGGCAATTTTAATAGTTCGGTCAGTTCTCTCTTTTTGATAGTTTTTATATATTTCTTTAATTTTTTTATAGATTCCTACTACGTTATCAATTCCTTTAAAGTTATAAGCATATTCCCTGGCGCCGGGTGCTCCATAAAATTCTGTTTCGCCGCCAAGAGCAATGACTAGATAATCAAAATCCAGTTTAACTCCTCCATTTGTTAAGATATATTTTTCTTTAAGATTTATTTCTTTTATTTCCGCCTGGATGAAATTAATTTTCTTCCCATCTAAGATTTGGCCTATTGGAATTGCCACCGAACCCTTCAAGTATTGGGTAAATTTATCTTGAATGAGGCCGTAGGCGGTGGCCACCTCATAAAGAGACGGAGTAAATAGATGAAAATTATTCCGGTCAACCAGAGTTATTTTGATGTCCGACAGTTTTTTTTCTCCCGATTCCGAAGGAATCGAGGATCCTCGATTGCGAAGCAATCGGGAAAGTTTCAAAGCGGCGCTGATGCCGCCAAAACCCCCTCCTAAAATAAGTATGTTTGTCATAAGTAATCAAACGGATTCAAGCTCCCATCAAAGTAATTAAAATAAACCTGGCCGGTTTTCGGCCCAATGAAAGTGAAAAATTCATGATATAAGCTTAAATGGAGATGGGAGCCGGTGACAAATCCAGTTGCGCCTTCGTATCCTAAGACCGTACTTTCATTAACCCTTTCTCCGGCCAAGACCAAAGACGGATCCCTCATGTGCCCGTAGACGCTAATTAGATCATTATCATGTCTGACTGCCACCCAGTTTCCACCGGCATTATTAAAGCCCTTTGCCAAAACGACTCCGGGGCCGATTGACCTTACTTCTGAGCCAGGACCGGCTTTGAGGTCAATTCCATTATGGGGCGCCCCGCCATAAGCCCCGCGTTTGGCAAAAGTAGTCATTCCATATCCTTGGGTAATTATATAGTCGTCCATCGGCATTTTAAAGAGTTTGATTCCTTTTGGCGGGATTAATGATGCTTTGACCCGAACGATATAGAGCCCCTGCTTTCTGGCCTCAATCTCAAGCTTCTGTAATTCTTTATAAAATTCGGCTTTTTTCTTCTCGGCTTCGCTTAAAAGTTCTTGATATTTTTGTTCTTGGCCTTTTGTTTTGGCCAACAAATTGTTTTTGGCTGACTTAGTCGTTTCAGAAGAGGTCTTTTGGTTTTCACGCCTTTTATTGAGCACTTCCATTTCAAGTTTTTTGTTTTGAGCAATTTCTTTGCGGCTATCAAGTTCTTTTTTTAACTCTAAAAAGGCATCAAGGTTGAGGGCTAGCTTGGCTTGGAGATTGTTAATATGTTCAATATGATTAAAAAAATCTGAAATCTTAGGGTTAGCCAGAAGTATTGTTGCTAAGTCTCGTTTTTCACTGTTATCCAATTGTCTTATCATCTCCGAAATAGATTCTTTGTTTTTTTCTATTTTATTTTCGGTCTTAGATATTTCTCTATTAAGGTCTTTAATTTCAAGGTTAGTGAGTTCTATTTTGCGGTTGGTAGTAAGTATGTCCACCTGCAATTTGGCAATTTGATTTTCCAGGATAGATAACTCTTTCTTTAGGGTTTCTCCTTCCTTCTGTTTTTGGGTTATTTGTTTTTTGTATTCGGCTGATTGTTTTTCTAGTTCCTGGATTTGCTGCCTTATTTCGAGAATCTTATCACTATTATTTTCTTGAGCCGAGGCATTAAAAAATCCAACTAAATAAAAAACTACAGTTATAAATATCAAATTTTTCATTTGCCAATGGCCTCATCTAATCTTTTAATAATGGTTTCTTTAGGCAGAACTTCAAGGATATCAATCGGATCGGGCGAGCCCTGTTTTCCGGTCAAAGCCACCCGCAAGGGCCAATAAACCGCTCCCCTATCGCCCCCGAAGTTTTCGTTAGCCAAATCATCCAACTTTTTTCTGACATAATCTTTGTCAAAAATTTCCCAATCAACCGGCTCAAGCGCGTCCTTGACTAAAGTTAGAGCTTTTTTAACATCGGCTATATTTTTTTTACCCGCCGAAACTTTAGCGAAGGCGGGCCAAATAAGCAATCCCCTATCGTATTTTGGTTCTTTGAAAAAGTAATCAAAGTTTTTAATGTCTGATAGTTTTTCCATTCTCTCGGTAATCAGATGCTGAATTTTGTCCAAATATTCGTCTTTAACCCCATTTATGCCCAATTCTTTTATGATAAAGGGGGTGACTACGGCTCTAAATTGTTCTGGTGGAAGCTGATGAATGTGATAACCATTCATCCAGTTCATTTTTTTTATGTCAAAAACTGCCGGCGATTTTTGGACATCTTCTAAATTAAAGATGGCAGTAAGCTCGTCTATGTTAAAAATATCTTCTGGCTTGCCCTCCGAAGCTTTAGCGAAGGAGGGTTTTTCTCCTTTTTTCTTTGCGTCTTTTGAAGGATGCCAGCCAAGCAAGGCCATAAAATTTACCATAGTTTCCGGAAGATACCCTTCTTCTTTGTATTCCTCTATTGATTCTGCCCCATGTCTTTTTGAAAGTTTGCTTCTGTCTGGTCCTAAAATTAGGGGTAAATGGGCGTATTGCGGTTGAGAAATTCCAAGCGCTTCCTGAATTAAAATTTGTTTTGGTGTATTAGATATGTGATCTTCTCCTCTTATCACGTGAGATATTTTTGTTTCATAGTCATCAATCACTACGGCAAAATTATAAAGCGGCGTGTTTAAGTTTTTTGCCAAACTCAAATCCCCTATTGTTCTTTCGGACCACTCAATCGTCCCACGGATTATATCGTTAAAATGGATTATTCTGGTTGAATTTTCATCGACTTTTAATCTAATTATTCCTCTTTGTTTCGCATTTCTGATTTCGGATTTCGGATTTTCATATTTGTGGCTACAAATATGACGCGGCGCTTCTTTCCTTTTCATCTGTTCTTCTTTTTCCTTTTTTAGCTCTTCAACTGTGTGATAACAATAGAATGCTTTTCCTTCGTCTAAGAGTTTTTGCAAGTATTTTTTATAAGTATCAAGACGCTCGCTTTGTTTGTAAAACTCATCCCATTCTAAACCAAGCCAATTCAAAGAATCTTTAATATCTTCTTCAAATTTCGAGTCAGACCGTTCCAAATCCGTGTCTTCAATTCTCAATATAAATTCTCCCCTGTTCTTTTGGGCAAAAAGCCAATTAAAAAGAGCGGTTCGGGCTGTCCCGATATGCAAAGGACCCGTTGGACTTGGCGCAATTCTAGCCCGGATTTTATTAGACATTATCTATATAGTATATTATTTTGGGAGTGATGAGAATATCATCGGGGCTAGTTAAAATCGGTAAAGAACTAAGTAAAATCAAGGACAGGAAGCCTGAACGCGGAATCCATAGCCCGATGCACGCTTTAGCCAAAGAAATTTCCGAATATACTAGCGAACCGAAAAAGTTTGTCATGTATTTGGGAATAATCAAGAATATCGGTTTAAGGCGCGCTTACTTGATATTTTCAAAAATAAAGCAGTCAAAAAATGTAAAAACACCGGGGAAACTTTTTGTCTATGAATCAACTAAAACTATGGAGATAGTAAAAATTCCAAATAAAATTTTAAATAAAAAACTAGAAAAAATTAAAATAACGGCTCAATTAAAAAAGCTGATTTTAAAAATGAAAAAAACAATGAAAGAAGCGAACGGCATTGGATTAGCAGCGAATCAAGTCGGTCAAGACATCCAACTTTTTATTATTGATGAAACTTTAGCTAAAGAGCATAGTGCGCCTAACACCTATATCAACCCTGAAATTAAACCATATTCAAAACAAGAAGAAGTACTTGAAGAAGGTTGTTTAAGTATTCCTGGCGCCTGGCTTCAGATTAAAAGACCGAAAAAAGTTAAAGTTAAAACAATGGATGAAAATGGAAAAAAATTCAAATTTATCGCCAAAGGTGTATTGGCTCGGGTTTTACAGCATGAATATGATCACTTACAAGGGATTTTAATTACGGATAAATGATTAGAAAGCTTGCGCGAGGTATATCAAATTTCTTCGTTTGGTGCCCCTTCTTGAAAATAGCGCGCCACTTTGCTCGAGTTGCCGATAAGTAGGGCGTGTCTACCCCCTTATCCCCTACCTTATATTTCGGCAACTCTTCGCAAAGATACCGGCTATTTTCTAAGACGACTCCCCACGCTCAGAAATTTGATACACCTCGCAGCTTTCTTCCATATATAAAAACGATGAAGCCCGCGGGGAGTATAGCTCCGTCACCGCGGGCGTCAGGAAAGGAACATTAGAAGAGTTTCATGCCCCAGTAATTGTGATACCCGAACGAGGTTCCCTTGACATCAAAAACCTCCTCGACTCCATCGAACTCAGCAAAATCGTTGTGATCCGGATGATTCATGTAGACAAGATTATCCTCTTCATACAAGATTGGACCACGACCGCCAACGAACTGGTGTGCCTCGTAATTCTTACGGAGTGCGCGCTTCAAGAACGCAATTACATTCTCCTCATAGAAGCCACCGTAGTTCATGACCCATACTGGAAACTCTAGAATCCAGATGGTCGTTGTACCGACGGACTTCGGTGAGAGTGGATTGACGCACCAGCGGTCGACCAGGAGGAATTCGCCATCCTGAAACCTGATTTCTTTATAACCAGGCATATCGACCACCTTCGTTTTCTTTGAGCCCTGAGCCGCGTATCCATCCATCATTGCCTTGAAAAAAAACGATTCAACTTCTTCTATTCTCGGCTGGATCATTACACACCTCCATTCATACTATACTCTTTATTTTATCTTTTGTCAACGGCAGATTTTCCATTGAAGTTATGATATAAAATATAAAAGCCCTGAGGGCGTATCTGATTTCTGAGCGTGGGGAGTCGTCTTAGAAAATAGCCGGTATCTTTGCGAAGAGTTGTCGAATATAAGGTAGGGGATAAAGGGGTAGACACGCCCTACTTATCGGCAACTCGAGCAAAGTACCGTGTCTATTTTCAAGAAGGGGCACCAAACGAAGAAATCAGATATGCCCGATTCGGGCTTTTAACACTTTAAATCATGAAATTACTATTTTTCGGAACATCTGATTTTTCAAGGCCGGTTTTTGAGGCATTGAAAGAAGAGGGCTACTTCCCTATTTTGTGGGACCTGAATAATTCTTTAGAGGATTTTAAAAAACTAAATCCTGACATTTGTATTATCGCAGCTTACGGAAAGATAGTTCCAAAAGAATATTTGGACATTCCAAAACACGGGTTTTTAAATATCCATCCTTCGCTTCTGCCAAAATACCGCGGGGCCTCCCCTATTCAAGCCGCAATTTTGAATGGCGATGAACAAACCGGCGTCACGATAATTTTAATGGATGAAAAGATTGATCATGGGCCGATTTTAGCAAAATCCAAAATCCAACAGCGATTCCCGGCTTCGCAACGGAGACCCGGCTTCGCACGGGTCCCTCTCCAAGCCGGGAACCTTCGACGAGCAATGACAAATGACAAAAAGTACGAAGAGTTAGAGAAAGAATTAGCAGAATTGGGAGCAAAATTACTTATAGAGACTCTGCCAAGGTGGATTAAAGGCGAGATAAAACCGGCTGAACAAAATCACGATGAGGCGACTTACACTAAAAAATTTTCATGGCAGGACGGTAAAATTAATTGGTCAAAATCAGCTCAAGAAGTTAACCGCCAAATTCGCGCTTTGAATCCAGAACCAGGAACCTGGACAACTTGGCATGACAAAGTCTTAAAAATTATAGAGGCAAAAATTTACGAAGAGCAACCCTATCATAAGCACGATAAAGTTTACATAGGAGTAGTCTACGAAGAGAATAAACGAGTTTTTGTCCCCTCCTCCATCGGTCATATTGAACCGTTAAAAGTCCAACTGGAAGGTGGTAAGATTTTGTCCATAAAAGATTTTCTTAATGGCCACAAAGATTTTATCGGTTCAAAATTGACCTAAGTTTCTAAAATTGATAGTTTATAAAAGCTTGCGCGAGGTATATCAAATTTCATTCGTTTGGTGCCCCTTCTTGAAAATAGCGCGCCACTTTGCTCGAATTGTCGACAACTAGGGCGTCTTTACCCCTCCACCCCTAGCTTGTTACCGGCAATTCTTCGCAAAGATAGCGGCTATTTTCTAAGACGACTCCCCACGCTCAGAAATTTGATATACCTCGCTGCTTTTATAATCTTTAAAATGCGAAAAGCGCGAGAGTGTAGTTGTCTGGAAAGTTCTGGAGACCGAGTAGCAAGGTAAGTCAAGATTGTTCGAGATTTTCGCGAAGCGAAAATAAGTCTTGACTTTACGAGGTCGTAAGTACAGTGAGCGAAACTCGCTGGGTTTCGCGAACGGTTTCCAGACAACTATACCCGAGGGCAGCTTTTCGCTATGCAATAATGTTAGGAATGAATGATTTGCGAATAGGCATCTTTTTTATTTTAGAGGGGCAGCCCTTCGAGGTTTTGTATTCCCAGCATCTTAAAATGCAGCAACGCCGGCCGGTGATGCAGACCAAGATTAAAAATTTGATAACCGGTAAAGTTATAGAGCGAAACTTTCAGCAATCCGATTACTTTGAAGAAGCTGATATCCAGAAAAAAGAAGTTAAGTTTTTATATTCGCATCGAAATGAGTTTTGGTTTTCAGAAACAGACGACCTGTCAGAAAGGTTTAAATTAGAACAAAATATTATTGGCGAATTGGGTAAATTTTTAAAACCAGATACTTTAATTTCTGCCTTGCTTTTCAACGATAAAATAATAAACATAGAACTGCCGGTGAAAATAGATTTTAAGGTAATTGAGGCCCCGCCATCAACCCGGGGCAATACGGCTCAGGGCGGCACTAAGCAAGTAAAACTTGAAACTGGCGCTACAATCAACACCCCTCTTTTCATTGAAGAAGGAGATATTATTAGAATTAACACTCAGACTGGCGAATACACTGAACGCATTGAAAAAAATAAATAGGAGAGTACGTTTACCCTGTAGCTCGCCGGAGGCGATGGTACTGGGGCGGAAAGAGTTGAAAAGAGATAACCGTCATAATACAATTAAAATAATGACCTACAATACCTTGAGAATACTTGAATTCGTATTAATCGGCCTTTTAATGAATACAATAGATAATTTAATTGCCGTAAAGTATGGCGCAGGAGTTTCAATAAATTTAGAAATACTTTGGAAAATATTTTTACTTGTTTTACCGTTTGCAGTTTTAAGTGAGTTGATCGTTGATCACCCTAATTTCTGGAAGAAAGTGATGAAACTTCTAAAAATTGAGTTAAAAAAGATTGAAAAGAAGATTGGGGAAGAAATATTCTAAAGTTAGGAATGACAAAGAAGGTAAAAAAATATTGGCAGTATTTAGGACTCGGATTAATTATAGGAACATTAGTCGTCATCACTATTTTAGTTATCACAGGGAGAATCAGTTTTTACTTTGAAACTTTAGTTATACCGCTTTTTTTGGTGTTAATAAAAAAGGTTTTTAGAAAATTTTATAAAGGCAATAGATGATAAAAGTTTTAAATACCCTAAGCGGCCAAAAAGAAGAATTTATTCCTTTAAAAGACAACAAAGTCGGCGTTTTCGTTTGCGGGCCGACGGTTTATGACTACTCTCATATCGGTCACGTCAGAACCTATGTGGTTTTTGATGTCATAGTTAAATATCTGCGCTACAAGGGCTACAAGGTGAAGTTCATTATGAACATTACTGATATTGATGACAGAATAATCGACCGAGCTAAGGAAGAAGGTAAATCCTGGAAAGAAATAGCTGAATTTTACGAAAAGTATTTTATGGAGGACATTAAAAAGTTAGGCATTAATAGCGTTGATAAATTCGCTAAAGCTACTGATCATATTCAACAGATTATTAAACAAATAGAGATTCTTATTGAAAAAGATTATGCTTATCAAACCGAAGATGGAATCTATTTTGATATTTCTAAATTTGAAGATTATGGAAAGTTGGCGAAAAGGACAGTTAAACAGGCTGAAGATGGAGTTTCAAGAATTGATGAATCAGTAAGTAAAAGGAATAAAGGCGATTTTGCTTTATGGAAATTTTCTAAAGAAAGCGATCCAAGCTGGGAGAGTCCTTGGGGCGAAGGCCGGCCCGGTTGGCACATAGAAGACACGGCTATCACCGAAAAATACTTGGGTCAACAATACGATATTCATTGTGGAGCTCAAGATTTAATTTTTCCGCACCATGAAGCCGAAATAGCTCAGCAGGAATCGGCCTCAGGTAAAAAACCGTTTGTAAAGTACTGGCTTCATTCCGGCTTTGTCACGATTAATGGTCAGAAAATGTCTAAGTCATTAAATAATTTCATAACCATAAAGGAAATTTTAGATAATTACTCTCCAGAGGCATTAAGATTTATGGCTTTAAGCGCCTATTATCGCTCCCCTATTGATTATAAAGATGACCTGATAAAACAGTCTGAAGCGGCAATTCAGCGGCTCCGCGAGTTGCTGAATAAGTTGGATTTGATAAAACAAGTTGGCCCTACGGAGACCCGGCTCCGCACGGGTCCCTCTCCGAGCAAAAATGAAAAAATTGAAGTTGATGAAATTATTAAAAATACAAAAATAGAATTTGAAGCCAAAATGGACGATGATTTTAATACTCCCGAGGCCTTGGCCGTCTTATTTAATTTCATCCGAATAGCAAATAGTTTTATTGATGAGGGCGTCTTGGATAAGAAGTCGGCTAGCATGGTTTTGAAGTTTTTAGAAGAAATTGACTATACTTTCGGCATTCTTCCAAAAAGAGATTCAGACATACCAAAAGAAGTTTTTGAATTAGTTCAAAAACGTGAAGAACTAAGAAAACAAAAGGCCTGGCTTGAAGCGGATGAAATCAGAGAACAAATCCAAAAACTCGACTACTCATTGGAAGATACACCGTACGGACCTTTGACTAAAAGAAAGTAAAATAAATTCCACAACCTATCCCCTACCAAAATTAAGTAGTAGGTAGTAAGTAATGAGTAGGATGGGGAATAACTTAGATAAACTTCCGCCTCAAAATATTGAAGCCGAGAAATCAGTTCTTGGCTCTATTTTGATTGACAAGGACTCTATTGAAAAAGTGGTTGATATTCTAAAACCCGATGATTTTTATAGTCGTCAGCACCAGCTTATTTACGGAGTGATGGTTAATTTAGTGGAAAAAAACGAGCCGATTGATATTTTAACGGTTACTAATAAGCTGGAAGAAGTTCGAGAGCTTGAAAATGCCGGCGGGGCGGCATACCTGACTTCACTTCTTAGTGTTACCCCAACCTCGGCCCATGTTTTAAATTATGGGAAAATAGTCCAGCGAAAGAAAATCTTGAGGGACCTGATTGACTCAGCCCATAAAATTATGAGTCTTGGCCATCAGGAGGATGAAAGTATTGAGAAAATCCTAGACCAAGCTGAAGAAAAGCTTTTTGCCGTTTCCCAGCGGTCCTTAACTCAGGAATTCACGGCTTTAAAAGACGAGCTTCAGGAGGCCTTTGAGAGATTAGAAAGAGTGCATAAAGGTGATGGTTCTTTACGCGGCGTTTCAACCGGTTTTGTTGACTTGGATAATATTCTGGCTGGACTACAAAGGTCGGACTTAGTGATTCTTGGGGCTAGGCCTTCACTTGGCAAAACCACTTTGGCTCTTGATATTGCTCGGAGTGTGGCTAAAAAGGAGAATATCGGAGTCGGGATATTCAGTTTGGAAATGTCTAAGGACCAGGTAATAGACCGGATTTTGGCAGCCGAAGCCGGGGTCGGGCTTTGGAAATTAAGGACCGGCCGCTTAACTAGTTCTGGCGACTTCAATGATTTTTCAAAAATATCACTTGCTTTAAATAGCTTATCCCAAGTCCCTATTTTTATTGATGATGCTCCAGCGCCGACGGTTCTTCAAATCAGGGCAATGGCCAGGCGGCTTAGGTCAAAAAGTAATCTAGGGCTTTTAGTGATTGATTATCTCCAGCTGGTCCAGCCAAGGAGCGATATTCAGGGCTATGTCCAGCAGGTGACTGATGTGGCTAATTCTCTTAAGGCCCTGGCTCGTGAGCTTAATATTCCAGTTATCGCTGTTTCCCAGCTATCCCGGGCGGTGGAGGCGCGGCCGGATCAGAAGCCGCGGCTGTCTGATTTGAGAGAAAGCGGTGGGATTGAACAGGCCGCGGATTTAGTGCTCTTTATTCATCGGGAAGATAAAGTCAGACGGGATTCGGATAAAAAAAATATTGCCGAAATACTCATTGCCAAGCACCGCAACGGCCCGACCGGCGTGATTGAGCTTTACTTTGACGAAGAAGAAGTGAGTTTTAAGAATCTGGCGAAAAACATTTAGGTCGGGCATAACTGATTTCTTCTCTTGAGACACTTCTTGGAAATGGCGCGCTACTTTACTTGAATTGCCGACAAAATCGGCTCCTCCACCAATTTTGTTTTTTCGGCAATTTGGCTTACGCCATCCCAGCTCGTTTCTGTGGAAACTCGCATGGGGACTGCGTAAAGATAGCGGCCATTTCTCAAGACACCCTCAGGTTCAGAAATCAGTCATGCCCGACCAATACTTTATTAGAAGACTCCATCTCGTCCCAAGGACTCGCTGGCGAAGCCTGAAAAGAAAAAGGGCCGTACCTTGCGGTCGTGCCCCTTCGGAGTGGCGGTTGTTTAATCATCTAGATCGCCTATCCCAGGGACTCCATCCTCATCAGCATCGCCAAAGTATTTCCGTTCTGTTCGGCGAACCGGAATACCTTCTGGCGTAATGTACATCTCTGGAGCGAGAGCACAACCGCCTTTGTGACGTCCGTTTTCTGCTCCACAACGCGGACACTTGCTTTCTTTTTGTCGATCCATTGTGGTCCCTCCTTAAGGAACAACTCTACTTTTTTCTAGCACCGGTAGATTAACAAATCAAAATAATTATGTAAAGATTAGGAATTTTCAAAAAGCGAAAAGCGCGAAGTGTAGAAAAGAAACCCGTGAGGCAATACCAATCTTTTATATCTACTCTGCCTGCCCGTTTGGCGATGCCTTCTCAGGAACCTCGCGAGCCGAGCCGTTAAGAGGAGATGTTCTTTGTAGCGAGGCGAGCGAGGAGCGAGGGTTTATTCTGATAAACAAGAGATGACAGAATTATTTAAGTTGTACGAGGCCGAGCGTTTCCTGAAAGGCATTGCCAAAGAAAGGGCAGTTGGTGTTGCCGATTCAGGGTCTCGACTAAGAAATACTCAAAATTTCAACTTCGGTATAATGCTGGCGGTGGCCCTTTTTCTTTTTGGAGCGGGTCTTGTGTTTAAATCTAAAAACGATTTTCTTCTCTCCCCTGCCCTGCTTCAAAACTTTAGCCCTTACTTTTATCTCATCAACATACGGTTGCCCGATTTTGATTTCTTTTCCTGCCTGCGCAGGCAGGCCATTAGCAAAAAGCAAAACTTTATCAAACTCAAATTCATCGCCCTCATTTTGGTTAAGTTTCTCAATCTTTAGTCTTTGGCCTTCGGAAACGATGTATTGCTTGCCGCCAGTTTTGATAACAGCGATGTTCATAGTTTTGCGCCCTGACGGGGAGTCGAACCCCGATTTGATGGCTGAGAACCATCTATCCTAAACCATTAGATGATCAGGGCAGATAAAAACCACCTGATTCAGGTGGTTTTTATTCTATCAAATCTTTTTATAAATTTAAAGATGATTTTCTGCCTTTACCAATAGCGTAGCCAATAATAAACGCCAGAATAATCAGAATTAGGCTAAGAATCCCTATTTCTGAAAATCCGCCTAAAATATTAGCTAAAAAGTTATCTCTTAATCCTGTTTCTTTTGTCTTGACCGAAAACTTGGCAAAAGCCGGATCGCTAAAAACGCCATTAGCATCCACGGCATGAACCCACCATTGATAAGTGTCCCCAGCTTTAACTGAAACCTTGATTGAAGTTTCCGCAAGATTATTCACGCAAAGATAATGCGGGTTATTCGGGCAGTTATTTCTTGAGTCCCTTTCATCGGTCTTGTTTTCCGGTTCCAGCCGGACAGCATAAAATTTAGCTCCTTTAACTTTATCCCAGGTCAAAGCCACCTCCTTGGTTTTAGCTGGAAGTTCCTCGCCATTCGGCTTTAGATTGGTAGGCGGAGAAAGTTTTTTTGAAGCCATTGGAGTCGTTCTAAAAATCGGGAAAATTCCAGCAATTCCGGTTGATTGAGTAATTTCAACTGAGCAAGTAGCTGAAGCCGTCTTTCCATTAGCGTCCGTCACGAATAGTTGGACGGTTTTAGTCCCAGCTGCATTAAAAGAAGTTTTTACTGATTGGGTATTACCCGAGACATCACCACTCCATCTATAGGTAGCTGGTTCGGCTCCATAACTTTGAGCTCCGGCAAAAGTGACGGTTTGGCCGATAGTAGCTCTTGACGGGTCAGAAACACAGGCAACATTAAACTGGCCCGTTGAAGGAATTGTTGGAGTTGGAGAGCCAAGTTGATTTACAAATATAACTTGGGTATCTGAAGCAAACTCACCAGTGCTATTATTGCATCTTAAAGTGTAATAACTAGTGACTGAAGGCGAGACCGATTCGCTGCCAAAGGTTTGTTTAACCCCAGCCCAAGGACCGCCGGTGGCTTCACAGGAGACGGCATTAGTTGAACTCCAAATCAAAGTTGTAAATTCACCTCTAAAAATTGATTCTGGATTAGCGGTTATATTTACTGAAATTGAGGAGCCCGCCGCGGTCTCACCAACTTTTATTGTAACTTGGCCAGTTCCGGAATAACCAGAGTTATTACTGCAAGTAATTCTGTAAGTTGCTGTATCTTGAGGAACTATGGTTTCGTTGCCAGAAACGGCTCTGATTCCATGCCAGTCGCGTGAGCCGCTATAAGCCACGCAAAAGTCAGCATTAGTGGAATTCCAGCTTAAACTTGTTTTCTCCCCTTTATTAATATTTTGAGGATTGGCAGTTAAGCTGACTGTGACCGGGCCGGTAGCTGAATCAACAGTCGGAATAAAGCTAAAAAGGCCGCTTACTAAAAGCGCTAAAATTATTATAAAGGTCAGGTTTTTTGAGGTTTTCACGGTTTTTTTAGGCAAAATTAAAAATGCTTTTCAGCTTTTTTAATATATCACTATAAAAAGAACTTGTCAATTTAGAGCAGCAAGCTCAAACTAATCTTTATTATCTTGAACTAATCCGCTATAGGAACTTTCAAGTTTGTATTGCCAGAAATACCATCTAAAAAGAGCCCAGCCAACCGGCATTGGCAGCCAAAAAGTAAATGCTCTCAAAAGTAGGGTCATCGCCAAAGCCGGGCCAGCCGCCACCCCAAAAGATATCAAGATTAAAATCATACTGCCTTCAAACACACCCAAAGCGCCGGGCACGAAAGCGACCATGCCAATAAACTTGACTAATGAGAAAACAATGAAAGCAAGACGGAAACTGATTGGCTGGCCAATGGCAAAAGAAATAAAATAAAGAGTGAAAATATTGGCTAAAATAATCATGCACTGCCATAAATAAGCCATCCAAAAATCTTTTGTCTTTTTCTGAAGCATCCTGAAATTTATAGAACTTTTAAACTGGTCAAAAATCACTTTCACGTGCTCGCTATGATCAGTAACTTTTCCGTCTTTAAGCTTCTTTTTTATTTCAAAGCGACGGTGGAGCCAATCGGTTATCCATTTGGCTAATTTACTTCTTTTATGTCTTTGGGTTAGAAAAAAGATAGATATAGCGATAATAGCCAGAAAAGCAAAAAAGTAGATTACGAACCTAAGTTCTGGAACGTCGGCTATGGCCCCGCCTTTCAAAACTACTACTGAAGAGGCAATAAAAAATGATCCCATGGCCATCCAAAGAGTCATTATTTCAAGAAAAGCCCGACCAATCCCCTCGGCTACCGAAAGGCCATATTTTTTTAAGTACTGAACAAAAAATACCTGGCCCGATAAGCCGGCTGTAGGCAGGGCCTGGTTTAAAAACTGGACCACGAAAGACATTGGGTAAAGTTCTCTGGCTTTCACTTCCAAATCCTTTATCCGCAGAACGCTCCGATAGTTTAAGGCCTGAAAATAATAAACAAAAAGTTGGATTACGATTATGGCTAAAAGCCAAAGATAGTTTGAACCGGCAAAGATTGAACCGATAAGCTTAAGTTCTGAAAACCTAAGGTAAATAACTATTAAAACCGCTAAGGTAATGAAATAAAACAAAAACTGCCTCAAACTTATTCGAGGTAGGCCATACCAGCTATTTTCTTTGTTTTCTGTTGTAGCCAAGCTACAAGTAGTGTAAGAGTTTCACCCCCACAACTCAAGTTTGAGTGTGGGGGTTTATCTCCAGAAAGTCAAAACTACGATTTTTCTGAGATTGAATATTTGCCCGGCCCGGCCAGATGAATAGCCAAGGCGGCTAATAAGAGCAGGAATTCAAATTCATATCCGCCGACAAAACCTCTTGGCCATCTAACCAGATAAATGGCAAAAAGCATGTCTATGGCCAGCAAAAATCCGGCCCAGCGACTGAATAAACCAATCAGCATTGCAATACCGCCTAAAAACTCAACATAAGCCACCACATAAACCCAGAACATATTCAAACCAAGGGAAGAAAAGAATCCGCCGACTACTTCCGGGTTTTGGATTTTAGGCCAGCCGTGCATAATGAACACTGCCGCAAGACCGAGCCGAAGCAAAAGCAGAGCGGCATCGGGACTATGGTATTTTTTAAAATATTTGTGCATTGGATTAATTTTAAAATACTATTTTAGCGTTTGAAAGAGTTGCCTGTGGATATTTCTTTATGTCTAAAACAGTTGACCAGATGGTCATTAAACATTCCGGCGCCCTGCATGTAAGCGTAACAGATTGTTGAACCGACAAAAGTAAAACCGCGTTTCTTTAAGTCGCGGCTCATTAAATCGGACTCTTTACTTTTGGAACGAAGACCGCTTAAGCTTTTTTCTCTATTATCAATGGTTTTAAAGCCGGTGAATTGCCAGATATATTTATCAAAACTGCCGAATTCTTTCTGGATTTCCAAAAACGCTTTGGCATTTTTAACTGCGCCTTCCACTTTGAACCGATTTCTTATAATTCCGGGGTCTTTCATCAACGACTCTATTTTCTTTTTATCGTATTTGGCTATGACTTTTGGATTAAAGTTGCTGAATGCGCGCCGAAAGTTTTCTCTTTTATGCAAAATCGTCCGCCACGATAATCCGGCCTGAAAGGTGTCTAAAATCAGATATTCAAAATGGAGCTTGTCATCGTAGCAAGGCCTCCCCCACTCTTTGTCGTGGTATTCAATCATCAATTTATCATCCCCCGGCCACGGACACCGATTTTTTATTTCTTGCCGTTCCATTCCTTAAAAAAATGTTTTAAATAATTCTCTATAAAACGATGGCGATGAAGAGCAAGTTTTTTGCCGGTTTTTGTATTCATCCTATCTTTTAACAGTAAAAGCTTTTCGTAAAAGTGGTGAACGGTTGAATCGGCAAAATGCTTTATGTATTCTTTGGGCGTTTTGTGTTTTTTCACCCTGCCGTCCGGATTATAGACTGGTCTCTGTTTCCAGCCGCCGTAAGCAAAGGCCCTGGCAATGCCGATTGCGCCGATAGCGTCAAGCCGGTCGGCATCTTGGACTACTTTACCTTCAAGAGTCTTGATTTTGTTTATTATCCCGGCTCCCTTGAATGAAACATTTTCAACAATGTGCTTTATCTTTTCAATTATATCAGAATTGGCCCCGGCCGATTTTAATATTTTTTCTGCGGTTTTCGGGCCAATACTTTCGTTGCCGTTATGAAATTTGAAATCAGCGATATCATGAAGCAGCGCTCCAAGCTCAACTACAAAAGTGTCTGCTTTTTCTTTTTTGGCAATTTCAAGGGCATTCTTACGGACCCGATCAATATGCCACCAATCGTGTCCCGTCCCCTCCCCATCCATTTTTTGCCGTACTTTCTTTTCCACTTCTTTTAGGATTTTAATTTTATTCACCTCGGTAATTTTTATTAATTTTTTTTATTAATTTGGAAACTGACGAATCTAATAATTCGCAATTTGGCATAACGCAGTGGCCGCCGATTTTACCAGGCATATATTTCAAAATCGGCCTGATGACGTTTCTTTTGCCAAGTTTGGCATAGCCGGCATTATAAGTTTCATTAGCGTCACGATAGATGATGTCAAAATCAACCTTATTCTTTTTGCACCATTTCCCTATTTCTTTGTTTAAAATTATCATCCAGGCATACTGAGTCGTGTCCCAGAGTTTCAAGGCTTCCGAATCTCTCGCGTTTCTCAAAATTTTTGTTTTGATACCATATCTATTCAGCAACTTAGCCGCCTTTATTGCTTTCTTTCCGCCAACGTATTTAACAAAGGTCTTTATCCCTTTAGCCAGTTTGGGATGAGTTCCTCTTATTGGGCTGTGAACTGCTCCGAGTTTATCCGAAGTCCCGATTGGCACAGTAGAATGAATAATTAGGATATTGTGCTTATATCTTCTTTTTATATCCTGAACAGCCTTAAGAAATTTACTATTATAAATAAAGCAAATATGTACAGCATAAAACTTTTTCGGCCAATCATTATTATGTTTATGGCCATTATAGGGATCCAGAATCCAGACATTACTCCTTTGTTTTAAAACCTTGGCTAATCCTCTACCCACTTCTCCATAGCCGACAATTAAATGTTTTAATTTGTCTTTCATTTAATATTCCAAAAGGTACATACTATTCACCTCTCACCTCCTTTTACTTTAATTCTATCAACTCCCCTACTTTATCTAAAGAAAAAACAATACCGATTCCGACTTGGGAAACGTCGCTAACCAGGTCAACTGTTCTATTATAGAGGTCTATATTGAGTTTAAGCGGGTCAATGCCGCCCAGAGTCAATCCGGACTGATAGTTTGGTGGAAGAGAAATATATCTATTGCTTGAGACATCGCGTTGTCTGGCGCTCACCATGCCAACAACCCGGCCGGTTTTAGCCGAGAACACCGGCCCGCCGCTGTTTCCTTTATTCACGAAGGCATTTATACTGAACGCTTTTGCGCCTTTTTCGTCAACTCCTTTGGCTGAAACCACTCCCCGATAAACAAGCGGTTTGGCTATCTGAGTATTAAAAGAATAACCGACAAAGCCGATTTCATCTCCAACCTGAAGATTGTCAAAATAGCCAATCGGCACAGCCGGAAAACCGGCGCCATCAATTTTAATCAAAGCAAGGTCGTAGACTTCATCTAAATTTGTTATCCGAGCTTTATATTGTTTCCCTGAAGAGTCAAAGACAAAAATATTATCATGGCCGATGCTATCAGCCGTGTGTTTAGCGGTGATGATATACCCGTCTTGTCTGACAAAAAATCCGCTGGCCAACCCTTTCTTAAAGTCGGCTTCTTTAGCCGTAAACGCACTGCCGACTTGATTAAGTTTTGGCACATCGCTTGAAGCGACAACAAGGACCGTGGAGTTTGAAATCCTCTGGGAAATATCTGAAAACTCGTCAGCTTCCACATACCCCTTCTCTTTTAGTTTCAAAAGATTGTTTTCAGCGCTTTCAAGCTTTGAGTCCAAATCCCGGTAAAGAGCGGATAATTTATTATTTAAGTCTTCTCCGATTTTTTTGGATTCTTTTTTTGTCTGATTTATCTGCCACTGAAACAAAACCGCGATTATCAAAACAATTATTCCCCCACTAATTAAAAATATGTTTTTCTTTAAGAATTTCATTAAAGTAAATTTCGCTCTGATTAACTTTTCTTACCTCAATTTAACTCTGTTTTTCGAAAAAGACAAACGATGTCTCAAGGGATTGTTTTTTTATACGTTTTATAGAATTATTAAAGCAGAACCTTTGGAGGTGGAGTATGGCCAAAAAACAGGTTGATGCCGAAGAAGAAGAACTTCTGGAAATTATGGAGGCGAGTGGGGGGTTGACTATTTTCTATCCTGACTGGGAAAAAGGGACACTCAATTTTAAATTCTCGGGTGGCCGTGAAGGCTCTATTTCTTTTGCTCAACTGTCAGAACTTAGAGAACAAAGCGTTAATCCCTGTCTACTGTGTTTTGGTAAGTTAGGCCCTGATTTTGATAAAAAGTTAACACCGGTTATTTGTCTCCGCTGTGACCGGTGTAGGGCAACTTACAAAATCGTTGAGGGCCAGTTATGTCTCTTCGCCGATTAGCCCGGACTTTCTTCTTGCCCGGGCTATTTGTTTTCTTCCGAGTGGGCAGCAATCTCAAGATTGCAACTTTTGTGTTTTTTGTCCCAGGCCTCGCATTTCTCGGCCCACTCTTTGTTCTTATAATGAAAACCACACTCCTCGCATTGATATAGCTTTTTATTTTCTTTTGTCGAGTTTTTAACCATATAAAAGCTGGCATCCCCGGTCTGGAACCGCCCGTAAGGGAGTTCTTCAAGGGTTTTTAGCGTGCTTTCAATATAGCAGTTTTAGGGGTCTCGGTCAGGCCTCCTTTGCCAAGGCTTCGGATGGCCGAAAGGGTAAACCCGTCCCATAGTGAGCTTTGCTCTACTACTGGGATGAGACAAATGAGACACTATAAAAAAGGGTATCAGGGTGTCTCAAAAAGGTGCGTCTTTAAGCTTAGTAACGTCTTCGTCTTTTTCAACTTCTTTGCGGACTTTCTCAAATTCATTTTCTATTTCAGATAAACGGGCTTTACAATCTTTTACCAGTTTGGCTCCTTCTTTTACCTTCCCTAATCCGATCTCAACATCGATTTCTTCTTGGTTTTCAAACCAATCAGCAATTTCGTTAAGCTTACGCAATGATTCTTTTAGATTAAATTTTTTCTCAGCCATAATTATTTTTTCCGAATATTTTTAATCTCTGATTTAAATTCTCCGTCTTTGAGCGTAACATCAACCGCTTGGCCTATTTTTAGCTTATTTACGGTTTTTACAATCGCTCCTCCGGAACGGACGATACTGTAGCCAAGATTAAGTTGTCTTTCAGGATTATATGTTAACATAAGTTTTTCAAGAGATAAAATTTTCTGTTTTGTTTGATTGATTATGCGAGCAGAACCGGAAAGAAAAGCGTTGGGATATCTAGCGAGCCCCCTTTTAATATCTGATATCTTTAATTTAAGAGAAATGAAAGAACGTTTTAATGATTCTTCTGCTCGGTTGAATTTTTTGAAAATTAATCCAAAGTTATCTTTTATCGTTTGGAAAAAATTATTGACCGTATTAAGATTTTCAAAAAGGGCGGTATCAAAAGAACTAAATATCCGTTCCTGGTTGAGTTCTATAGTATGGATGGCTTTTTGCCAAGACGAATTTAAAACATTGGCCGTCGCCGTGGCCGTTGAGACCATCTTATCTGCCGCCAGCGACGCCAAGGGAACGTCTTTCTCGTGGCCAATTCCGCAGATGACTGGTTTGTTAAAACTCGCAATCTTCCTGACCAACATTTCGTTGTTAAACGCCTGCAAACTTTCCAGACTGCCTCCGCCCCTGATAATAACCAAAACATCTATGTCTTTATCGGAGAAGTAATCAACGGCCGATATAAGATCCCGGACTGCCGGTTGACCTTCCACCCTTGAATTCATAAATTTAACGTCAAAGCCGTAGCGGCCCAGGTTGGCTTGAAAATCGTGAATGACCGCTCCGGTTTCGGAAGTAATAAGCCCTATTTTATGCGGAAGCTCCGGAATTTCTTTTTTCCGTTCTTCCAAAAATAATCCTTCGGCGTCCAGTTTCTTTTTCAGTTTGTCGTAGGCCTTTTTAAGTGCGCCTTCTCCGACAAGTTCGGCCGATGAGGCCTTAAATGCCAGTCTGCCGTTTGGTTTATATATATCAGGAAGTCCTTCGATGATAACTTCCATACCGATTTCAAAATCAATTCCGCTCAACTCATAGTTATATTGCCACATCAGACATTTGATAACGCTTTCATCTTCTGAATCTTTGAGTGAGAAATACACGACTCTTTCTCTGATATCTAAGTCGCTTATTTCGCCTTGAATCCTGGCTCGGCATTTGCTTAACTGTCGATTTAAAAAATTAAGATAAGCACTGACAGAAAGAGGTTTTTCCAACTGCTCGTCCGGCAAATCTGGTAGCTCTAAAATTTCTTCACTGCTGATAATCGCCAAAATCTCTTTTCCGTATTTCGCGAATTTTTTGTCGCGGATTCCTTTTATGGCCATCATCTCTTCCTTATTTATCGGCTTTACTTCTGCAATATTCTCTAGAACTTTATTCGCAAAAACCCGGAAGGGTTCAATCCCCTCAAGATTAGATATATTCCTCCGCCAGGCTTTTAGTTTTTGTAATAACTTATTATTTATTTCATCATTCGTTGACCACGGACATCGATTGATTATTTTATCTACGGCTGGCTTTAGATCTGTTATTTTCGGTTAAATATTGTTTCCTAAGCCGAATGGATTGAGGCGTAATTTCAAGATATTCATCTTCGGCCATTATTTCAAGGCCCCGTTCAAGAGTTAATTCAAAAGGCGGTTCCAAATCAATCGCTTCATCAGAACCGGAGGAACGCATGTTGCTTAATTTTTTGCCTTTTGTCGGGTTAACCGTCATTTCTTCGCCCTTAGAAGTATTACCAATAACCATGCCTTCATATACTTCGGTTGCTGGTTTGATATATAAAGTTCCGCGTTCCTGAAGCCCCCATAAACTGAATCCCAGGGCCTTGCCGGTAGCCATTGAAATCATTGAACCAACCGAGCGTTTGCGTATTTCTCCGACATAGGGTTTAAAACCGATTACTCTTGAAGACATGATCCCTTCTCCTCTTGTATCAACGATAAACTGGTTTCTATAGCCCAATAGCCCCCGGGTCGGCCCTTCAAAAGACAAACGGGCGATATTTTCCTTACTGACCATATTTTTTAGTATAAAGTTTCGCATTCCTAAGCGTTCAATCACCGCACCTTTATATTCAGATGGAATATCAATGATAACTTCTTCAAATGGTTCGGTTTTAACACCATTTTCTTCATGGATGATTACTTGGGGTTGGGAAACCTGAAGCTCAAAGCCGGCTCGGCGCATATTTTCAAGAAGAATGGCAATATGAAGTTCGCCGCGGCCAAAAACAGGAA
>ERZ1292623.1195-Hain-H51-01um-R1-1195-length-25583-cov-5_pt2 | contig 21915 bp, 16 predicted proteins | sample MGYA00564398_ERZ1292623 | MGnify/ENA primary metagenome ERZ1292623 (study PRJEB36523, sample SAMEA6512633) | groundwater metagenome | collected 2019-01-07 | study: AquaDiva: Metagenomics assemblies of 32 groundwater samples | reverse complement strand
ACCTTGAGAAGTTGTATTTAGAGGAATATCTTTAGTAACTTCTGCATGTCTTTTTGCTGCTGTTGGACTTAATCTTATAGTAAATTCAAATTCACAGAAATAGCCATTTTGCCCAGGATTACATTGTCTTATCCCCGAACAAGTACCATCATTTCTACAAACAAAGGTTATATCTTCTTTTCCACCAGTAAAAACTAATTCATTTCCAATTTTAGCTTCAAATTTACCTTGACTTTCAATTAAATCCTTAACATCTTGCTTACTAGCTCCTGCTATTTCAACAACAATGTACTTATTTCCAAGTAAATCATCTGCTTTCCTAATTCTTATATCACTTAACCCATAAGTATTAAGTCTATTCTCCATTACTGCAATTAAATCGTCTCTTTGTTGATCTGAAATTTTTTCTACTGGTTGTAATAAAACCCTAGTTCCACCTTGTAATTCAAGACCTTTTTTTAAATTAGAAGTAGCTGCTTCTTCAACTACTACACCCAAATCTTCAGAATCTTTAAGTAAAACATAACCACTTGGATTTTTATCAGTATATATCCTTAAAGTTCTATTTAAAGGTATTATAGAAGTAGCTTTAGCATAATCATCTAATGTTTTAATTTGTGTATTTTCTACAGCTAAAATTTTTTCTCTTGATTTTAGAGTAGCAGTTGCACTTGGTCCTTGCATTCCTGCTGTACTTGCACTAGAATTTTGTTCTATATTTTTTATAGCCACACCTTGACTAGAAAAACTTGGACTTATAATTAAATAACTAAGTAATAAAACAATTACTAATAAAATTACTCTCCATTTTTTAAATATTCTAGTTAATTTCATTTTAAGTTATATTTTTCTTTTTACAATATAATACCAACATACCTGTATTAGTAAACCATGTACTAAAAATATCCATAATCAAACCTATAACAATAATCAAAAATATTTGTCTTAAAACCTCTGAATTCGTTACAAAATAAGCTACAGCTAAAGCAAAAATAGCTGTTAAAGTCATGGTAATTCCTGTTTTAAAAGCACTAAACATTCTCTCAAATAAAGCACCTTCTCTTCTTTTTATTACTCTTGTTGTAAGTAAAATATCTGTGTCTATAGAAAAACCAATTAACATTAAGAAAGCAACTACCCCCCCTGAAGAAATTTTCATTCCAAGTAAATTAACCATAGCTAAAGCAAACATTATATCAGTAAAAGCAGCAAATATTACAGCAATACTAGGAATAAAAGTTCTAAATGTAATTAATACCACAATAGACATTAAAATAAATGCAAATATTATAGCAATAATTAATTCCTTGTAAAATGATTGTCCTAAGCTAGGTCCAGTTTCTTCTGCACTATAATTTTCTTGATTTAATTTTATATTTAATTTAGTTTCTAAAAACTTCCTTAAATCTTCTTCTTTAACATCAGAAACTTCTATTGTAATTCCATTTGTTTGTGTAGTAGCAAATTCACCCAATCTTCTTATATCTACATCTGAATTAATAAAATTATTTTTTATATCATTTTCTAGGCTATTAATATCGATTTCATTAGAAATATAAATTGTTACTGTAACTCCTCCTTTTAAACTTACATCCTTATCAAAAAAATCTCCTGTTCTTGCATATTTTATTCCTACTATTAATAATGAAATTACTAATATGACAATAGGAATAAACATTAATATTTTATAATATTTAAAATAAGTTCTCTCTATTTTTGATTTTTTATCTTCCATGCTTAATTTTAAAAAGACTATATTTAAAAAGTTTTGTTTTATATACTAACATTTAATTTCCTTAAATCTTGTATTAATTTTTCTGTATTTGTGTAATTTATTCCATTTATGCCTAGTTCAGTAGCCATGTCAGAAAACTCCTTTATATCATCTATATAAACAATTTCATTTGGCTTTACTTTAGCTTTATTTATAGCATATTCATATATTTTTTTATCTGGTTTTCGGGCTTTAACTTTATATGATAAGGTAATATCATGGAAAATATCTAAAAATTTATATTTATTATGTAGATAATCAAAATGTATTTTATTCACATTAGATAATGCATATACTTTATATTTATTTTTTAATTTTATTAGAAGATTATAAACATCGTGATTTAAGGTAAACATATTCTCGAATTTTTCTACAAAAGCATTGTAATCAAGTTTTAAACCTATTCTTTCTTTTATTCTTTTATAAAATTCTTCTGGTGTTATTTTACTGGTTTCAATCAAACTTACAAGATTTTTATCTGTGATTACTTCAAAAATATAATTAGAGTCTCTATTTGAATATTTTTCTAATTTTCTTGCAGTTATCATTTGATCGAAGTATACGACAACATTACCTAAATCAAAAATAATAGCTTTTATCATACAAAAGTTTTTTAATATGCATTTTATAAAGTTTTTCTATGATTACGGTTCTTAGGTTAGGTCATAGAATTGAAAGGGATAAAAGATTAACTACACATGTAGCTTTAATTTCAAGGGCTTTAGGAGCAGATAAAATTTTATTTACTGGACAACATGACAAATCTTTAATAGACTCGATAAATAAAATTACAGAGAAATTTGGTGGTCCTTTTAGTATTGAATACATCAAAAATTATAAAGAGTTATTAAATAAAAATTCAGAAATAATTCATCTTACAGTTTATGGAATTCCTTTAAGTAAAGTAATAAACAAAATAAGAAAATCTAAAAAAGATAAAATAATTATCATAGGTTCAGAAAAAGTTCCTCCTGAAATTTATCATTTAGCTAATTATAATATTTCAATTACAAATCAACCACATTCAGAAGCAGGAGCATTAGCTATATTTCTTCATGAATTATTCAAAGGAAAATATAAAGATTTTAAAAATCCTAAGATTAAAATAGTTCCTCAATCTAAAGGTAAAAAACTTATTAAATCATAAATTTTATATACTAAGGTAGTTAATTTAAACTTATGAAAAGAGGTGTATTAGTAGTATTACTTATATTTCTCATAATACCATTAGTAAATTCTCTAGATTTAAATCTAAGTTTAAACCAATTGCAATATGGTCCTTTACAGCAATTTAATGGTTATTTAAATATAACTTCAGTATATGATATACCTTCATCCACACCATTAATAGCAAAAATAGATAATAATGAACTAACAAGAATTTCTATAAAGGATTTATTGGAAAGTAATTCTATATTATTTAATATAAATGAATCTTATTATGTAGAAAGTGGTGGTTCTGCTACCTTAGTAAAGAATTTTAATAGTAGAGAATCATTTTTATTTGGAGTTAAGATAAAAAATCTAGTAAATTATGCTTCTTTAGATATTCTAGGATTGAATTTAGAAGGGTCATTTCCAAAAGATGTTATTATAGATATAGGTAATGACCATAAAGCAGAGTATGAATATGCAGGAAATTTTCTAAGATGGAGTAATCCAATTTATCAAGAAGGAATTTCTGAAAGTAAAGCACCAACAGGAAGTGCAGTTATAAAAAATAGTAAAATATGTGAAGATATAAATATAACTTTAAATGAACTATTAAATGAAACTTTGATAGAGATTACAGCTAATGTACAAAAAGTTTCAGATGGAGGGAACTTAACAGCTTCTTTTGATAATATTGCAGAATGTAAATTACCTGAGCCCGGAACTACCTTAACTAAAGTATCTTGCTCTGTTAAAATACCTAATCCTAGTTCTGGAATTCATAGTATATGTTTGTATAGTAAAAGTTCTCAAGTAAAAGATTATTATAGTATGCCTGTATTTGAATTTCTTTATAGTTATTCATATTACTACAATTTAAGATATGCAATTTACGATACAGAATTAAAAAATAAGACTACATTTTCAAATAATAAATTTATAGATGCTATAAATGACTATTTAGGAACATGTACTCTTGATAATAATAATTTCTGTCTTATTCCAATTAACATAAGTTCAAGTTCTAAAGGTTCTATATCCTTAGATAATTTAGACATAAGAGAAGAAAGCATAAAAAGATCTACCTTATATAATATAAATCAAATTCCAGAAAAAATAAACTTTGATTATGCTTTAATTAATCTAGAAACAATACCTAATTTAATTACTCCTAACACAATAAGTAAATATAAACTAACCTTTAATTTAAACAATAAAGAAACATCTCAAGACTTTAATGTTACTTCATTGCCAGATGTTTCTATTACACTAAATAAAAACTTTGCTTTAGAAAATGAAGAAATTAAATTTATAGGAGAATCTAAAGACGTAATAGCTTCATGGGAATGGAATTTTGGAGATAATTCAAGTGCATTTACTAAAGAAGCCACTCATAGTTATTTATTGCCTGGAAATTATACAATAAAATTAACAGTAAAAACAATAAATAATATTAAAAATTCTATATCAAAGATTATCTACATAGGAGCTTTAGAAGATAATATTGGTAGCATTATAAATTCAAATAAAAATACAATAAAAAAAACTAAGAATTTATTTCAAAATCAAAAAGGAGTAATAAAAGATATTTATAATATTTATTTGCCTTATTTAGATTCTAGTTTAGATGAATTAGATGATTTAAAATCAAAATATGAAGAAACTCTTAATTCTAATGTAAGTATGGAAGAAAAAGATCCTACTTACGAAGATATTTTTAATAAAATTACAAATATAGAAGACACTACTCCTAAATCATTTTTTGTTATAAGTTCATTTCAGACAAACGCAAAAATAAGTAACATAGATGACATTAATCCAAGAATAATAGATTTACCTTCTACCATAGAATACAAAACTTCTACATATGAACTAAATCAAAGAGATGTTGTTATTAATACTAATGTATATGGAGTAAAAATAAAATATATTAATGATAAAGAAGAAAGTAAAAGACTAGTAAAGAAACAAATTTCAATAAACAATGGAAATAATTTAATTGTACTTGAAGATCTTAATGGACTAGCTAATATTTGTTCTACTCAATGTAATCCAGAAGAAGCAATTTTCCTAACTAAAGATTTAGAGATTTTTAATAATAATGCAGCTAAATTTAGTAATGTTAATGATTACATAGAATATATTTATTTATTACCAGAAGGACAATTACAAGATATAAGAAATACTAAAACAATTGTATTTAAAGAACCTGAAATAACATATGAATGTGGTAATAAGGTATGTGAAAAACCTATAGAAGATAGTAATTGGTGTCCTCAAGATTGTAAAAGAGGTTCTTCAATATGGTTAATTTTAATACCATTACTTTTAGGTATTTTAGCTTTGACATATTTCTTTGTTAAAGGTAAAATTCATATTAAAGATATAATTAAACCAAATATATTTAAAAATAAAGTTCAACAAATTGTTCTTGAAAATTATGTTAATAGTAGTTTAAAAAAAGGTATTCCTGAATTTAGAATAAGACAAGCTTTATTATTAAAAGGATGGACTAAAAAACAAATAGATGAAGCCTTTAAAAGAAAAAGTTTAAATATAAAGCAAAAATAAGGTAATAATATGAAAAAAGGTGTTTTACTTAAAAATATTTTTCTATTAATTATTCTAGTAATGTTTTCATTAACATTAACCAATAACGTTAAATCTCAAGGTGATTGTAAGGCAGTACCTGAAAACCAAGGTGGCAGAACTGTGTGCAAAGTTACTCAAAATAATTGTAATGTATGTTATGCTGCAACACCAAAAACTGAACCACCTATCTGTACATGTACTTGTGAACCAATAGAAGGTTGTAATCCAATTTCACCTCCTTCAGAATGTTATGATAAATGCCCAGATCAAAACATAAATAGTATATATTACTATTATCCATATTCTCCTACTTGTGTTCCAGTTCTTTCTGAAATTTGTGATCAATCAAAACAATGTAATCAATCTTTTTATGATTGTGGTGGTTCTCCTTTAATTTGTAATGTAGGAAATGTAGGAAAACTTGCAAATCCTTGGACATGGAGTAGAAATGCTCCTACTACAGAACAAGGTAATTTTGGAAATGGATGTACAGATGGTTATGATAATGATTGTGATGGTTTAGTTGATAATAATGATCCTGATTGTGGTTGTATATTACAAAAAGTAGAGTTAAGCGGAGTTTTATGTCCTTTTTATGGAACTAGTTCTGATTGTGAAAAAGGAGACCCAGTTGCCATAATTATTACATATACAGGACAATGTGCAGGAACTAAATACATACAAGTAGATGCAAACGATACCTCTATAATTAATCCTTCTTGTAATGTAACAAAAACTGGTGGTGATATAAGTGGAGTTTTTGGAAGTTTAAGTATGACAAATACTCTAACCCCTCAAACTATAAGTACTAATTGGATAGTTCCTGACATAACCAATGATTGTCTAACTAAAAGAGTCTATCCTAGAAATGCTTCATTATACAACAATCCTAATTATATTCCTGGAAGTTATGTAAGTGGGACAAATAATTTAGCAGGTAATTTTAAATTTGCAGGCGCTATTTCTGATACATGTTCAGATACTGATAGTGGTATAACTTATCCTACACAAGGAACAATTACTGGAAATTATAATAGCATAGGGTATAGCTACACTGATTTTTGTGTAGGAAATTCAGATACGTTAAGAGAATATTATTGTAATGGGAACATTAATGCTTCTCAAACTCATAATTGTGTTTCAGACGGACTAGTATGCCAGAATGGAGCTTGTGTTAGTTCTTCTCAAACTTGTACTCCAGATAACAGTGATGGAGGAGATATTTATAGATTATCATACAGACCAGCTTACTTTAAAGCTGGTGTAACAATAAATCCTGGAAACGTTGTTTATAATGATACTTGTAGTAATGGAATTTTAAAAGAGTATAAATGTAATGGAAATAATACTGTATTTGATACTTATATATGTCCTTTCGGATGTAAAGATCCTTTTACTTGTAAAGTCGATTGTAGTGATACTGATTTACCAACTCAAAATTACACTATAAAAGGAACAGCCTATGGTGTTAAGAGTAAATATATACTCATTGAATATTTCAACACAACACTAACTGATAGTTGTATTAGTAGCACTAATTTAAATGAAATTTATTGCAATTCAACTGGATTTTTATCAGAATCTAGTTTTGATTGTGCTAGTATAGGAATGAATTGTGTTGATGGAGCATGTCAAGGTGGTGGAGATTGTTATAGTGATCCAGATAACTTCCCATGTGATCAATTAGCTAATAAAGTATGTTGTAATCAAACTGGTATATGGGGATGTACTGATGTAAATTTATGTATAGATCCAGGTGAACCTTGTCCTGGAACTTGTTGTAGTAGTTCTCAAACATGTAGTGGTAATGTAATAGCTAATTATACCTGTGGTAATGGTGAAACATGTTGCCCTCCAACAGAAACATGTGATACATATAATTACTATAGCCCAGATGTATATGATGTAGAACAAGTAGGTAGATGTTCAGAAAATCCTATTAATTCTGGGATTTATTTGCAAACAGTTAATTTAACAACTTATGATTTAACTGCAAACCCACCAATAACAAATATGTTAATTACAAATAGAACTTGTTCACCATTGCCTGGAACAAAAATACCATTCTTCACAACACTAAATATAATATTAGTAATAATAGTATTAGTTTCATTCTATTTAATAAGAAAAAGAATTAACAAATCTTAACAGTTCTAGGTAACAATTCTTTATTTATATAAACAGGTGTATTTAATCTTACAGCTATACCTGCACTATCACTTGGTCTTGTATCTAAACTTAATATTTTATTTCCTTGTTTTAAGAATAATCTTGCTGCATATAACTCACTCCCTAAAGGCTCAATTTTAATCATTAATGTAGTAATATTAAAATCATCAAAAACATCAACTATTAAGTCATGTGTAGAAGGCCTTACATCTATTTTTTTGTTCATACCTTGATAAATAGAAATAGCTTGTGCATCTACTATAGTCATAACTAATGCACTGCAATTACTTATAAAAACTAAATTATTCTGAGTTAAATTTATGGTAGCTTCTAAATAATTATCTAAATTTAAAGCATCTTTAATCTCTTCTTCATCTATGGTCCTAATTTCTTTTAATCTATCTTCTTTTACTTGATCAAAAGTATTAATAGCTTTTTTATAGTAATTAATTGTATAAAAATTAAAGAAAATAATTCCTATGAAAATTAATGTTAATAATACTAATAATTTATTTACTTTTTTCTTTGATTTTTTCATTTTAAGAATAGTTTTACAGCCTCATCTATATTTTTAACTTCTTTTATCTCTAAATCACTATCACTAAAAGCCCTAATTTCTTTAGCCTTATAAACTACTTGGCAAAATTCCTTGCCATTATAAGTATTACATGATTTTTCTCTTTCATATTCAGTAGCTAAAAAATTATCTCCTACTGGAATTAAAAACAATTTAATACCTATAGCTTTAGCTGCTTCTGCTTTTTGTGGAACAGCCCCAACTCTCTCTATATTTCCATTTTCATTTATAGCTCCAGTAATCATAACATCTTCTTTTAATTGATTATTACTAAGTAAAGCTATAGTAGCAATAGTCATAGCAGCTCCAGCACTTGGACCCCCCACAATAGAAGCATTAGCCTTAATTTGATAAACAACATCAATATTACTTAAATTAACTCCTGTATAATTACTGGCAACACTAGCAGCAGTTCTTGCACTAAACTGAGTGTAAAAATCAGCTAATATATCATTAATATTAACTAAAACCAAACCATTACCAGGCTTGACTTCTGTTACTAAAGTTGCAATTACACCATTATTATTTTCATTTACAGCTGGTATTCCTATTTCATTTCTTCTTAAATCTTTTACACTACTTTCTTTATATACTATTTTCTCTTCTATAGTTTTATCACTAAACAAAGTTCTACCTAAATAAATTCCTCCTAAAAATATAATAATTACTAAAATAAATACAAATATATTTTTACTTTTCATAATATCATTAATTAATATAAATTTAAAAGTTTTGTGTTTTATAGTTAAAACTTAACAATAGAATTTAATCTTTATTATATTAACCACTTTCTAAAAGACATTTACCACCACTACAACCAAAAGGACATTTATAAAATGCTGAGTATGCTTGATTATTACTACAATAATATTCTTTTAAATTATTCCCTTTAGTAAATATACCACAATAATCATAATACGTTGAAATTATCGCTCCATTTGAATTATCTACAATATTAACAGATCCATAATTATAGTATTTTATGCCTCCATCACTATCTTTACATGAAACAGAAGTAGTTTCTGATAATCCAGATAGAGGAGCATTATATTCATTAGTTGTAGTTGAGAAAATTGAAGTATTTCCTACAAATATACAACCTCCACTTCTACAAACATATCCAAAAGTACATCCATTTTGGCGTCCTTCACAATCTTGATTAGTACAAGTTTCTCCAGGGTCACAAATGCCATTTCCACTACATGGAGTTATTATAGTATTTGAACAATATGAACTATCTGTACCTGGTAGATTACAAATATCTTTAGTGCAATCATTGTTATCATTACAATCATTATTAGTTAAACATTTTACAGTAATACAAGCACCATTATTACAAGTATAACCACTAGGACATGCTGTGGCATTAAGTATACATTTATTACCATCGCACACTGATTCTACTATTCCTCCTCCTGAACAATAATCAGTATATTGTCTACTACCTTTTTTACATGTTCCTTTTACAAAAACATCAAAACCATTATCAGTTTCAGAACATGCAGCTGTAGTTAAAACTGCTAATTGTCCCTCTCCTTCTTGAGGAGTGTAAGATTTAACAGCTAATCCACTTAAATTATTTTGATAAATTATACCTATAAAGGCTATAGCCGCAACTATTAATAATGCAAGAAATACTATGGCGTTATCTTTGTTTACCAATTTTTAGCACCTTTTTTAGTAATAAAATTGAGTTAAATTCAATATAAATACATTTCTATAGTATAAAATATATATTAATGTATATTATAATTATTCACAAATTTTATAAACATTCCAAATTCCTTATTTTTAAGCGCCGATAGTTCAATGGCTAGAATCTCGGCCTTCCATTAAACAAGGAGTAAGCCGATGATCCGGGTTCGAATCCCGGTCGGCGCATTTAAAATGAAAAAATGAAGAAAACAAGATTTAAAGTTGGACATAAACCGTGGAATAAAGGAATAGGTTCTGTAAAAAAAGAATGTAAAACTTGTAGTAAGACATTCCTAGTTCAAAAAAATAGGAATCTTAATAATCGGGGAAAATTTTGTTCATGGTACTGTAGATGGGGATATAAGAAAGAATATAGCTTAAACCCTGATATGGCAGAGTTAATTGGTGTAATTATTGGTGATGGTTGTATTAATAAATATTGGAATTCAAATCAATATAGAATATTTATAAGTGGAAATCCAATTGAAGATAAAGATTATATGGAGAATTACTTACCGGAATTAATTAAAAAATGTATTGGTAAGGAAATTAAACCTTTTATGGGTAAGAACGGAGCTTATATTTTACAATTTACAGGTAAATCATTTTGTGAGTTTTTATTCAAATTTGGTATAAAAGAAAATAAGTCTAAAACAGTTAGAATACCAGAAGAGATTAAAGTCAATGATGAATTACTTAAGTACTGTATCAAAGGCATATCCGATACTGATTTTACGATAATTTTTACAAAAAAACATACTAATAAAAATTTTTATCCTAGAATATCTGCTCAATTTGCTTCAGAAAATCTAGTTAGAGATCTTGAATTTTCATTAAGAAAATTTGGATTTACCTTAAATACTAAATATAACAGAGGAGTAAAGGACAGGAGAGGTTATAATTGGATTGTTAATACAATAAATCTTGATGGACCAAATAATCTTAAAAAATGGATGTACCATATAGGTTTCTCTAATTTAAGGATTTTAAGTAGAATAATGTTGTGGAAATTAAAAGGTTATTTACAACCAAAATCAAATTTGTCTGAACGACTTATAGAGATAAAAACGCTTACAAGGGGGGTGGTATAATGCGCAAAACTTCTTTAGTTATTTGCGCTCATCCCTGACGATGAGGTAATAGGATGTGGAGGAACCTTAATAGAATATATTAAACGAGGGGACAAGGTTAATGTAGTTATTTTTTCATACGGTGAAAAAAGTGACCCAATCTTAAAAGAAGAAGTACTTACAAAAACAAGAATTAAAGAAACAAAAATATCTAGTAAAATAATAAGAACAACTGAAACTATTTTTTTAGGATTACCTGATGTAAAGATTTCAAAATTCGTTGATGACAACTTATTAATGAAAAAATTAAAAGATATAATTAAAAAATATAATCCAGAAAGAATCTTTACTCATTCTTCTGCTGATATACATCCTGACCATAGAGCAGTAAACTCAATAGTAAATAAAACACTTGATAGTTTTAAAAATGATATTAAAGTTTTTACCTTTGATGTTTGGAATCCATTAACTATGAATAAAACTAATTATCCTATTTTATATACAGACATAACAGATAGTTTTAAAACTAAATTAAAAGCACTAAAAGTAATTAAAAGTCAAAAATTTGTAATATTCCAATTAATGCCGTGGATTTATCTTAGAGCATTAATTAATGGATTAAATAATAATTGCAAGTATGCAGAACGATTTTACCAAGTGAGATAGATGAAAAAATTATTAATATGTACGGACTCCTTTTTACCTAGAATAGATGGTATAGCAATTTTTCTTCATAATCTAATTCCATTATTAGCTAAAAAATATAAAATAACTATTATTGCTCCTGAATATCCTGGAAATCATATTAATTATAAAGATGTAGAAATAATAAAAATTCCTATCACAAAAATAAATATAGCAAATTATAGACCAGCCAAATTAAATCGTGAATTAATCAAAAATCATGTTTTAAGTCATGATATTATTTTTACTCAAACTATAGGTCCTATAGGAGCATTATCAATAATCTATGCTAGTAAATTAAATAAACCATCAATAGCATTCACACACTCAATAGAATGGGAATTATTCATTAAAGCAATTAATTTTCCTAAAATTCTAAAAATACATGCAACTTCTTTAATGAAAATTATTTCAAAAAATCTTTATAACAAATGTAATTTATTAATAGTCCCTTCAGTAAATACTTCTATAACTTTAGAAAAAGCTGGAATCAAAACTAAAAAAACTGTAATAAGGGTTGGTCTTGATTCAAAAAAATTTATTCCAACGAAAAATAAAAATTTAGCGAAGAAAAAAATAGGAATTAACTCTGATTACATTGTTATAGGTTATTCTGGACGTATAAGCCATGAAAAAAATTTATCTTTACTTGTAAAAACATTTAAGGAACTACAAGATAAATATAAATTATATCTTCTTTTAGTTGGAGACGATGGTTCAGAAAAAGCAAAAAGAGATTTAATAGGAAAAGACATAAGAATTACCTCATTTGTAAAAGATGTTGCTCCATACTTACAAGCAATGGATATTTATGTTTTACCTTCATTAACAGAAACAAGTTCAATTTCTACTATAGAAGCAATGTCAACTGAAATTCCTGTGATAGCAACTCCTATAGGTGCAATTAAAGAGTATATTCATCATGGTTACAATGGATTTTTTATTAAGCTAAATAGTGAAAAATCTTTAAAGGAAAATTTAGTTAAATTAATAGAAGATAAAAAATTAAGATTAAAAATAGGAAAAAATGCTCGTAAAACAGTAACTAAAATGTTTTCATGGAAAAAAACTTCTTCTGAATTAATTAAAGTCTTTGAGAAATTTTAGCGGGCCTGCTGAGATTTGAACTCAGAACTTCCAACTTAGGAGGTTGGTACTCTAATCCAGGTTGAGTTACAGGCCCAGAAAAATTATTGCAACTTTAAAACTATTTTACCAGACTTTAAAACCCTTACTGAACCACTTTGACTAACTACAATTGCAATAGACCCTGTTTCTTTAGTAATAGCAGCACAACTCCTATGTCTTGTTCCTAAACCTTGTGGCATTTCTAAATCTAAAGTAGGTATATCAATATAAGCCCCACTTGTAACGACCATTCCTGAATTATCTACAACAAATACTCCATCTAATTGAGAAAATTCTTTTATGGTTTCTTTTAAAGCAGGATTAGTTATTTTTCTTACACTTTCAGGATATCCCGCAAATGGATTAATAATTAATTGTTTAATATATTTTAAAATTTCTTGTTTATCCCCAATTACAAATGCAGTTCCTACTCTTCTTCCTTCTCTACCTTCTTTTGATATTTCTAAAGCTATATTAACTAAAGTTTCTATAACATCAGGACTAGTTTTTTCAGCTAAATTATGAGTACTTATATTAAAGAATACCCTATCTACATCAAATACAAATAATAATCCTTTATAACCTGAACCTATACTTGCGTCTGCGGCACACACTACTTTATCACCTTTCTTAATATAATTTTTACTTATACCCTCCATTAATATTTCTTTAATAGGAACAATAGAACCATAAGAAACTTTGCTAATACTAGTTTGATAATCAATTTTACTATAAACCCCTTTTTTAACCTGCTTGAAAATAGCAACTTGTACGTCTAAATGTAAATGATCTTCTTCTATACCTTCTTTTTTATTATTCATGCCTGTAACAGAAACAATACAATTAGCATCTATATCATTAGCAATTTTAGTAGCAGCTAATCCAATAGCATCTTCTATAGTTCTCATTTTTTCTGGCAAACAAAAAAACAATGATCTTTTTGAAATGGATCTAATTTAATCTTATCTATGATCCTTAAATTTTTTTCCAATTCTTTCTCCACCTCTTTATATATATTATCAGGTTTTTTTAGTGTATCTATACTTCTTGCTTTTATTGCAATTATACAATAACCTTTTTTCTTTAAAAATCTTGCTATATTTTTCAAGAAAATTTCAACTTGATTTTTCTGTGCAATATCTTGATAAATTATATCTACTTCTATAATTTTATCTTTATATAATTCAGGTTGATTAGCATCATATAATAAACAAGTCATATTTTCTCTTTCTTTACATAAAAAATACAAGTCCATTAAAACTCTGGGGGCAAAATCCAAAGCAAAAATAAAACCATTATTACATATATCGGAAACATAACTTGAGGTATACCCATAAGAAGCTCCTAAATACAAAACTATACTATCTTGTTTAAACGGAAGAAAATTTATTCCTTTTAATACCGCACTAGCCAATTTACTTCTTCTAACATCAAACTCTCTATACTCTATATTATTTTCAGAAATTAAATCTTCATTGAAGTATTTTTTACTTGGAGTTAAATTTTTAGTTAGTAAAATTTTCTTTTTATCTTTCCAATAAAAATAAATACCTTCAAATTTAGTCTTTTCAATGTTTACCATAATAATCCTGTCTTGCTGCCAAAGCTATTTTATTTGATAATTTTCTAGCTATTTTACTCTTATCTTCTTTTCTCGCATTTACAACGAGTGAACTTGAAAAAACCACCCCAAATTTAGGTGATTTCTTAGTTTTCAGACCTTTAAAGAAAGAAGTTTCAGCCCCCAAAACTTGAATTGTGCTACTTGGTAATTGAGCTAAATTCTTTAAACTACCTGCTTTCTCTATTAATCTTGCAATAACCAAAGTTTCAGTTATTTTACTTAATTTAGGACAAATTTCTTTTATTATTCTATCTATGTAATTTTCTTGTTCTTGCTTAATACTATACAAATTCTTTATGGATTTAGCAAAATTATTTATTAAATCTAAATCTTCATTATTAAAATCATAACCTATACTATCATTTCTTTTTTTATTGCTTAAAATTAAATCTAAAATCTCCTCATTAGTCTGAATATTTCTAATTAATTCAGGATAATAATAAGAATACCATTCACGTAAAGATCCCATTAACTTATTTATTACCTTGATTAGCTCATCAAGATTATGAATAGCTCTTATAATTAACAAATCTTTACTAAAACTTTCTTTAATTTTTTTACTTGTTTCATCTAGATTTATTTTTCTTAATTCTTTTAAATTCATAAATACACCAAATAAGTATTATTTTTTAAATCTTCCTGAAACCATAAAATATATTAATAACATTAAAAATTTATTTAGTAATGATAGGTAAAAAAGTTAGTGTAGCTGATATAAAAATAAAAGAGGTTGGTATATTTGATATAGAAACCTTGTACAAAGAAGCTAAATCGTGGTTTGATTCTAAGAATTATACATTTCAAGAAAAAGAGCATACGGAAAAAATTCGTGATATAGGGGATGAGTACTTAATACAATGGGTTGCTGAACGTAAAGTAGATGGATATGTAAAATTCAATATAGAAACAAGTTTTTTTATAAGATACATAACAAAAATAAAAATAAGAGAAAAACAATTATATAAAGGAGATATGGAGATAACCACAAAAGCATTTTTAGAATTAGACTATAAAAATAATTGGCATACAAGTGCAATTAAAAAATTTTTGTTTAATATATATAGTAACTATATAATTAAAGAGAAAATTAATGATTATAATTCCAAGCTAGATAACGAAGTGAAAGAGCTTTTAGACATAATAAAATCCGTGATTAATATTCATATCTAAAACCGAAAAGATTATTAATTAAAATTTATCTGTAATTCTTATGTCAGAGAAGATAAATATATGTTCTAGGCTTAAACTACAGTGGACAGGTATCTTTCATTTAGAAGAATTATACAAAAAAATGAAATTCTGGCTGGACTTTAATGGTTATGGCGATGAGAAAAATAATTTTATAGAAGAACGTTATGTTGAACGTATAAAAGGTCCTAGTAAACAACTAGAAGTGAAATGGATAGGAGAAAAATTAATAGATGATTATTTTAGTATATTATTTACAATAGATTTTTTAATATTAGGATTAAAAGAAGTAGAAGTTCAAAAGGAAGGTAGAAAGATAAAAATGAATTCTGGTACAGTAATAATATATTTTAATTCAGATTTAGTTACAAATAGACAAAATAAATACAAAGATAGTGGATTTTTTAAGAAGTTTTATGAAAATGTCTTAATTAGATCAAGTCTAGAAAACCACCAAAAAGCAGCTTATAGTAAGATTTATAGTTTTCATGATGAGGTAAAATCGTATTTAGAATTACTTAGATATTAAAATGTATAATAATCTAAAAAAGAGTGCTGTAATTTTAATCGTACCTTTATTTATTTTTTTATTTATAAAATCAGTAAATGCATGTACTCTTACTTCTGCTTCTTGGGATCAAACTTCTGCTGGTGAAAATGAATTAGTAGATGCTACTATAACTGCAACTAATTGTGATGGTCAAGAAATTAATGTAACTATATGGGAAGATGATAGTTTTATAGATGAAGTATTTGGCAATGGTGATGATAAAGTAAATATTAATCCTCAAATACTAACATTAAATCATGGTATTGTTAAATTTACTTGGAGTGCAGAATATCAAGAAGATTCTTCAGGTGATCCAGAATATTACTTTAAAGTTTATGAATTAAATAATCCTAGTAATGAAATAATCTCTTCAAATCAATTAAGTGTTAGTCAAAGTATAGGAATTCAAGGAGCATTAAGTCCTTTAGTAGGTCCTTCTTATACAAATGCATCGAGTGTTAGCTTGTATAGAGATGGCTTGATTGTAACGAATCCTGAGATTGGGATTTTGCCTATTGATCAACAGTTCTCTGAAAAGGGACCAGCAATTGTAAAAAATGAAATCAAGCTTCCTTCAACTGAGACTTTAAGAACCACAGATGAGAGATTATTTGAAGAGATTCTGATAAAGGCTGGCATTGAATATACAAAACAAGACCTGGTGGATTATGCTTTATCACCTGAAATACCAGTTCTTGTGAGCTATGATTCTCCTGTAGCATATTACCCACAGAAAAGAAAGGATTTTGAATTGAGGCAGACTGCTAGCAAGCCCTCTCTGAAAGCTGCAATTGCTTCGTTAACTGTTGTAAAGGATTTGAGTGTAGTTCCGGAAAATGCACAAACAATTTCAAGCATTAAAACAATTGCTAAGCAAAAGGGCGCTACCTTCAGGCTAACATTCAAATCTGTAGCTGCTGTTTCTTTGAAAGCTAAGAAAGAAAATTTAAAAAATGTTGCGCTTGCAATTAAATCAGCTCCAAAAGTGAAGGGATTAAGGTTGGATTCTAAATTAAGAATGCAATTGAACAACAGCGTTCCGGTTATCCTTGGTATGAATCGAACCACATGGAACTCAAATCCGCTTTATGGTTACAATGGCTCTGGGATTAAAATTGCTATAATTGATACAGGTATAAACAAATCACACCCCGACTTGGATGATCTGGATGATAATCCTATAACCAGTGATCCAAAGGTGATTGCTGAGGCTGACTTTACAGGCGGAGCAACAGGTCCTGCTGATTTGGTAGGCCACGGAACCCATGTGGCAAGCACTGCTGCAGGAACTGGACAGGCTTCAAATTACAAGTTTGTTGGGGTTGCTCCTCAGGCTTATATCTTAAACGGAAAGGTTTTAGATGATTCTGGCTCTGGATTTGAATCGTGGATTGTTTCAGGAATAGAATGGGCAGTTACAAATAATGCGAATGTTATAAGTATGAGTTTGGGAGGTTTTGGAAGCTCTCCTATTATGGAAGAAGGGGTAAGGCAAGCTGTTTTGCAAGGAGTCCCTGTAGTAGTAGCTGCAGGGAATCATGGACCGAGATATTTCACTATTAATACTCCGGGTATTACGGAAGAGGCCATAACTGTTGGGGCAAGCAGTCAGCTATTATCTGGACAGTCTGATAATGTTAATGCTGTTGCAGATTTTAGCAGCAGAGGTCCTGCCAGACCTAAATATAACTTAAAGCCTGATGTTGTGGCTCCTGGGGTTAATATATGTGCTGCTCGGGCTAAAAATAGCCTGTTTGACATATATTTGCCGCAGAATTGCGGAAATCCAGAATATATTGCCTTGAGCGGAACCTCCATGGCAACACCTCATGTTGCGGGAGCTGTTGCGTTGATGCTTCAGGCAAATCCTTCATGGACTCCGAATCAAATAAAAAGCGCTCTCATGGGTAATTCAGTTCAACTTTATAGGTCAAGCCCTCTTATAGATTATTATTTGGTAAATATTTTTGAGCAAGGGGCTGGAAGACTTATTTTAAAAAATTCGATTCATAGCAATTCATTTACAGAGCCGAATTCTATTAATTTGGGGATAATAAATCCAGCTCAAAGTTCATTTTCAACTGCATTTAATTTATCCTTTAATAAATCTGGTAATATTGGATATGTTTTAAAAGATTTTGCAATTAAGATTGCAGATAAAAACTCTTATAATTCTTATCCAATTGAAATAAATGAGCAAGGATGCATTTCATCGCCGGCTACAATCCCAGTTAGTGGGAACATAGCTTCTTTACCCACTGATTTTTTTGCTGGTCATCTCAACCTTACAATTTATTCTGACTGTTCTTTCACGCAAAAATTAGCAAATGTTACAATACCGATTTCTTTCGGGAAGTTTTACAATTTGACAATAAATGTTACCTGGCCTAATGTGACTTGGGTACCAGGTGATCCTGGCTATGAATTCCATTATTTTGCAGCTCAATTCATTGACAAGGATGGGAACTGGATGAGTGAATCTGCGAATTATATTTTCGATGAAAACTCACAAATCAGTCTATTAGTTAATAACGAATCATTTGATATAAATTTCTTGCTTTTCACTATTTATGCTAAATCTGGAGGATTAGGTGGGGCTCAATATAAGTATAAACATGCATCATTTGTAAGGAATGTGAGCATACCCCCAAGCGGTTCTATAACAGTTTCTGTTGACGAAAGGGATGCCAAGAAAATAACATTCATTAAACCCAACATAATAGCCCAAGGTAATTATACAAACTATAGTGTATATGCATTTCTTTCAAGGCCGTGCAAATTTGCTGGTAGTGCGCCAAATGCAAGGTGTGGGTTACAGACAGCAACCGAAGCCAGGGAAAGAATAAGTTTCGATTATGAATTTGCCTTAGACCCAACTGACGTTTCTCCAGAATATCACTTTGAGGGGGCTTGGGGAGGTATTAAAGATTTTGATTTCGGTGCAATTATTCCTGTTGTTGGACAACCTTTTGTTTTACCAGCCACAGACTTTGCATTTCTACCATTTATAATTTATTATCCATTTAATTCCTTGGATATAGAAATTCCTGCTTCAGAATTAGCAGAAATAAAATTTGAGCTTGATAACCCATTTAAAGATTTTACAAAGGTGGGGATGGCGATGGCTGTCTATTCTGAATTTCTGCCTCTTCTAGGGGTGGGGATTTGGAATGAAACATTTCCGAAAACGAAAAAGTATATTATAAGAAATTCCACCTGTGAAAATTGCCACTATTGGATTGTTGGTTTTGGCCGGACTGACTTTATCACGACTTTTAAGCTTGCAAGGGTGGAGAGGTGGGATGACGGGCCTCTTAATTTTGATCTTACCAAACGTCCTGTAAACAATCCGCCTCTAAAAAGCCACTATGCCTTATTCAAACCACCATTCAAAGCTAGTGTTTTAGCAAGCTGTACTTCTTGGTATTGGATTGCTTGCTTCCAGAATGAGCGAGGCTTATTTGGTGAGTTTTTAGGGCTGCAAGAAAATTCATTGCCATTCTATTATATAAATCTTATTAGGGACTACAGCGGCTATCTGAATGTTACTTGGCCCGACACAGATGCTACACAAAAAAGCAATGTAGCAAACTATGAAGATATTTGGGCGCTTTCATGCCTTTTCCCTTCTACTTTTAGCTGGCCGCCTGAACTCAAAAACATCACTTGCAATACAGGGAATTATTTTGTAGAATGGAAAACTCAAGACATATTCAAAACACAAACACCATGTGCATTTGCTACTGCTTACTATAATGGAAGTGGATTTAATGTGACTTATTTGGCTTCTGGTGAAGTAAACCAGGCAGGACAATGCATACCATTAGGGCAGACTATAATAATTTTGAATTCTCCACAAGATAATTTTAATACTGTAATTAACACAATAGTATTTAATGCAACAATTTTTGATGCTAATTCAATTATAAATGTATCACCTAATTCAATTATAAATGTATCACTATGGCATTCTTATCCAAAGTGGCATTTGAATGAAACTAACAGTTCTGGTATAATGGGTAACTACTTGTTTACAAAACAATTACCAAATGGAAGTAATATATGGGCAATAAGTGCTTGTGATAATTCAAGCCAATGTAGTTTCTCTACTAATAGAACATTAACAATAACCGAAAAATATGTTCCTTGGTGGGATTCTAATTATTTGTATAGAAAAAGAATTATTATAATAAATAGTATGGGTAGTACTTTAAATGCAGAAAACCCAGTTAACATATTATTTAACCATACTAACTTAGTTTCTCAAGGTAAAAGTTTAATTAATGGAGATGATTTAAGGATAGTTTATTGGAATAGTGTTAGTAATACAGAATTAGATAGGTTTGATGATTATATATTTAATAATGTTAATACAAGTTTATGGTTTAAACTACAAAATAATATTGCTCCTTTAGGTTTTGATGATAATTATTGGATGTATTATGGTTATAGTTCTGCTATAAGCCCTCCTAGAAATGGAAGTAATATATTTTGGTTCTTTGATGATTTTAATAGTCTTGATTTAAGTAAATGGACTAATAATGGTACTATTGTTTCAGGAGGTTTAGCAAACTTAAGTGGTTCTCCTAAATGGTTGATTAGTAATCTTAATATTACTGGTTCTCAAGTATTTGAAAGTAAAGTATTACATACAAGTAATTCATTTAGTGCTAATCCTAATTGGATGTTGGGATTCCAATGTAATGTAACATATCAGAACTGTACAAATGATCCAGTTATTAGATTTACACGAGATAGTTTAGGACTAAGAGCTGAGTATTTTGGAGGTGCTGGTATATATAGTGGATACGCTCAAACTTTTATAGCAAATAAATCCTATACTTATGAAATAAAATGGATTCCTCAAACTAGAATAGAATGGTTTGTGAACAAATCTAGAACTGATTCAACTACAGGTTGGGTAGCTCCATCAGCCATAACTAATAGTTCTCTAGCAATTAAATTCCATAATGTTGGATTCTTGCATACTATGTCAATAGATTGGGTATTTTTAGCTAATTACACTTCTCCAGAACCTTCATTTACTATAGACATAGAAGAATTTTATAACCCTCCTCCATTATGGAGTAATAATAAAACATCTGTAAACTCATATTCAAATTACATAAAGAATAATACATATCAATTTAATATTACATGGACTGATAATGTTGCAGTAGATAAGGTATTCATAGAACATGATTTTGAAGGCCTATTAAGAAATTATTCTGTATTAAATAATGGAAATGAATATTATTATAATATAAGTGATTTGGCTGCAGGTAATTATCAGTATAGATGGTATGCTAATGATACTAGTGGAAATTTAAATTTAACTCCCATATTTAACTATCAAATAAATAAAAGTAACAATCCTTCTATATCATTAGTATTTAATCCATCTAGCCCAGTAATCTATGGTACTTCTATAAATGCATCTTGTAGTTCTAGTAATCCTGAAACTTCAGCTACTTCATTATTTAGAAATTCTGTTGATGTTACCCCAGAAAATAATTTATTCGTATTATTGGGAGCAAATTCTTATTCATATGAATGTAGAACTCCAAATACACAAAACTTTACTAGCTCTGTATTTGTAAGTGGATATACTGTAAACCAAGCATCTAATTCAGTTAATCTTTATCTAAATTCATTACTAAATCAAAATATAAGTATAAACTCCCCTCAACAAATTAATGCTACAGGTAAAAC
>ERZ1292623.1133-Hain-H51-01um-R1-1133-length-26388-cov-12_pt1 | contig 21917 bp, 36 predicted proteins | sample MGYA00564398_ERZ1292623 | MGnify/ENA primary metagenome ERZ1292623 (study PRJEB36523, sample SAMEA6512633) | groundwater metagenome | collected 2019-01-07 | study: AquaDiva: Metagenomics assemblies of 32 groundwater samples | reverse complement strand
CAAAATTCTAAACATTTTGAACATTCGAATATTTGAATTTTGATATTGTTTAGGATTTAGGATTTTGAAATTAGGATTTATTAAGTATGGGACAAAAAGTTAATCCAAAACTTTTAAGGCTAGGTACAGTTTATAACTGGAGTAGCCGATGGTTTGCAGATAAAAAATATAAAGAAAATCTTCTTGAAGATTTTAAGGTTAGAGCCGCTCTTATGGAAAGGCTGAAAAATGCCGGTGTTTCTCAGATTGAAATAGAAAGATCTATTAATAGTATTAAATTAATTGTTTATGTGGCACGGCCTGGTATGGTTATAGGACACGGCGGTAGTGGACTGGAAACACTTAAAGATTTCTTACATAAAGTTTTGGATATTAACACCAAGCTTAGCTTGGTTAAAACAAATTCAAAACTAGCGCCAAAAATGGATATTAGGATAGAACCAGTAAAAGAGCCTAATTTAGATGCTTATTTGGTTGCAAAAAATATTACTGACCAACTGGTTAAACGTCTACCTCACAGGCGCGTTATGACACAGGCAATTGAAAAAGTTATGGGAGCAGGAGCAAAAGGAGTGAAGATTGTTCTTGCAGGTCGTGTTGGAGGAGCAGAAATAGGAAGGACGGAAAAAATGCACAAAGGCACAGTTCCGCTCTCAACGATTAGGGAAAACATTAATTTTTCAAGCCTCGCAGCGTTAACTAAGAAAGGTTACGTAGGAGTAAAGGTGTGGATTAATAGACCCTTGCCCAATTAGACCAATTTGTCTAATTAGACTAATATGCTTGCACCAAAAAGAGCAAAATTTAGAAAAGAATTTAAGGGGGTTATTAAGGGAAATGCCCAAAGTGGTACAAAGATCTCTTTTGGAGAATATGGTCTTTTGTCTTTAGGTCGCGCTCGTATTACAAGCAGACAAATAGAAGCTGCTAGGCGCGCCATTACTCATTATACCCAAAGGGGCGGAAGGCTTTGGATAAGAATTTTTCCGCATAAACCAATTACAAAAAAGCCAGCAGAAACCAGAATGGGTGGGGGTAAAGGAGATGTATTCGAGTTTGTTGCGCCAGTAAAACCTGGACGGATGTTGTTTGAAATGGGTGGAGTTACAAAAGACATGGCGTATACCGCCTTAAGACTTGCGTCTTACAAGCTGTCTGTGAAAACAAGAATTGTTGAGAAAGAATAGAAAATGAAGCTAAAAGATAAACAAACATTTAGAGTAAACGCTTTGACAAAGTTAAAAGATTTGCTTGAGAAAGCAAAAAATGAATTATTTTTATTAAAACTTGATAAAGCGCAAAATAAACTTAAAAATACAAGATCAATTTTCTTAAAAAGAAAAGAAATTGCCTTTATATCAACATTAATTCGAGAAAAAGAGTTGGTGAGATAAATCTTTGTAATATGAAAAAAACACTTGAAGGCATAGTTGTTTCCAACAAAATGGCAAAAACTGTGGTTGTTAAAATTTCGTCCAAATCTGCTCACCCAATTTATAAAAAACTTATCAAAAGAGAAAAAAAGATTAAAGCAGATATTGGCAGTCTTTCTCCAAATTTAGGAGATAGAGTAAGAATTGTTGGAACAAGACCAATCTCAAAAGACAAACACTTTAAGGTAATGGAGGTATTAAAAAGTGGTTCAGCATAGAACAATTTTGCGCTCTGCCGATAATGCTGGAGCAAAATCATTAATGGTTATTCACATTTTTGGCGGATCTAAGAGAAGATATGGGTATGTTGGAGATGTTTTAAATTGCGTTGTTAAAGATGCCATTCCAACAGGTCAGGTTAAAGATGGTGAAATTGTAAAAGTGGTACTTGTTAGAGCAAAAAAGGAAAAAGGAAGAAAAGACGGCTCATTTATTAGGTTTTCGGATAACGCTGGTGTTATAATTGATAACCCAAAGGATAAAAACCCAAGAGGAACTAGGATTTTTGGACCTATTGCCAAAGAAGTAAAAGAAAGGGGTTTTACAAAAATTGCGAGTATGGCAGAGGAGGTACTATAATTATGAAATTAAAAAAAGGGGACGAGGTAAAAGTGATAAGAGGAAAAGATAAAGGCAAAACAGGAAAAATAGAAAAGGTAATTTCTAAAACTAAAGTTTTGATTGCTAATGTTAATCAATATAAGAGGCATTTAAAGAAGAGATCAGAAAAACAACCGTCTGAAATTATTACAATAACAAAACCCTTGCCTATCTATAATGTTTTTCTTATCTGTCCAGCGTGTAAACTAGCCACACGGGTTGGGTTTAGGACTGAAGGAGACCAAAAAATTAGAATTTGTAAAAAATGCAAAAAGGCAATATAAAACTATGGAAAGCACTCAAGATCCATTTAGAAAGAAAAGCATAGAAGAATTACAAAAAACCATAGGAGTAAAAAACCCAATGGCTGTTCCTATTCTTTCTAGAATAGTAGTTAATATGGGAGTAAAAGATGCACTAAGTGATAAAAAAAATATAGAGAAAGCAAATGCAATCATGACCCAAATTACTGGACAGAAACCAAAAGTAACAGTTGCAAAGAAAGCCATTTCTGGCTTCAAACTTAGACAGGGCGATCAAATAGGCCTTATGGTAACTCTAAGAAATAAAAAAATGTATGATTTTTTTACAAAATTAGTAACGATTATTTTACCAAGATTTAGAGACTTTCATGGCGTAAGAAAAGAAAGTTTTGATGGGCATGGTAACTACACATTGGGTCTTTTGGAAAGTAGTGTTTTTCCTGAAATAGATCTTGGAAAAGTTGATAAAACACAAGGATTAGAAATTACTATTGTGACAACAGCAAAAGATGATAATTCAGGTTTTGCGCTATTGAAAGCATGGGGAATGCCTTTTGCGAAAAGTTAATTTTTTATGGCTAAAGTATCTAGCATAGTAAAATTTAAGAGAAAACAAAAATATGACGTTCGCCAAAGAAACAGATGTAATTTATGCGGTCGAGCAAGAGCATACATGAGACGTTTTGGTTTATGTAGACTATGCTTTAGAAGTCTAGCTGCAAAAGGCGAATTACCAGGAGTTGTTAAAGCAAGTTGGTAAAACATTATGGATTATCCAATTGCGGATTTTGTTATTAGAATAAAAAATGCTAGTATGGCTCGGAGAAGAAAAGTTACTATGCCTTACGCAAAAAAACTTAAGGAAATTGGCAGTGTGTTAGTAAAGGGTGGATTTTTAGAAAGCATAAAAGAAGAAAAGACGGAAGGTAAAAAAGTTTTAGAAGCGACTGTTAAGTTTGATAGAAGAAGTCCAGTTATATCAGATGTAGATATAATATCTAAGCCATCTCTTCGAGTTTACGTGACTTCAAAAAACATACCAGAAATTCAGAAAAAAGGCATGACTACAATAGTCATCTCTACAAGTAAAGGAATTATGATGGGTCGCGATGCGTATAAAAAAGGCATTGGAGGAGAAGTTCTTTTTAAGATCTGGTAATCCTTCGATTTCACTCAGGATAAAAATATGTCAAAATTTTATAGAGCTCCAGTTATCATAAAAGAAGGCGTCTCAACTGTTTTTGAGATCGGCAACATTAAAGTTAGCGGCCAAAAGGGAGTTCTTACTTTTAAAATTCCAAGGGGTGTCGATGTGAAAGTTGAGAAAGGCTATTTACATGTAATGCCAAAAGAAAAAAATGAAGATAAAAACGCGTTACTTGGCTTGACTAGGGCAACAATTGCTAATATGATAACAGGGGTATCCACTGGTTTTGAAAAAAAGCTTACACTATCTGGTGTTGGTTATAGGGCAACGCTATCTGGTAAAGACCTTGTACTGTCTGTAGGATTTTCCCATATTGTTAAAGTTCCAGAGAAAGAAGGAATAACTTATTCGATTAGCGATAACATCATAACGGTTTCTGGAATAGATAAAGCTTTGGTTGGAGATGTGGCTTCCAAAATTAGAGCAGTAAAACCTCCAGAACCTTATAAAGGTAAGGGTATAAGATACAAAGATGAGATAATTAGAAGAAAAGCTGGAAAAGCTGCTAAAGCAATTGGGACGAAGTAACCCTTCGACTTTGCTCAGGGTAAATTACATGAATAAGAAAAAACGAGAACTTAAGAGAAAAATTAGGGTAAGATCAAAGATAAAAGGCACAAAGAATAGGCCAAGACTGTCTGTTTTTAGATCTAATAAATATATTTATCTTCAGCTTATAAACGATGAAAATGGAGAAACTATTTTGGGAGTTTCGGAGAAAAATTTAGACAACATAAAAGTTATAAAGAAAACAGAACTAGCTCGCGCCTTAGGATTATTTTTGGCAAAAAAAGCAATTGACAAAAAAATTAAGAGGGTAGTATTTGATCGCGGTAGTTATGCATATCATGGAAGAGTAAGTTCTGTTGCTCAAGGCGCGAGGGAAGGAGGATTGGAATTCTAATGAAGGACGAATTTGAGGAGAAAATTGTTCAAGTAAATAGGGTTTCTAAGAAAACTAAGGGAGGAAATAAAATTGGCTTTTCAGCATTGGTAGTTGTTGGTGATAAAAAAGGAAAAGTGGGAGTTGGTCTTGGAAAAGCTGCTGATGTGTCTTCGGCAATCAAAAAAGGCGTTACTTTTGCAAAAAAACATACGATAGAAATCCCAATAGTAAATAGAACAATACCGTTTGGTATTAACGTTAAGTTAGGTGCTGCTAAGATAATGCTTAGGCCAGCCCCAATTGGCAGTGGAGTTATTGCGGGGGGAGCAGTAAGAAGCGTTGTTGCTTCTTGCGGAATAGAGAACATTTCGTCTAAGGTTTTAGGAACTAAAAATCAAGCTAGTAATGTTTATGCAACCATAGAAGCGTTAAGGCGAATGGCTCTTAGATATAAAAAATTTAAACAATCACAAGTTAAATAATTATGGAACTTTATTCATTAACAAAAATTACAAAAAGAAGTCAAAAACGTTTGGGCCAGGGTCATGGCTCGGGTCGTGGCAAAACAGCAGGCAGGGGAACAAAAGGACAGAAAGCCCGAGGCAAAATTCCAATTGATTTTGAGGGCGGAGCATTGCCTCTTATAAAGAGGCTTCCCTTTCTACGTGGTAGGGGTAAAAATAAAGCGTTTAAGAAAAAGCCTATAATTGTGAATTTAAAGGCATTAAATCTTCTTAAAAAAGACAGCGTTGTTGATCTAAAGACTCTAATTAAAAATAAGATAGTTAGAGAAGAAGATGCAAAAATGTATGGGGTTAAAATTTTGGGCGATGGAGAAATCTTGATTCCACTAAGAATAAAATTGCCGATTTCAAAAAGAGCAGCTTTAAAAATTGAAAAAATTGGTGGTAAAATAGAGCGTCTATGAATAATATTCTAGGAGTTTTTAGGAACAGTATAGCGACACCCGAGGTAAGAAAAAAAATTTTATTTACAGGCTTAATATTTATAGTTTTTAGAATATTCGCACATATACCAGTTTCTGGCGTAAATCTTGAGGCATTAAAAACCCTGTTTTCTCAAAACCAGTTTTTGGGACTTCTTGATATATTTTCTGGAGGAACTCTTGCTAATTTTTCGATTATGGCTTTAGGACTTAATCCATATATTAATGCCTCTATAATTTTGCAGCTTTCAACCCTTATTTTCCCAAAACTTGAAGCATTATCAAAAGAAGGTGAGATGGGCAGGCAAAAAATCAACCAATATACAAGGTTTTTAACTGTTCCTCTTGCGGTAGTTCAGGCAGTTGGCATGTATGCACTGCTTAAGAGCCAAGGGATTATTGCTAGTCTAACACCTGTTGGCCTTATATCTTTTTTGGTAACAATGACTGCCGGGACAATGCTTTTGGTTTGGCTTGGAGAACTAATTACAGAGAAAGGAGTTGGCAATGGGATATCTCTTCTTATTTTTGCTGGAATTGTTGGAAGGATCCCTGTTGTTTTTGGCCAAACCTTCGTAGCTACAACATCAGCTAATTTTTTTAATATTATTACCCTTTTTGCGATGGGACTTGTAGTGATTGCGGGAATAGTTTTAATTAACGAAGCAACAAGACGAATTACTGTTTATTATGCAAAAAGAGTAAGAGGCAATAAAATGTATGGGGGACAATCAACCCATCTTCCCCTTAGGGTTAATCAAGCAGGGGTTATACCTATTATATTTGCCGTATCTTTGGTCCTTATGCCTTCTTTAATTGCTAATTATCTTAGTACCTCAAAAAATCTTGTTCTTAGTAAAATTGCAAACTCAATTTCGGTATCGTTTAATCCAGATGGTATTTTTTACAATATTTTATACTTTCTACTAGTGGTTGGGTTTACATATTTTTATACAGCAGTTATTTTTAATCCGAAAAAAATCGCTCAAGAAATACAAAAATATGGAGGTTTTATTCCAGGAATAAGACCAGGTTCTCCAACAGCAAGTTATTTAAATTATATTTTAACTCGCATAACATTGGCTGGGGCAATTTTCCTTGGTACGATTGCTATATTTCCAAGCATTGCGAAAACTTTTACAAATGTTCAAACACTCGTTTTAGGAGGAACTGGTATTTTAATTGTAGTTTCGGTGGTCTTGGAAACAATTAAGGCAATTGAGGCTCAACTCGTAATGAGAAGTTACGAAGGATTCAGTAAATAGTTGATGGTCAATGGTTTATGGTTCATAGTTATGTTGGTCTACTATGAACAATGAACTAATTTACTAATTGCTATGAAGATAATTTTAATTGGAATACAGGGCGCTGGAAAATCAACGCAAGGCAATTTGCTTTCTGAAAAGCTTAAGATTCCATATTTGTCAACAGGCCATATCTTTAGAAACTTGTCCAAAGAGCATACCTCTCTTGGGCGATACATTAAGGAAGTAATGAATGCTGGTTATCTTATTCCAGACGCAAAAACAATCTCAATTGTTAATGAATATCTTAGCCGCCCGGAATATGATAAGGGATATATTTTGGATGGGTTTCCAAGAACTCTTGTTCAAGTAAAAGCTTTTAAGAATAGAATAGATAAGGTTATTTATCTTAAAGTCACGGATAAAGAGGCTCTCTGGAGACTTTCTTATAGAAATGGAGACGTAAGGAATGATGAAACACTTGTTGCAATTAGAAAGCGAATTGAGCTTTTTCACAAACTTACAGAGCCAGTATTAAATTACTATAGAAAGAAAGGAATGTTGGTAGAAGTTGATGGAGAGAAAAAAGTTGAAGAAGTTTATAGGGAAATTTTGAGGAAAATTAAACCTAGAAAATGAACAAAATAATTGCAATTGTTGGAATGGCTGGTGCTGGCAAAACAGAAGCGGCCAATTTTTTTAAGGAAAAAGGTATGGGCGTTTTGAGATTTGGCTTGGTGATTGACGAGGGTTTAAAAAGCGAGGGTCTTCCCTGGACACCAGAGAACAACACTTATTATCGAGAAGAAATTCGTAAGGATTTAGGCATGGCAGCTGTTGCGATCAAAATGCTGCCCAAAATTGAAAGAGCACTTAAAAACAATAAAAAAATTGTTCTTGATGGGCTTTATAGTTGGGAGGAGTATTTGTATCTTTTAGATCGTATGCCAAGTCTTTTTCTTCTTTGCATATACGCAAGACCACCAATTCGGTATGAACGATTGGCAAATCGAAAAGAGCGACAATTTACCAAAGAGGAGGCACGAAAACGCGATATTCACGAGCTTGTGGCATTAAATAAAGGAGGACCAATTGCTTTAGCTAATTATTTAATAAAAAATGAAACTACAATAGAAGATTTTTATAAAGAATTAGAAAGATTTTTGAAGATTGTGGATGGTAAATGATCGATATTAAGTCGGAAAAAGAAATCCAAATAATGAGTGCGGGTGGTAAGATATTAGCAGAAGTTTTACTTGAAGTTTTGGATCATGCGAAGCCCGGTGTTTCGGAGTTAGAACTAGACGCGTTGGCAGAAAGTCTCATAAAAGAAAAGGGCGCACAAGCTGGATTCAAAAAAGTTAAAGGATATCATTATACAATTTGTACATCAACAAATGATGTGGTAGTTCACGGGGTTCCAACAGACTATAAATTAAAATTAGGAGATATTATTGGAATTGATTGCGGAGTATATTATAAAGGTTACTATACGGATATGGCACAGACCCTTCGGGTCAAATCTCAAATCTCAAATCTCAAATCTCAAAAAGAAGACGAAGTTGATAGGTTTTTAGAGACGGGAAGGAGAGCTCTAGATAAAGCGATTAAGGTTGCGAAAGTTGGCAATAGGATTGGGCATATTTCAAGAACGATTCAAGATATCATTGAAGGACAAGGATATTCTGTCGTTCGAAGTCTTGTTGGCCATGGTGTTGGAAAAAGACTTCATGAGGAACCAGAGGTCCCGGGATTTTTAGTAAGGAAAATTGAAAAAACTCCAAAGCTTGAGCATGGCGTGACAATTGCAATTGAGATTATTTATAACATGGGAAATCCTGCTGTTGTTTATGCCAATAACGATGGTTGGACAATTAAAACGAAAGATAATAGCTTGTCCGGTCTTTTTGAAAGGACAGTTGCAATTACAAAAAAAGGCCCCATTGTATTAACGAAAAGTAATTGCAGTTTATAGGATAGTTTGGTATAATATATACTAAATACCACGAATAAAGACACGAAGCGCCACCAACTTATTTAGTGGCTTTCAGTGTTAGTATTAGTGGCTTTTAGTGTTCTATGGTTCATCAGGGATCATTTGAGGTAGAAGGCGTTGTAAAGGAGTCATTGCCAAACACTCTTTTTAGAGTAGAAATTACAAATGGCGATATAATTCTCTGCCATTTGTCTGGCAAAATGAGAATGAATTTTATAAAAATTTTGCCAGGCGACAAAGTTAGACTAGAAATGACCTCTTATGACAAGACGAAAGGAAGGATAGTTTACAGATACAAATAAATATGAAGGTTCAAGCTAGTGTTAAGCCAAGATGCGCTAAATGCAAAATTATTAAAAGAAAAGGAGTTGTGCGAGTTGTTTGCGAAAATCCAAAACATAAGCAAAGACAGGGATAAATATGAGGATTGCAGGAGTTAATATACCAGACCAAAAAAGAGTTGATATTGCACTTACCTACATTTACGGTATAGGAAGGGGTAATGTTGTGAGAGTTCTCAAAAAAACAAATGTGGATGGCTCAAAAAGAGTACATGCTCTTACACAAGACGAACAAAAAAGAATACAAAAGGTTTTAGAAGGGCATAAGCTTGAAGGAGATTTAAGAGCAGAAGTTACAGCAAATATTAAAAGATTAAAAGAAATAGGTTCTTATAGGGGGATTAGACATAGCAGAAATTTGCCGGTTCGTGGACAAAGGACTCGTTCTAATGCAAGAACAAAAAGAGGCAAGAGAGTTACAATCGGAGCAATAAAAAAAGAACTAGCCGCTAAAACGACAGAGAATAAAACAGAAAAAAAAGAGTAAAGCTTTATGAATGATGCAAAACAACAAAAAAAAGAACAGAGAAAGAAAACAGAGGTAAAGATTTCCAATAAAGGAAAAGTATATATTACATCAACTTTTAATAACACATTGGTTACTATAACCAATGATAAAGGCGATACAATCGGATGGGGTAGCGCTGGCGCAGCTGGTTTTAAGGGTACTAGAAAATCTACTCCTTATGCTGCAACTTCTGCTGTTGAGTCAGCTGTTAGAAAATCTGTAGAAAAAGGTTTAAAAACAGTAGATGTATATGTAAAAGGACCAGGCAGCGGACGAGACTCTGCCCTTCGCGCAATTAAAAGTGGAGGACTTTCTATTGTCTCAATTGCAGATATAACACCCATTCCGCATAATGGAGTAAGAGCAAAAAAGAAAAGGAGGATCTGATGGGTAGATATACTGGACCAAAACATAAATTAGCAAGAAGAGAAGGAGTAAACATTTTGGATAAACAATCCGGGAGCTTGCAAAGACGTCTAAATATTCCTCCCGGAGGAATTCAGGGCAGAAAACGTAAGAAACGACTTTCTGAGTATGGGATACAGCTTAGAGAAAAACAAAAAGCAAAAACAATATATGGATTATTAGAAAAACAATTTGGTAATTTGGTAAAAACAGTTGAGAAGAAAAAAGGAGAAACTGGAGAAATGTTAGTATCTCTTCTTGAGACTAGACTTGATAATTTAGTTTACAGACTTGGTTTTGCAAAAACAAGAGCTATGGCTCGTCAAATTGTTTCTCACGGACACATTACTGTTAATGGGAAGAAAGTTAATATTCCATCGTACCAAGTAAAAGTAAACAATATTATTTCTCTTTTACCAAGCATTCAGAAAAATCCACAAGTCTTACAAGCTTTGGAGGAAACTCACACATTACCATTTATAAAAAAGGAAGGAATTTTTGGAAAACTAATAAGAATGCCAAAAAGGGAGGATGTTCAGCTCCCTTTCGATTTACAATTAATTATTGAATACTACTCAAGATAATGGTACAATACCCTTTATGTTAAATCCAATCTTTAAGATTAAAGAAGAAAAAATAAGTCAAGACTTCGGAGAGTTTGTAATAGAGCCCTTAGATCCAGGGTATGGACATACGCTAGGAAATGCGTTAAGAAGAACTCTTTTGACATCCATTATAGGCGCAGCAGTAACATCAGTTAAAATTTCTGGAGCAAAACATAAATTCTCGACTATCCCCGGACTTAAAGAAAATGTTGTTGAACTTTTACTTAATATAAAAGGATTAAATTTTATACTTCTTGATTCAAAGGCAAAAAGCATAGTCTCGCTTGTTGCAAAAGGACCAAAAAAGATTATAGCATCAGACCTAGATCTACCAGAGGATGTTGAAGTAGTAAATAAAGACCATTATATAGGTTCTATAAGCGATAAAAAAGCAAAACTAGATATGGAATTGACAGTCGAGCGGGGAATGGGCTATTCTTTGGCTGAGGAACGAAGGGTGTCTACCCTTGGCGTTATTACAACAGATGCTATATTTACTCCAGTAAAAAGAGTCAATTATGAAGTTACAGCAACTCGTGTGGGGCGACAAACTGATTTGGATAAATTAATTCTTAGAATTTGGACTAACGCTGTGGTTAAGCCAAGAGAGGCATTAGATGAGGCAGCAAGAATCTTGTCTTCTTATTTTTCTCAAATCTATGAACCAAAGGCCATGGCGTCTTCGGATATTTCAGCAAAGTCTCAGTCTGTTTCGGATAGTATTTTAAGACTTACCATTGATGAGTTAGACCTTCCAACAAGAATCTATAATAGTCTTCGCAATGGCGGCATAGAAACTTTGGGACAATTAATGGAAATTTCAAAAAAAGACCTTTTGTCTATGAGAAATATGGGTAACAAATCTGTTGCGGCTATTGAAGAAAAACTTAAGGGAAAAGGGATATCCATGGCAGAATAATGGACACGAAGTACCACTATAAAGACACTAAGTGCCACCAATATATTTAGTGGTTTTTAGTGTTATTATTAGTGGTTTTTAGTGTTATGCGAAAAAATGTTTTTGGAAGACAATTCAAAAGAGATACAAATGAGAGGAAAGCTCTTTTTAAGAGTCTAATTTCTTCTTTAGTTCTGACTGGAAGAATTAAGACTACAGAAGAAAAAGCAAAAGCAATTAGAGGAGACGTTGACAAGATTATTAGAAAAGCAAAAAAAGGAGAGATTGCGAGAAGAATATTGCAATCTTATCTTTTGGGAGATGCTGTCAATAAGGTAATCTCTGATATTGCGCCACGTTTTTTAGATAGACTTGGAGGGTATTCTAGAATTACCAAAATGGGGAGAAGATTATCCGACAACGCATCAATGGTCTTAATGGAATGGGTGGAAGGAGAACCAAGTTCAAAGTTAAACCCTTCGACAACGCTTCGGGCAAGAGTTCAAAGCGCAAAATTAGAAAAGCCAGAAGAGATAGAGGATAAAGCTAACAAATAATGGAAAATCAATTTACAGTCCCAACAAAACTTTCGGACGTAAAAAGAGCTTGGCATTTAATTGACATTAAAGGCAAGATTTTAGGAAGAATAGCGTCTAATATTTCTGGACTTTTAATGGGAAAACAAAAGCCATATTTTGTAAGACACTTGGATGTTGGGGATTATGTTGTTGTTATAAATGCAAAAGACGTAAAAGTCACTGGGAAAAAAGAAATTCTTAAAAAGTATTATAGAGCTTCGGGTTATCCAGGAGGGTTAAGAGTTGAGGCTTTAGGTGACTTAAGACAAAGAAAGCCGGAAGAAATTATTCGTCACGCAGTCTCTGGGATGCTTCCACAAAATAAGTTGCGTGATAGAATGATGGGCCGCTTATTTGTCTTTGCTGGAGAAGAACACAAGTATAAAGATAAATTCAAAAAAATCGAATCATGAATAAGGAATAATGAATTAGGGTAAGATTAACGTCATTCATAATTCCTGATTCCTTATTCAGTTTAAAATATGGCAGAAAACACTAAAGAGAAGAATAAAGAGAGAATAGAGCAAAAAGAATCTAAAAAAGAATACGTTTTCGCCGTTGGAAGACGAAAAGAAGCTGTGGCAAGGGTGCGTCTTTATCAAACCGATAATATTTCATGGAATGGAATCGTAGTTAATAAAGGCGACATCTTTGTTAACAAAAAAAAGGCAGAGGATTATTTTGGAGAAGGAAATACAAACGTTTATAGAGAGCCTTTGCATATTACCAATACAGAAAAGAAATTTGCTATAACTGTTGTAGTTGCAGGTGGAGGCAAGATGGGACAGCTCGACGCAACCGCTCTTGGTATTGCCAGAACATTGAATAAGTTAGATAGAGAAAAATTCCGACCAATACTTAAGAAAAAAGGGTTTCTTACGCGCGATCCAAGAGTCAGAGAGCGCCGAAAGGTGGGCATGGGCGGAAAGGCGAGGCGAAGAAAACAAAGTCCTAAGAGGTAAATTGTTTATAAATTGATAGGAAGTTTTTGTTCTTCCTAAGTAAATTTACCTCCAGAATACACCACGGCGAGTAATTGTTGGGATTATTATCTATTTCTTTGAAAAACTCTTTCCAGTAAATCCATTTTGCTGTCTCTACTTCATTTCTATTGATTTGGGGTTCTTGATCAGAAAAGCCGATAAGAACAGGACAGATCTCATTTTCTATTATGCCATTTTTTTCGACCTTATAGGAAAAGTTAGATAAAATTTCGTAAACTCTTTTTAACTTTATTCCAAGCTCAAATTCTGCTCTTCTTTTTGCAGCATCTACATTTGATTCACTCAAGCTTGGATGGCCGCAGCAGCTATTTGACCAAACAAGTGGCCAGGTCTTTTTCTTGCTACTTCGCTGTTGCAGAAGAAGCTCACCTTTTTTGTTAAAGAGAAACAGCGAAAACCCTCTATGAAGCGGTGTATTGTTGTTGTGCGTTTCAAGTTTTGGGGCAGTTCCTAAAACTTTGTTCTGTTTATTTATTAAGACAACGTATTCCATTTTATCTTCTCCAAAAAGCAAAAAGAAAACTTGCTAAGAGATACAAAATAAGAGCTTGCCATAGTAGTATTGAGATAAGTGAGGCACTTAGAAATAATGCTATAGCTTCTCGTTTTAGTCCATATATATTTATTAAAAATGAAGCAACCCTTCCAAATACAAAAAATATTATAAGTCCAATAAATGGTGAAAAGATTATCGGTAAAAGAACAGGCCGTCTTGTGACTTCTCTTGTCGTTGTAAAAGGATGAAATGTAAGACCAAGAAGCGTTTTTGTAAAGATGTATGCCGTAAAAATTAAAAAGGTACTCTTCTTCATAATTTCCCAAAAATTTTTAGTACTAACTCGTCATATCTTTTTCCTAATATTCCATGGAATATTAAAGTTAGAATAACAGAAGAGGGGACTATAATTCTCCATGGGTGATTGCCAAGCCAAAAGCTTATGTACATAAATACTTTTGGCAGTACCATGCCTTTTATAATTTTCTCCTGCTCTTGTGCCCTTTTTTCTAGTATTTTAAAAAACTCACGCTCGTTCATACTTCGATTTTACTCAGTATGCCCTGAGCCTGGGCTTCGACTGAGCTCAGCCGAATGTCCCGAATGGGCATATGCGAGTTTAAAGCTTTGTCTTGCTCTAAAAAGTAGGGATTCGGTTGCTTTAAAAGATAAATTAAGGATTGGGGCAATATCTTTTATACGTATTTGGTTTTCATAACGAAGTCTTAAAATTTTTTGATAACGGTAAGAAAGAAGATGAAACACTTTTTCTATTCTGTCTCGAATCTTATTTTTTTCATATTGGAATTCTGGTTGATTAACTTCACTTGCAACTATTTCTAGAAATGGCATTTTTGATAAAAGCAGGAATTTAATTTTCCTTTTGCGATAAAAATCAACCATTTTGTTATGAGCTATATTATATAACCAAGATAAAACACTTTCTTCTTGTCTAAGCATAGATAAAGAATCAATTGCTTCCAGAAATACATCATTGGTAATTTCTTGAGCATCTTCGGCTGTCGGGAGTTTTTTTGAAAGGTAAGATAAAATTTTTGGTGAATATAAATGATAAAACTCCACCGCTGCATAGCTATTTCCAGAAACAACTTTATCAAGAAGTAAAGAAGGCATAGAGAGATTATAGCAGATTTTTACTTCGAATGATTATTCTAAATATTACGACATAATAGTACGAAGTATATTGTATTATACTATGGATTTACGTGGTTATTTAAATGTTAGCCAAAGGAGGAAGGCTCTTGAGAAAAATCTTGAGATCACCCTTTCTAATATAGGCCATTACTTTGTTGATGAAAAAACAGCATCTTCTAAGAACTGTGAGAATATGATTGGAACAGTGCAGGTTCCATTAGGAGTGGCAGGACCTCTGAGAGTGAAAAGTTCAAAGTTTAAAGTCCAAAGTTATTATATTCCTTTGGCGACCACAGAAGGGGCATTAGTAGCATCTGTGAGCAGAGGGTGCAAGGCAATAACATTAAGCGGAGGAGCATCGGTTGAAAGTCGCAAGATAGGAATAACAAGAGCTCCTGTTTTTGTAGTAGACAATCAGGATGAGTGCAAAAAGTTTTTAGAATGGATAAGTGCCAATTTTAAGAAATTGAGGGATGTTACAGAATCTACATCATCGCATCTGACACTCTTGGAAATAAAACCAAATGTTATGGGAAGAAATGTCTATTTAAGATTTAGGTTTGATTCGCAAGATGCAATGGGTATGAATATGGCGACAATTGCCGTAACAAAAGCAGTAGATTTAATTAAGAAAAAAACTTCAGTTGTTTGCGTATCAATTTCTGGAAATATGTGTGTTGATAAAAAGCCAAATCTTCTAAATTTTATTGAAGGAAGAGGATATAGCGTGTCAGCTGAAGTATTAATTCCACAAAAAATTGTCGGATCTGTTTTAAAGACTAGAGTTGATAATATTGTAGAAGTAGCTCAGCGAAAGCTTATGTATGGTTCAATACTTTCAGGAAGCATAGGCGCAAATGCTCATTATGCAAATATTTTAGCAGCTATGTTTATAGCGACTGGACAAGATGTTGCTCATGTGGCAGAATGTTCTGTAGGCATAACAACGATTGAGGAATTAAAAGGCGACCTCTATGCGTCAATTTATTTGCCAGACCTTGTGGTTGGAACAGTTGGCGGAGGAACATCTCTTGAAACCCAGAAAGAATCATTATCTATTATGGGAATAAATGGTGGAAATTATGGAAAAAATGCCTTAAAACTTTCGGAAATTATTGGTGCGGCAGTACTTGCTGGAGAAATTTCTCTTTTGGCATCTTTGGCAGAAAATTCTTTAGCATCAGCTCATCAAAAACTGGGAAGAGGGGTTAGAGAATAAATGAGTGGCATTATTGCGTACGGTACGTATATTCCAAAATATCGCGTTAGAATCTCTGAAATTGCTCAAGTATGGGGAAAGGACGCAAGCGAAATAGAAAAAGGATTAAAAATTTCTGAAAAAGCAGTTCCTAGTTTTGATGAAGACGCGGTAACCATGGGGATTGAGGCAGGAAAAAAAGCCATTAGTATGGCAGGAATTGATCCAGCATCTTTACAAAGTGTATATTTTGGTTCAGAAAGCCATCCTTATGCGGTTAATCCTTCATCAACAATTCTTGGAGAATATTTAGGAGTAGGCAATAATTATTTTGCTTCGGATTTAGAATTTGCATGTAAGGCTGCGACAGCGGGAATGCAAGTGACAGCGGGATTATTAAGTAGTAAAAATATAAAATATGGGTTGGTTGTAGGGAGCGATACCGCACAGGGTAAACCTCACGATGCATTAGAATATACTGCTGCAAGCGCAGCCTCTGCATATATTTTAGGCAATAACGAATCTGAAATTATTGCAAAAATTCTAGAGATGTCATCTTTCTCATCGGATACTCCAGATTTCTGGAGGAGGGATGGCGCAAAATACCCGTCTCATTTTGGAAGGTTTACTGGAGAACCTGCATATTTCACCCATGTAATCGAGGAGGGGAAAAACTTACTTGACAAAAGCAAACTTGAGCCTAAAGACTTTTCTTATTGCGTATTTCACATGCCTAATGGTAAGTTTCCAAGAGTTGCTGCAAAAAAGCTTGGTTTTACTCCCGAACAATTAGCACCATCTCTTATAGTTGATAAAATTGGTAATCCATATTCTGCGTCTTCTTTAATAGGACTAGCCAGTGTTTTGGATATTTCCAAACCAAAACAAAAAATATTTTTTGTTTCCTATGGATCAGGAGCAGGATCAGATGGGTTTATATTTGAGACAACATATGAACTTACAACAAAACAAAAAAAGACAATTTCAGTCTCTAAACAAATAGAAGATAAGATCTATATTTCTTATCCAACCTATTTAAGACAAACGCATACGATATGACCCTTCGACTAACGCTCAGGGTCATACTGAGTGTATCGAATGTATGAAAATAAGTATATTGGGAACTGCTACTACAAAATTTGGGGAATTGTGGAATGTATCGCCTCGCGCTTTGGCTAAGGAAGCAATGTTAAATGCTTTAAACGCATCCGATTTGAAACCTTCACAGATAGACGCTTTATTTGTTGGTAACATGTTATCGGAAATATTAGGTAATCAGGCGAATTTAGGGTCATTATTAGTTGAAGAATTAGGCGTTCAAGTTCCAGCGTTTAGGATTGAGGGAGCCTGTGCCTCAGGAGGATTAGCTTTGCACAATGCAATTAACAGCCTTATTGCTAATCAGTATAAAACAGTTCTGGTTTTAGGTATAGAAAAAATGACAGATCATGGTCAAGAAGAGATTGCAACTGCTTTGATGGCTGCAGGGTCTGATGAAGAACGCTTGGCAGGAGCAACTTTCCCAGGAGTTTATGCTCTTATGGCACAAGCCTACATGCAAAAATACAAAGTAACAGAAGAAGATTTGGCTGCTGTTTCAGTGAAAAATCATTATCACGGATCTTTTAATCCAAAAGCACAGTTTCAGTCTCCAATAACAGTTAGTGATGTTATGAAAAGTTCGAAAATTGCAGATCCTCTAAAACTTTTGGATTGTTCTCCAATTTCAGATGGAGCAGCAGCAGTTATTATTAGTAGTGGAGATAGTGGTGTTCGTAAAATCAAAAAGCCAGTTTATATTATTGCCAGTGAAGTGGCCACGGATACACTTAGTCTTCATGATAGAAAATCTTTTACCTCTCTTTCTTCTGTGGTTCAAGCTGCAGATAAAGCATATAAAAAAGCAGGGTTAAAACCGAGAGACATAGATGTTGCGGAAATACATGATTGTTTTTCCATATCAGAAGCAATCGCCACTGAGGATTTAGGTTTTTCAAAAATAGGTGAGGGGGCGAAAGATATTAAGAAGGGCAAAAGAACTCTTTTTAAAGGAGACATTATCTGTAATCCATCTGGAGGACTTAAAGCATGTGGCCACCCAGTGGGAGCGACAGGCATAAAACAGATAGTTGAGATAGTAGAACAACTAAGGGGAGAGGCAGGGAGACGTCAGGCCGAAGGTGCAAAGATTGGCTTAACGCATAATGTAGGCGGAAGCGGAGCAGTGGCAGTAATCCATATTTTGCAAAGATAATGTTATGACATCATCACCTGTAAAACTTTGGAGAAGACAAAAAGATGTAGCTTCCCTCATAGGGGAAAAGGGGAAAATACTTTTGTGGACAATTATTAGAGCGCCAGCAAAATCATTTGTTGATCAAGCCCCATACCCTGTTGTTATTGCAAAAATGCAAAATGGAGAAAATATGATTGGGCAATTAGTTGACTGGCAAAAGGAAGATCTAAAAGTTGGCAGAGAGGTAATATGTGTTTTGCGACGATTGCACACAGAAGAAAAAGAAGGTGTGATTTACTACAATATTAAATTTAAGCCCCTATGAGACCTATTAAAGTTTCTGCCCCAGGCAAACTCCACATCTTGGGAGAGCATGCAGTAGTTTATGGCAAACCTGCTCTTTTGACTGCTGTTAATAGGAGGATGTCAATAAAAATTGTGTCTTCAAGGAAAAAACAAATTCAGGGAGTTTGGGAATATGAAAAAGAAGTAAAACAACTTCTAAAAATATTAGAAGAAGAGATTCAAAAACGAAAAAATCTTAAGTCGATCATGCCCTATTCTATTAAAATAAACTCGCAGGTTCCCATAGGATCTGGACTTGGATCTTCAGCCACACTTTCTGCTGGTCTTACAGCTTCTTTATTGTCTTTCTTAAGAGTACCGTGGGATAAAAAAACTATTTTTGATATTGCCTATTTAGGTGAGAAATTTTTTCATGGAAATCCATCTGGAGGAGATTTGGCAGCAGTTATTGAAGGAGGGTTTTTGTGGTACCGGAAAGAATTTGAATTCTTAAAAACCTTTGCGTCTCTTCCCTTTAAGCCTCACAAAAATATTGGGCAATTTATTTTGATAAATTCTGGAAAACCAAAAGAATCCACAAAAGAAATGGTTGAAAAAGTAGCACAACTTAAGACAGCAACTCCTGAAAAAACACAAGCGTTGTTTAATTCACAAGAAGAATTAACAAAGCAAATGGTTGTTGCTCTTAAGACAGGAGATGAAAATAAACTTATTAACTGTATTAGGTTGGGAGAAAGGAATCTTGAGAAATTAGGAGTTGTGGGAAACAAGGCAAAATCAATAATCAGATCGATAGAGAAATTAGGTGGAGCTGCAAAGATAAATGGGGGCGGAGGCAAAAAAGAAGGATCGGGAATGCTTCTTGTGTATCATAAAGATATGGAGAAAGTTTTGAGTTTAGCGAAACAAAAAAAATTAGAAGTTCTAAAAATACAAATAGGAGTGGAGGGGTTAAGAAGAGATGAATAAAATAACAATTTCTGCGCCAGGAAAGTTAATGCTTTTAGGAGAGCACGCAGTTGTTTATAATCATCCATGTTTGGTAACTACAGTTGATCAAAGAATAAAAACGACCGTTGAGCTTATCAGTGAGCCAATTTTTGTACTTCAAGCGTCAGATGTAAAAGTTATTCATTATAAAAAGTCTATTTCGGACATTGGAAAGGGAGATATTCCTAAAGGAGCAAAGTTTGTAGAGATGGTTGTTGCTAACTTTTTAAATCAGATTCCGAAACAAGTTCGGAATGAGAAGCTCATCTTACGCACTGTCATTCCCGCGAAAGCGGGAATCCAGAAATCAACTAGATTCCCGATCAAGTCGGGAATGACAAAAATGCGTAACATGAATGATAATATGGGAGTGAGAGTAACTACTAAATCAGAATTTTCCTCTCAATTTGGATTTGGCTCATCTTCTGCCGCAACAGTTTGCGTGGTAAAGGGATTGTCTGAGTTGTTTAACATAAAACTTTCACAAAGAGAAATTTTTGATCTTTCTTATAAAACTGTTTTAGATGTTCAGGGAAAAGGATCAGGTTTTGATGTTGCCGCGGCAGTTTTCGGCGGAACGCTCTATTTTGTAACTGGAGGAAAAGTAATAGAGTCTTTAGATATTGAGTCGTTGCGTTTAGTTGTTGGCTATAGCGGAATAAAAGCAGATACGGCAACGCTTATAAATAAAGTCAAAGAAGCTTTTTCTAATAGACAAGATCGACTTGCGGAGATCTATAGCGGCATTGAAATGCTAGTGAAAGAGGCAAAAGATGCGCTTATTAAAAGAGATTGGGAAAGACTTGGAGAGCTGATGAATAAGAATCAAGAGTATCTTTCGGAACTTGGAGTCAGTAGCGATAAACTTGATAGCATGATTAAATCGGCTTTGGATGCGGGTGCTTATGGAGCAAAACTTTCTGGTGCTGGTGGAGGAGATTGTATGATTACAATTTCATCAGAGGAGAAAAAACAGGCAGTTGAAAATAGTATTATTAAAGCGGGAGGAGAAATAATTAGCGTTAAAACAAACGTGGAAGGGGTGAGGGTTGAAAACGACTAAGTTGAAAGCAACTGCCGTTGCGCCATCAAATATTGCATTTGTTAAATATTGGGGCAAAAGAGATGAAGCTTTAAACATTCCTTTCAATGGAAGCATTTCTATGAATTTAAGCAGTCTTTTGACTACGACAACTGTTGAATTTAGTCCTTCTTTTAAAGAAGACTTGATTAGTATTAATAGAGACTATATTGAAACTTCACAACTGCGTCATTCTGGGGAGCGTCAGCGACTCCAGAATCTCTCTTCGTCAAGTTTGCGACAGGTAAGAGATTCTGGACGCGTTCTCCCTCGACTTCGCTCGGGATCACTTGCCAGAATGACGGGGTTTGAAGTAAGTTCTGATCAAAATGGTCAGGATGAAATACAACGGATTATAGAACATCTTGACAGAGTAAGAGCTTTGGCAAAAATTAATTACAGAGCAAAAGTTGTTACAAAAAATAATTTTCCGACAAGTACAGGTTTGTCTTCATCCGCTTCTGGTTTTGCTGCATTAACTCTTGCCGCGTCGAAAGCCGCAGGGTTAAATTTATCGGAAAAAGAGTTGTCAATTTTAGCAAGACAAGGTTCAGGATCTGCTTGTCGTTCCATTCCAGACGGATTTGTTGAGTGGCTTGACGGAGACACAAATGAAACGTCATATTCAGTATCATTATATCCACCTAACTATTGGGAAATAGTAGATGTAGTAACAATAGTAAGCAAAAACAAAAAAGAAATAGCAACTTCACAGGGTCAAAAACTGGCAAATTCCAGTCTTTTTTTTGCAGTTAGGTTAAAAAGAATAAAAGAGAAAACACAAGCAATTAAAAAATACATGAAGATAAAAAATTTCAAAGAATTTGGAGAATTGATCGAGCAAGAAGCTTTAGAACTTCACGCAATTATGCTTACCTCAACGCCACCGCTTATCTACTGGTTGCCAGGAACCTTACGAATAATGTATGCTGTTAAAAAATGGAGACAGGAAGGGTTGCAAGTGTATTTTACAGTAAATACTGGGCAAGACATTCATCTAATTTGCCAAAAAAAAGATCAGGAATTAGTTGTCAAAAAAGCAAAAAAAATATCAGACGTTCAAAATGCGATTATTAATTATCCAAGCAAGGGAGCGCGTATAGTGCCAGAGGATCTATTTTAAAAGGTTCTTGTCTGGATAAGTTTTATTAGATCAAAAAACTTTTTCTTTGCGTTTTCGTTTATAGATAGTTTTTGGATTAATTCTTTTGCTTCCCTAAAATTTTTCTCTATTATTTCTTTCCCGACTTCTAATGATTTAAAGTATGTAAAATAAGTATGTTGATTTTGGGATTTATCTGAAGATGTAGTTTTTTGTAATTTTTTTTCGTTTGAAGTTATATCTAATAAGTCGTCCTGAGTTTGAAAAGCAATACCAAGACAAAGTCCAAAAGCTTGACAAAACTTTTCTATAGATGTTGTTAGACTATTCGCAAGCGAAGCACCAATTTCTAGAGGTCGTATAAAGGTATAACTGGCAGTTTTGAGACGAATTTTCTCATCGATAAGCTCTTTTGATACCTTATGTCTTGTTGTAATAT
>ERZ1292623.1555-Hain-H51-01um-R1-1555-length-21921-cov-5_pt1 | contig 21921 bp, 22 predicted proteins | sample MGYA00564398_ERZ1292623 | MGnify/ENA primary metagenome ERZ1292623 (study PRJEB36523, sample SAMEA6512633) | groundwater metagenome | collected 2019-01-07 | study: AquaDiva: Metagenomics assemblies of 32 groundwater samples | reverse complement strand
GAGAAAACATTTTGCGCGGTATTCGCCAAAAGATACGCCGTGGTGAGTTATCGGCAAAAGCCCCTCTCGGTTATTTTAACGAGCCAAGGTTGCGGACGATTGAACCTGATAGAAAAACCTTTGGCAAAGTAAAGGAGTGTTTAGGGGCTTTTGCTACGGGACAATTTACGCTCACTGGTATTCAGCGCAAAATGTTTTCTGTCGGCTTGGTTGGCAAGACCGGCAAGCCCCTCGCCCTCGCCTCGATTTCCCACATACTCGATAATCCTTTTTACTACGGACATTTTCGCTATCGTGGCGAGGTGCATGCCGGATCGCATAAGCCGATGATTTCAAAGAAACTTTTTGACAAGATACAGGAAGCACTTGTCGCCAATGGGAAACCTCGCAAAGAGCGAGGACCGAAAAACTTTCAATTTCTCGGTTTTGCAGTATGCGGAGAGTGCGGCTACGCGATTACGGCGGAGCGCAAAATTAAAAAATCTGGTCGCGTGTATCACTACTATCATTGCACGTTCAAGAGCCGCACTCAAAAATGTTCGCAAACTCGCTTTTTGCGGGAAGAAGAATTAGCGAAACAAGTGCAGGAAATGTGTCAAAAAGTTTCTTTGCCGGACGAATGGCGGGACAAATTTCTAAATCGGCTAGACGCCGAAAATGCGGAATCCCGCCAATCGTCCGGCCTTTTCGTTCAAAATCTCAAAAATGATATTTCCGCCATTACAGCGCGATTGTCGCGCCTCACCGACGCCTATCTTGCCGAAGCATTGGAACTTGCCGAGTACTTGGAGCGCAAGAACGCGCTGATGTCGGAAAAGAAGTCGCTGGAGGAGAAATTGAGTGATTTTGAACGCAAAGGCAATCATTGGCTCGAACTCATGCGGAACTGGACTTTAGAGGCCAACCAAACCGAAAATCTCATTAAGGCAGAAAATCTTTCGGGGATGAAAGATTTTCTGGTGGACATCGGCTCGAACCGCCGCATAGCGGCGGGAATTCTGGCGGGGGAATTCGGAAAGCCGTGGCATTTCCTTGCGGAAATGCCACTCCATGCGCGCGGCTCCGCCGCGCGCCCTGTCGGTTCTTCTGCAAATTCGGATTGGTGGACCGCACCGGACTTGAACCGGTCACCTCCCGCATGCCATGCGGACGCTCTACCAGATGAGCTAGCGGCCCTTCGCGGATATCCTAACAAAATTTATAGCTTTCTCACAATCCCCTTGTCGGTATCAACCTCCACCTCATCACCATCTTTGAGAATCTGTGTCGCGTTCTTCGTGCCGATAATGCAGGGCTTCTTGAGTTCGCGGCTCACGATTGCCGCGTGACATGCGATGCCGCCTTCGTCGGTAATGATAGCGAGCGCGTGTTTCATAAGCGGGACGAATTCGGGGCGTGTCATACTTGTGACCAAAATGTTTCCGGCGATAAAAATGTCTTTCTCCGGGTCTTTGATTATCTGCACCTTGCCGCGGATGGTTCCACCGGTACCACGACAAGCGACACTTCCCTTTACTTCTTGTGAAGCGTTTGTCTTTTGAAGTGCCTCAAACAGGCGGCCCGCTTCCGGCTGCATGAAAGTCAGCGGAGCAGAGCCTGTTTGATACACGATAACAAAACCTTTCTGTCTGTCTTCGACGACCGTTTTCGTCACTGGTATGTTACGCGAAAGCGCCACTATCTCGTCAATCATATAGCGAGCCGCTTCGTTGTACGGCACACCGGCGTACTCGGCAAAGACGTGCACGAAACAGAACAACCAGTAGACCTGTTTCATCATTCGCACCTTGCGGACATCCACCCACTGCGCCATGTATTGCAAATAGACAAGAAGTGTCGAGTCTTCCGGTTCGAGCGACAGTGTCGCCAGTAGTTCCTTCTTATGCCGTATTATTTCCGCGTGGCCATTTTGTATAGACGTGCGCTCACTGTCCATCTCATCTATCGTTCGTGACGATTTCTCCGTCTCGATGTCTTCACGTACCGTATCGACTGTCAGTACCGTCCTGTCAAAATAATTCGACTTTGTATAGAAGTAATTCTCGATATACCGGCGGATTGCCGCTTCACTGTCATCGCCGGTACACAGCGTCAGAAAATCCACGCGGGCCTGATTAAACGCCGAGAGTTCATCGGGGTGCGTGACCGCATTGAGCAGGTCCTCGGCTTGCGACTTTGAGAAATCGTACTTTGATAGAAGTATTTCCTCGAGATTCTCCTGTGCCACGCGACCTTTGTCGTCGCCTACGATGCCGTATTCCCACCACTCGGAAAATGACTCTGTGAACGCTGCGAACGCATCCGCGTCCGGCCGGCTACCGCCAGCCTCCTGCTTCCGCCATGCCCTCTCGCTTGCCTGAAAGTAGCGCTCCTGCTCGGTGAATACGTTCGCAAACCAGGACGCGTCTTTCCTGTACTTATCTATGAGTTTACCGGCGTAAGCGGTAAGCAGTGATTCAGGTACGAATTGCCAGAAAAAATTATCGCGCATAAACAGTATCTCCGGTGAATAACTGATTTTCTCTCCGGCATATGCTTCGAACGCGATGTCGCACAGAGAAAGAGCGCATGGGGCATGCTGCACGTCGAATGTGTTTGAGCGAATGAATTTCTCGACATCCCTGTACGTCGTCATTTTCTTTTCCGCGCCGCTCATATTTTTCTCACAATCCCCTTTTCAGCATCGACTTCCACCATGTCACCGTCTTTAAAGACCCGCGTTCCGATACGTGTGCCGACGATGCACGGCTTTTTCATCTCACGCGCGACAATAGCCGCATGGCTCGTGAGACCGCCTTCGTCGCAGACGAAGGCGGCTGCGTGGTGCATGACGGGCAGGAATTCCGGGCGTGTCATCACGGTAAACAGAATGTCGCCGGGTTGCACTTTGTCGAACTCGGACGTGTTGAATACAACGACCGCGCGGCCACGCGCGGCCCCTTTGGACGCACAGACGCCGCCGACCTCTGTCGCTCCCTCGGCCACGTGGAGAATATTTTGTTCCGCCTCTTTCAAGAGCCTCGCCGCCTCTTCTCCATAATAAGAAGAGAAGTTGTCGACGGTCCAGTACATTACGAAGATGCCGCGGCGGGCCCGCAGGTCATCGATATTCCATCGCCCCGCCTCCAGCTCGTACCAGGTTGCGTACTCGATATCTTCGAAGGGCGTGTTGCTTCGCCGCGCGAATTCAATGCCGAATCGTTTGGCCGCCGAGACCATTTCGAGAAGTTCGGCCTTGCGCACATCCTGCACGGTCGCGACGGCTTGGAGCGCAATGAGAAGCTTTTGCGCGCGCTCCGAAATGCCGGTGGTATGGAACCGCTCCGCGACTTCATACGGTGTTGAATCGGCAAGCTTCTTGAGTTCGGCAAACGTGACCTCCTTTTCGCCAAGATAGTCGTTGAAAATGTAGTAATACTTGCGCCGGACGATTTCCCGCGCCGTATCGTCCTGCGCGCGGCGGAACTCTTCCGCACACTCACGAAGATAATTCGGCGCGGCCGTCTGGCCGTACTGATCAATAAGATGCATTGCATGAGATGCATCGATGCCCTCTGCGATGAGCATGTCTTTGAGATGATGGAGCAGGTAATAGCTTTGAGCCTCGATGATATTGTTCGTGACGAACGGCGGCATGAATGTCGTGCGGTACTGAAGCATGAACGAGCGAAGCTCCTCATCTGAAAGTACGGCGAGATCCTGCTTCAAAAACGTCTGATTGAATGTCTGAAAGCCCCGGAGTTCGCGGACGCAACGGTCGTACCAACTCCACTCCTCCTCGACAATTTCCGGCAGCGTGCGAATGGCGAGTTCTTCGAGCCGGTCACGCCGTATAAACCAATACGCTTTGCGGTAATCGGACATGTAAAGGATGTCCGTGCTCACTCCGAAGCGGTCAAAAAAGCCCTGCGTGTAGAGCGGCGGGTAGATAGTGATGTAGAGCGGTAGAGCGGCGGCACCAAGATACTCCCAAGGATGTTGAGCGATGTCTTCGTGAATGGACATACAGCCTGTTTATGCACGCGACACGATGGTGACGACACCCGCTTTGGCATCTACCTCCACAGTATCCCCGTCTTTGAGTACGTGTGTCGCGTTTTTTGTCCCAACGATACAAGGCTTCTTGAGTTCGCGGCTCACGATTGCCGCGTGCGAGGTGATGCCGCCGATATCGGTGATGAATGCGCCCGCACGCTTCATGGCGACAATAAGGTCGGGATTGGTCGAAGATGAGACGAGGATGTCACCGTCATTGAGCTTCGCCATGTCTTCGACGGTAAGAACGATTTTCACCGTGCCGCGGACAAAGCCGGGGTACGCCACGAGCCCTTTGATTTCTGTTTCCTGACCTGTTGAAACGAATTTTTTCGGAAGAAGTTCCGCTTTGAGTTTTTCACATTCCGCGCCCTCATACACTTTCGTGATGCCGTGCTCGGTGAGAGCGCAGCATGAGAGCAGGCGCTCCTTGAGCTTGGCGCGCCACGCTTCCCTGTCGCCGCCAAACATCTCCCGCACATCATCGAGCGTCATGTATTTTATTTCCTTGAGCGAAATCTGCAGCCGTTTCGCAAGCTCCTCCATGACGGCGTCCATAAGCCAGTACGAGCGCTGGTATGCGCCCTTGCGCCAATCCTTCATGTACATGAGTTCGGAAGCGACCTCGAGCGCAAAGCGCAGCTCTTCGGGAAGCTTCAGTTCTTCGGCAAGTGCCGATTTCTGTACCTTGATATCGCGGAAATGCGCGTGTATCTCTTTGACCCGCTTCACCGGCTCCTGCTTGAGGTCGTCTTTGAGAACTGAGAGCAAGTAAGCGACGCTCACGGGCGGCCCGCTATACCCATAGGTGAGCGCGCCGAACTCCTGTGTGTGCGCCGTCAATTGGCGATAGATATCGGGATACGATGTGCGCAAACCGTCCTCGTCACCCGCCTTGATGAGAGCAAACGCCTGCTCTCCATTCTCACCGGCTTGCACGGCAACAAGAAGCGCAAGGCGGGCAAGCTCCTCTTTCTGCACCTCGCTCTCTTTCTCGCTTGATGAGAGGAGTGAATAGTATTCGGCCGTCTTCTCGGCACGCCCAAGGGGCTCGAGGTGAGAGCGCAATCGCTCCATGAGAAAGGCGCTCAAAAAAGGCTCGGAGATGCCGTCCATCATGGCCGGCACCCATCCCCACGTGCGCAGTGCACGTAATTTTTCTGTATACGTGGAGTACATTTCGAGCAGTTCTTCCTCGCTCTTCTTTCCGGTGTCTCGCGCGCTTTGTTCGCAAAACTGTTTCAGTTCCTCCGCGCGCCCGTACAAATTGCTCACGACAGACCCGAAGAAACTCCTGTCAGCGAGAATCTTTTTGAGAAGTGCCGCGCCGACCTCATCGGTGGTCTTGTCGTCGTAGTACATCGTGGTGAAGTCGTTCTCGACCGTGAGAAACGTCCGCGCGATATTAAGCCCGATGATGCTTTCGAGGTCCTTGGTAGCGGTGATGTCGGCGATGTACCACGGGTACACGTAGGTATTTTTTCTGTCTGCAGCGAATGCGAGGGCCATAGTTGAGTCAAATTATTCGAACCTCTTCAGAATATCCTGAAAATCGGTAAAGCAATAATCAGCTTCTTCGGAGATGCTCCAGAGCAGTCCCGTCTTAATACCAAGCGATTTTGCCGGTACAAGGTCCTTTTGCACCTCATCGCCGATACAGAGAATCTCTGCAGGCGTGGCTCCGGAGAGCTCTATCATCATATGGAACCCGTCAAGTGCAGGCTTCGGCTTTTTGCCTGTATCCGGCCCGAGAATATTCGTGAACCAACCCGGTTCGATTCCCAATGACGGTAATATCACATCCAGTCTGTTGTTAGACAATATAGAAATCGGCAAGATTTCACGGAGCTTTTTTAGTACCTCCGGAATGTTCTCATCGGCGAGTTGATACAGCACTTTCGGGTCGATATTGGCAAGTCGGTCCACGAGATATGTCCTCGGCGTTCCAAGCGAGACGAATACCGCAGTGCTCGACCCATGCTTTTTACGCATCGCATCATATTCGGCTACCAGCTCCGGTGTGAGTTCCTTCTTCGTGACTTTCGCATACGCCGTGTGCATCAGCTTATCTGCCACGCTTTTATTAATATGTGCGATGGTGTCGCTGAAATCAAACCATATGTGTCGTATGCCGGATATCATAGCTTTCTCACAGTACCATTGTCAGCATCCACCTCCACCACATCGCCGTCTTTCAGGACACGGGTCGCAATTTTTGTGCCGACAATGCACGGCACATTGAGTTCGCGAGAAACAATTGCCGCATGAGACATGAGCCCGCCTGTATCGGTAACAACCGCGCCTGCACGCTTCATGACGAATATGTAATCAGGTGTCGTCATACTTGCGACCAGCACATCGCCTTGCTCAAAATCCGCGGCCGTTCGCGGGTCGCGCACCACACGCACTCGCGCGCGGACGGCTCCCGTGCCTTTTGATGCGACTATGCCGCGCAACTCTTGTGTATCGCTCTCGAGCGGCGGTTCGATATATGCATCCCAGTACGCAAGCGCGGTCGCGCTATCAACGGCACGAATCGCGCTCGAATCGCAAAAGAATCCGCACGCCTCGCGCCTTTCTTTTATGCCGAACTGCAGTTTCTCGCCCTCTAGCAGTCGTGCTATCTCTTCGCTCTGCAACGTGAGTAAGTCCTCCCTCTCTTCCCGCAAACGCCGCTGCGCTTCCACGAAAAGCATCTCCCGATAATGCAAGAATGTGAACATGTCGCCTTTGCGCACATCTTGCCAATGGACCGCGTCGGAGATAGCCTCGCCGATATCGATGACGTCCTCCGGTAATTTGTATCGTATTCGCACATCTTCTTTGTTGCGTCGCACCTCATCGAAACGCGCCGCCGTCTTTTTTCTCACATCCTGAGAGAGCGAATGCTTCCTCTCGGCGAACCACTCCGCAGAAAGTACTCCGACATGGTCGAGGCTGTTATGCAACCAGAAGTATTTGTTCTGATGAGCGGCGATGTCGTTCGTTTCGGCGAGCTCCACCTCCTCCTGCTGGTAGAAGGAAGGGGCTTCGGGTGCGGTGAGCGTCTCCATCACAGAACCGCATTGTTCGGCCGGCACATGCTCCAACAAAGCCTTTTCAAGAATCGGGCTCGACCCGTAATTCGCAAGCTCCGGCACGACCGAACGGCACCAGAAGTAATCCACGGCACTCTGAAAGTCGCGCCAGAGAGCGACGAACTCTTGCGTGCTTAATTGAGCCATGTCGGTGCGCTCCAGCGCGGATTCCTTTGAACGTAATGCCTGTAGTGCTTCCCGCCACTTCGCGCGATTTTCCTCGCGCCGCTCTGGCGGCAGCATCTCCTTGAGGAACACATCTCCTCCACAACGATTCATTGCGTCTTGCTCCATGACCACGCACAAGAGATTCCCTTTGTTGAGCTGCAGCAAATCAGGCCATCGCAGGCCCGGGTATGTTTGCGCAAAGAGCAGTACTTCACCCTGCATCCAATCTGCGTAGTAGACTCTGCCCGGCGCCGGGCCCCACTTCACAAGCTCAGCTTTCGGGTCGAGTGGATATTGCATAAGACGCATTCTTATACTCTTTCGACCCGCTGTCTACTTACATTTATTGAGAGAGTAAGCGGAGCGCGAACGGTTGAAAATACGACTTCAGTAGCGATGCTGAAATATTCGATGCCGTCTCGCCATTCGCAATATCAGCGACCGCAGTTTCAAGAAGTGTAATTTCTTGCAGTCTGCTTTTCATTTCCGGACATGTCTTTATCTCCGCAATCATGTGCTCTGCCCTACCGAATGCTTTATCGGCAAGAGCCTCATTGCCTTTTTCTTTGAACGAGACGAGACGGGAGACCTCGGCTCCCAGATTGGCCATGAGAAACAACGGGGTTCGGGTGGTGTTCATACGATGAGCGCATCGAGTATCTTTTTCATCCTATCACGCACCTTGGCGTCCATCACTTCCATGCCACGATTGCCCGCCTGCGGCCGAATATTGATGAGCGAGGTGTATTCAATCCAAGATTCCTTCGGCTGGTCAAGGAGGACGTTGAAGCCCCAGATATCACCTTGATGCGAACCCTGCTCCACGAGCACATTGCTTGCGTCAATGTGGTATTCGCCACCGAACGCCGCGATATCATTTTCAATATCCACTGCTCCCTTGACCATATCGTCGTAAAATTCCTTAGCGACATCGCGCAAGTCGCTCAACGCTATTGTCGTTTCAACGATTCGAATATCCATACCTATAGTTTCCTTACGATACCATTGTCGGCATCCACCTCGACCATATCGCCGTCTTTGAATACCTGTGTAGCCACTTTGGTACCGATGATGCAGGGCTTTTTCAGCTCACGCGCGATAATTGCCGCATGGCACGTAATACCGCCTTCGTCGGTGACGATGGCTGCAGCCCTTTTCATGGCCGGCACGAAATCGGGAGTCGTCATATGCGTTACGATGACCTCACCGTCCTGAAGGTCCGGTATTTGACGGCGCCGAAGCAGAGCGCGTACACGCCCGCGAACAGTGCCACCGTATACTGATTGACCCGTTACCTGCGACATTTCTCCATCGGCCGAGTGGCTCGTGATACTCCAACCAGGATGACGCTTCAGCGTGTCCACGAGCGTGTACGCGCCGAGAATAACCGACTCTCCGTGTTTGTGGACGATGTAATTTCGTGCACGGTCTTCCAGTTCATGTTTCGCCGGAGGGTTCTCGATTTCGTCCATCGTTATCTGCCCTACATAATCTCCGAATTCCGGGTACGCGCTCGCAAGGGTGCGTACTATGCATCGATTCATGTCGTCGCCGAGCACGTCTTTTTCGCGCATTCGTGACGCAATTTCTCGTATTTGCCGAGGAGTACGTTCATCACCTGCACTGTAGTAAAAGACATCCCAGCCCATGAAAGCATCCGGAACTACCGAGATGACATGCTTTAGGTCTTGTACATCACAATCGCGTTTCCAGTACTTCTCAAGGCGCGAGGTGACATTGTTGTATGCTGAGGACCACCTTGTGAAATATTCGGGTCCCTTCTCGTTTTCCGCGAGCATGTGGTCGATGAACCAACGCATACCGGCATTGTTTTGGTAATACGAAATGCCCTTGTCGTCCATATGAGCTATATAAAGAGGTTCCGGTGACACGCCCCAACCCGACTCAACGCAGAGTTTGTCCAGTGAGTAAAGCCACAGCTGTGCCATGATGAGCGAAAATTCTCTCGTATACTCCTTTTCGAACGTAATCATATTTTCCGGACGGTTCCTTCGTCCGCATCCACTTCGACCATATCTCCGTTTTTGAAAACGATATGCGATACGGTCATGATTTTTTAGAAAGTGTCGTTATGGGCCGTGATTGCGTGATGAAAAATTGACCGGCTTCGTAGGCCCATTCGATATCGCAGGGGAAGCCGTAGTGATGTTCGATTTTTAGAACGATTTCGGCAAGCTCCATCGTCTGCTCATCCGAGAGCGCCGGCTTCGAGCCTTCCGATTCCGATAGTTCCCGCCATTCGTTTGCTTGCCCTGAGCTTGTCGAAGGGCCGGCCCGCCAAAGTGCGCGATTCTGATAGGTGATGTTCTTGTCTATGATGCGGCGCGGTTCCTTTTCTATCACATAGCTATCCGGCGTCACTTGCCCAGAGACTATTGCTTCGCCGAGGCCGAATCCCGCTTCGATAATCATCTGATTGTAATCCTCGGTCACGGGATGCACGGAAAATGCGATGCCCGAGACTTCACTCTGCACCATTTTCTGAATGACAACAGCCACGGAAATCTTGGTGCCATGCATGCCTTTCTCGAAGCGGTAAAAAATCGCACGCGGTGTGAAAAGCGATGCCCAGCATTTCTGCACGTTCTCTAGCACATCTTCCTCGGTAGTGTTGAGATATGTCTCAAGCTGGCCCGCCCACGCGGCCGTCGCCCCGTCTTCGGCGGTCGCGGAGGAGCGTACGGCGACATGTTCCGCATCGAGCGTCTTGAAATTCTCCAAAATCTCACGCGCGATATCTTCGGGCATCTTCGCTCTCGTAATGAGCTGCTGAATCTTTGCCGACGCGAGGTCAACGCTCTGAATTTCGTCACGCCGTACCTCTTGGTCCAAAATCGTATCGAGCTCCTGATTCAGGTTCGCTTCGTCGAGAAACTTCTCAAACGCGCCAGCGAGCACGACGAATCCCGGCGGGACCGGACTGACCCAGCCTGCTTGTCCCGCCGAAGCCTTGGCGAAGGCGGATGTCATCTCCCCGAGCGATGCACCCTTGCCTCCGGCAATGCCCGCATCCCCTTTTCCGAGACCACTGAATTGACGGATAAGTTCCATAGCGTCTAAGTATGCTGCCTCTTTATTGAAAATACAAAGGGCGCTCGCGTATGAGCGCCCAATGCCTGTCGTTGATTACTGCATGTCGAGCGAGGCGATGAGCTTGTCCACACCGGTGTGAATCTGCGTGAAGCACGCCGCAAAGGCTTCCCCCGTCTGTGCCGATTGCGGATCAAACACGCCGTTCGGCGGATTGAACAGACGCACGCGCACTTCGTCAATGCGCGGGTAACCGCGAATGCCGTCGACAACATGTTCGTCCATGCCAAAGAAAAGCGTCCTCTCGTTGTAGACGCCGTCCTGCCCGATGAAGCGACTCCTGTATTCGCGTAGATTGTAATCGCGCGCCACGGGCACACCACGCCACATATCGGCGGGCGTCACGCCGGCGAACGCACTGTACAGTGCCGCGTACTCGACTTTGCAATCGAATTTGAAAGCGCTCATTTTCGCCTTGAACACCGCACACGCCATCGGCGAACGGTTGATGCCTGCATTGCACACGAACAGCACATGCGTGCCTCGCGGAAACTCAATCATCGTGGGCCACTCCCAGACTGTCGGCTTCAGATATAGCGAAACTAGTGCCACTTCATCATGGCGACAGCAACTCGTCAACTGAAGTAAAGGACCGAGATAAACTGTTCGTGATATAGTCGGCTCGTAACCTCTCGTAAGCGAAGCTTTCGGGAGGGGCGCTCGGAAAAAATGAGAATGTGGTATTCTCATTTTGTTCCTCACTACCTCTCGTCGTTCAATGGATAGGATAGTCCCCTCCGAAGGGATTGATGCAGGTTCGATTCCTGCCGGGAGGAGCGATAAACGGTAGATAATTACGTCACTACTGCTATGGGCATATTCGCGCGAATATGCCGGTATGGACACGTGATTGATATGTCACATGATATCGAGTGTTTTTGACACAAGTGGATTTTTCTTACTGCTCAAAGAGTGCCACATCACGAGACCTTCTTGCTCCTTTTCCAGAACGCCGGCACCAGTGAGTATCGTTAGGTGTTTTGAGGTGGCCTTGAACGACAGCTTGATAGTCTTTGCAATGTCACTGACGGATGCCCTGCCGCCCTTGAGATATTTGAGAATCGCGAGCCGACGTTTATTCGCGAGCGCTTTCAAAATTCTTTCCAAATCCTTCATATACCAATCAGTATACTATGCGCATATTCGCGCGAATATGCCTATACGATGAAATGTGCGGAAACTGTATATCGCACGGTTAGGCCTGCCGAGCGCAGGCACTGTTCTCATCCCTCACTCTGTTCGGGCTGCCGGGAATCGAACCCGGACTGCATGACCCCCAGCCATGCGTACTACCACTATACGACAGCCCGATTGGGCCATAGAAGTTCTCTGTCGGGGTGCCGGGAATCGAACCCGGTCTACACGAACCCGAATCGTGCGTACTACCGGTATACTACACCCCGACGCAGAACTCCTCTGACCTTGGATTGCCGAGCAATCCCTGTGCACCTTGTAGGATTCGAACCTACGACCTTTCGAATGTGAATCGAACGCTCTAACCAACTGAGCTAAAGGTGCGTTGCGAGATTATAGCGGCTAACGAGAGGAATGGCGAGACCCGATGTCTCGCCAGACTCGAGTAACGCCGATATATGAAATAATATAACGGCAAGTGAGCGGAATTGCGAGAACTTGTTCTCACAAGACGCGAGCGAAGACGTTATATGCAATATCGGCTAGAACTAAGTATTTCTCAAGGAAAAAACTCTAGCTAGTCGGACACGCTTGACACAAAATCATCCATAGGCGCTAATTGATTCATGAACTGGCTTGCGCGCCTTGGCGTTGCGGTCTTGGCCTCCTACGGAGCGGGCTTTCTCGGTTCCCTTTTCATCACCACAGACGTTGGGAGTTGGTACGACATGCTCAACAAGCCGTTCTTCCAACCGCCGAACTGGATATTTGCCCCCGTTTGGATAGTGCTCTACGGGCTCATGGCGGTTGCAGTCACCATCATTTGGAACAAAGACCCGCTCGCCGCAGAGGTCCGCGGATGGGTGCCGCTCTTCTTTGCCCACCTCCTATTGAATGCGGCGTGGACGGTATTCTTTTTCGGCTTCCACGCGGTCCTCGTCGCGCTCATCACCATCATCATTTTGCTCTGCTGTATATTCTTTCTCATCTGCGGCGCATGGGAGATAGACCGGCGTGCCGCTTATCTCCTTATTCCCTATTTTCTCTGGGTTCTCTTCGCGACAGTACTCAACCTCGCGATTTGGTTTTTGAACTAGGTGGACCTGTTCCCCTTGTGGTATATTCTGTGACACACGGAAGCAGGGCCTGTATATTCATACATGCACATCGCTCGAACGAAATGAATATGATATATTCATTTCGCTTCTCACTAGGGCCTGTAGTTAAGTGGTATAACGGCGCATTCGCATTGCGCAAGCGGGGGTTCGATTCCCCCCAGGTCCACAAAGACGAGACGGCCTGCCCTGCGGCAGGTCGTTCTCGCTTTGTGGACAGGCGGAGCCATGTTTTTGCAACAGCAAAAACGGGCGAGCCAGGGTCGTGGAATTTTGTGCGCTGCGGCGTACAAAATATACCTGACCCACAAAGTAATCTCAGTCACGCATAAATTGTTGCTACAATTTTGCCTGACCACGCCTCGGGCCGTCGCCCTCCGACCGTTGAACCGTGCACTGCACGGTTCAACCCCACTCGATAGTGGATGGCGGCTTGTCGGAGATGCGGTAGACGACCGCGCCGACTTCGCGCACTTCATTGGTGATGCGGCGCGAGACCTTGTCGAGGAATTCATACGGAAGCTGTGCGAAGCGCGCGGTGAAGCCGTTCACGCTCCAGACCGCCCAGAGCGCGAGTACATGGCCCAATCCGGCGCCGTCGCCCTTGCTCTCGGTATGCATAGAGTGGGTAAGAGTCGCGCCCGCCTGCCAGACCGTTCTATACAAATCCGCTTTACGCAATTCTTCTATGTAAATGCCGTCGCACGCGCGCGCCGTCTTCAGTTTCTCCGCGGTAATTTCTCCTTCGATGCGCACAACCAATCCGGGGCCGGGGAAAGGGTGACGCACAAGCAGGTCTTCGGGTACGCCGATATCGCGGCCGATGCTGCGGGCAGAGTCTTTCACTTCGGTCTCCAGAGGCGCAATCTCGGGAATTGAGAAACCGAGATTGGTGTTGTGATGCACCTTTATCTCCGCGACGCGGGCACCTGTCTTGTGGCCATGACCGCTCTCGCGCAGGTCGGTGTAGAGCGTGCCTTGGGCAATAAAGTCCGTCTTGAATTTCTTGATTTCACGTTCGAGCACGGCCTTGTACACACCGCGCATTGCCATGCGCTTCTCGCGCATCCCCGTTTTTCCTTTGAGGACTTTGAGAAAGTCTTTCGTAGCGTCTACGACCTGCACATCTATCCAATGCTCTTGCCTCTCCTTCGCCGAGGCTTCGGAGGGCGCGGCGAAATACTTCCGAACGTATGCCTCGTCGTCGGGCCTATCGATACCGCGTATATATACGCCCTTAATTTTAGTTTTCTTATCGGAGGCTTCTTTGAGAAGATGGGCAACCACAGATGAATCAGAGCCACCGGAAAGCGCGATGAGCACTTTCTTTCCCGCGACTTTCTTCTTCAATTCGGCGACCTTCTCCTGTGCGACATTGTGCGCGGGAAAACGGTCAGTGATACCGCAAATCTTTACACAAAAATTCTCGTACATCTTTGCCCCCTCGACGGTATCGGTTACCTCCGGATGGAATTGCACGCCCCACAAATGCCGGAATCTTCCCGCTGCGACAGGCGCATTTTCTGTCTTACCAAGCACTTCGATATACGAACCCTTTTCGATTGCGTCGCCATGGCTTTCGAGTACCTGCGTGCCTTTCGTGATTCCCTCAAACAAGGGGTCAGTACCGGAGATGTGAAATGTGTGTACCCCGAACTCGCGCTTGGTTTGCGGAGTGACTTTTGCACCGGCATGCTTTGCCCACATCTGAAATCCGAGACAGACGCCGAGTAAGGGGATTCCGAGGTCGAAAATAGTGTTGTCAAAAGGCGGCGGCTCGCTGAAAACGGACGCCGGTCCGCCCGAAAGAATGATGCCGGCGGGACCGGCCTTCTTCACATCTTCCGCTTTTACGGAGGCGGGGTCGGCGACGACCGCAAATACTCCGAGCTTCGCAAGTTGCTGGACGATGAGGTGGTCAAATTGCGACCCCATCGAAAAAAGGAGAATGAAGTGTTTCGTCTGTCGGACGCGCAGCTCTTCGGCAATCTCTCGGAGGGCTTCAGGGGTCGCTCCCTTGAAGATGGTCAACATGGGAGGATTTTAGCATAGATTCGTATAGGGCGTTTTGCATCGTCTTTTTATAATGTTATAACCACCCCAGTGTCGGAATCCCGACAACTGAGCTACGGCAGTATCCGCAGCATGTACTACGAGGAGGCCCTGATGAATAGGATGATTCTCGCGTTGACACTGTTCCTGCTTTCCTCCGCAGCGTCTGCCCAGACATTGCATGTTGGCATGGATGTGCCGTGGGGCGGGCTCGATGGCATTGTCAAGGTATGCCAAAGCGAAGCATCGGCTAGCGATGTCATGACGAGCTGGAAGAACCTCGGAGGAGCTGCCGCAACTCAAACGTTCAGGCAAAAGAGCGACTGCGGCCCGAGGATCTTAAGTTACAAGATCGTGCGAGTGGTCGACACGGCGAAGATGTCGGACTCGCGCACGATCACGATGATCCAGATCGAAAACTGGAACAGGGGACTTTTCTACCTCTTCACGAATCAGCCTGTCGTTGAAGAGTAGAATTGCCTGATGACCAGATTGGCAAGTTTGCTCTAACTCGTAGACCCATCCCAGCTTGATTGTTGGGATGGTCTTTTTCTTTCCTAGCTCCTAAAGCTTGCTTCCTGTGCTGAAGTGAGCGAGTCAACGTGTGAAGTGTACAATATTTATTTCCATTTCCAATAATATGAACTGGTTCGTATACATAGCTGAAGCGCGTACGGGTGCATTTTACGTTGGAATAACAACTGATCCGGCTGAGCGGGTAAACAAACATAATCGTGGCGACGGATCACGCATGGCAATGCAGCAAGGACCGTTTGAACTTCGATATGTGTCAAAACCGTTCGCCGATAAATCTGGAGCGAGAACAAGAGAAGCGCAAATCAAAGGCTGGAGTCGGGAAAAGAAGCAGAGACTGATCAGAGGAGAGTGGTCGTAAGAGATTTAGCGAAATATCGCTTTCTTGGGGTTGAAGATGCCCTTCGACGGTTCGACCCCTTCGAGTTCCTCAGGGCAAGCAAGCTCACCGCAAGCAAGCTCAGGGTACTTCGCCTCGCCCGTGTTTACACTGAGCGACGCCTCGTTTTGCGAGGCTAGTCGAAGTGTGGATAACTGTCTTGCGGTGGGGTATAGTGGTATATACTCTAATGCAGTGGGAAAAAGTGGGACTAAAACAATTCCTGTGGGAATTGTTCGCCCGACCAAATCCTACTGAGGATTTGGTGTAGGGACAACAATTTATGTTTATCGGGGAATACGAGCACAGTCTCGACGAGAAAAAGCGCATCTCACTGCCAAAATCCTTTCGACAGGGTTTGGGCAAAAAAGTGGTGATGACGCGCGGTCTCGACAACTGCCTCTTCGTCTATTCCCGGAGCGCGTGGGAGAAAGTTGCGGCGAAGCTGCAGCAGCTCTCATTCGCTCAGGCTGATACCCGCGGATTCAACAGGTTCATCCTCTCGGGCGCTGCCGAAGTCGATGTTGACGGGGCAGGACGCATTTTGATACCGGACCATCAGAAAGAATTCGCAGGTCTCCGCAAGAACGTCGTGTTTGCAGGTGTCTCCGACCGGGTCGAAGTCTGGGACGCAACGAGATGGAATACCTACAAAGCACGCATCGAGAAGAATGCCGATGCGCTCGCCGAGAAGCTCGGAGAGATAGGCGCTCTCTAGCCCACTGATTCGTATCACCGGATAGCCGGGAGACCCATTTTAAACGTCATGCGCACGCGACCGTTTTTACAGTCTTCCGGCGATCCGGTGGAGGGAATCCCCTCGAGTTTGCTCGGGGTGAACCACCGCCCTAATCCTGTGGGGGACGGGCACAGAACTGTTCTTTTACACGAAGCAACAAACTCGCTTGCACTCAAGCCAAGTGATGTCGTGGTAGACGCGACGCTCGGCGGAGGAGGGCATGCCCGGGAAATTCTGGGCCATCTCGGTAAAAACGGGGTGTTCATCGGTTTCGACGCCGATGAAGAGGCGATAGAGCGCTGCAGGAAGTTATTTTCTACACAACAAGCGGCCGTCCATTTTGTACACGCAAATTTCCGGAATATAAAAACGGAACTCGAAAAGTTGAGTGTCGGACGAATAACGAAAGCGCTCTTCGACCTCGGATGGAGCTCGTTCCAGCTATCGGCAGGGCGCGGATTCTCTTTCCGCTCCGACGAGCCGCTTAGCATGGCATACGACAAGGGGCAGAAGCTCACCGCCGCGACGATAGTGAACGAGTGGGGGGAGGAAAGCATCGCCGATGTCATCTTCGGATTCGGTGAGGAGCGGTATTCGCGCAGGATTGCGAAGGCGATAGTGGAGGCGAGAGAGCGTAAGTCCATCACGACGGCGCTCGAGCTCGGTGAAATCGTCAAAGACGCGGTACCTGCGGCATATCGCCACGGCAAGACGCATCCCGCGACAAAAACATTCCAAGCTCTGCGCATCGCGGTCAACGATGAGCTCGGCGCGCTGACGGAAGGTCTCGAAGGGGCGTGGGAGATGCTCGAGAGCGGCGGTCGCATCGCGGTCATCAGCTTTCACAGCATCGAGGACCGCATCGTGAAGCGCCGCTTTGCCCAATGGGCAAAAGAAGGCGCCGGTGAACTCGTTTCACGTAAACCGATACCGCCGACTGACGCAGAAATCGCAGAAAATCCCCGTGCCCGCAGCGCAAAACTTCGTGTAATCCTAAAAAATTAAACATATGAGAAAAAAATTGGCAAAAATCAGTAAGTACCGTCCGTCGGTCTTTCAGGCAAAGATGGATTTTTCGGCTGTGAAAGAGAGTTTTTCACTTACCGCCGAACATCCGATGGAGCGGATTGTTTTCAGAACGTTCGGCGTCATACTTTTTGTACTGCTGTGCAGTTACTTCTATTTCGTGAGCGCGTCGGTCCTCAATATCATTGCCCGCAAGGAAGCCGATACAAAAAGCGCGTCGCTGCAGACCTCTGTGGCGCAGATGGAGCAGCGGTATTTCGCGCTGCGAGACAGTGTGACGCCGCAAACAGCGTCTTCGCTCGGACTTTCGCGTGTCAAAGACACGCAGTATGTGTACGTGCCGGGTAACGCCGCATCCGCAGGGACGGTGGCAATAGACGCCATTTAAACCGGCCGGTTTTCGAACTCCTCGGAGCAGTACATTATAACGAGCCGACCGGCCTGTTATAATGTACTCTATCTCGAAGCAAAGTGTCGCCTGACTATACAGTGAGCTATCGAAAGCGCGAGAGATGTGCTCGCGCGCTTCACTCACACTACGTCGTCCGCAGTATGCGTTACAATCTCCCCATGGCGGGAGATATATGAGAGGGACATTGGTCATTCGTGCCCGAATCCTCGGGGTTGTGTTCATTGCGATAGCGCTCCTGCTCTCGGTGCGGCTGTATTTTTTGCAGATTGTGAACGGCTCAGATTATGCACGGGACGCGAAGGGTCAATACCAAGAAGCGGCGCCGGAGACGGAAGCGAGAGGAGCGATATATTTTACGACGAAGGACGGCGGACTGGTCTCGGCCGCGGTGATGCAGACGGGTTGGCGTATCGCCATTACGCCAAAAGACATCGTCGACCCCGACAAGGTGTATGCGACGCTTAGTGCGCTCACGCCTGTCGATTATGGCCGCTTCACCGCGAGCGCCGCAAAATCGACCGACCCGTACGAAGAAGTCGCGTTTCGCGTGTCGGACAGCGCCGCGACAAAAATCCGCGCCCTCAAAATCCCCGGTGTTCTCCTCGTGCAGGATACGTGGCGCAGTTATCCAGCAGGAGAGCTTGCCGCGCAGACGGTGGGCTTCGTTGCGTTTCAGGGCTCGGGTACCACCAAGACCGGTGTCTACGGGCTTGAGCGTAGCTGGCAGGATACACTCAACGAGAAGACATCCGGCATGTATATCAATCCGTTTGCCGAAATATTTGCAAACGTCCGCTCGGCGCTTTCCTCCGACCCAGCTTCTCAGCAGGGCGACATCGTGACATCCATCGAGCCGACCGTGCAGACGCAACTGGAGAATACACTCGACGGTGTGGTGAAGACATACACACCGCGGCTCGCCGGAGGCATCGTTATGGACCCGCAGACGGGCGAAATATTCGCCATCGGTTCGCGTCCGGCCTTCGACCCGAATACCTACAACACCGTGTCCAACCCTGCGGTGTATTCGAATCAGCTTGTCGAAGGGCGCTACGAACTCGGCTCCATCATGAAGGCGCTCACCATGGCGGCGGGAATCGACAGCGGTGCCGTGACGCCGGCGACCACTTACAACGATGTCGGATGTATCCGTCCGTCCGGCAAGACGGTCTGCAACTACGATCTAAAGGCGCGCGGCATCATTCCGATGCAAGAAGTGCTGAACCACTCGCTCAACTTGGGGGCGTCGTTTGTCGCCGACAAGACAGGATACGCCACGTTTACCCGCTACATGCGCGCGTTCGGATTCGGCGAGAAGACGGGCATCGATTTGCCCAACGAGGTAACCGGAGATTTGAGTACGCTCGGCGGCGGCACGGGCCCCGCGGTAAACTACGACACCGCTTCGTTCGGGCAAGGCGTATCTGTCTCGCCGGTTGCGATGATTCGCGCGCTTTCGGCGCTCGCAAACGGCGGCGTGTTGCCTAGTCCGCACGTGGTCACTGCCGTCCGGCTCCCCAGTGGTATCACGCGCTCCATCACCGCGACGTCCGGAGTGCAGGTGTTGAGCACTTCGACGGTGCAGACAGTCACCAACATGCTCGTCACCGTGTACGACAAGGCGCTTCTCGACGGTGCCATCAAGCAGGAGCATTATTCCATCGCCGCAAAAACAGGCACCGCGCAGATTGCGATTCCCGGCGCGGGGTACTCGCCGGATAGGTATCTGCACTCGTTCTTCGGCTACCTTCCTGCGCATGACCCGAAATTCATCGTCTTCCTGTTTGCAATCGAGCCGCACGGCGTGGAATACGCCTCCGCCTCACTCGCACACCCCTTCGACGACATCGCAAAATTCTTGATAAACTATTACAACATCAGCCCCGATAGGTGATTGCAGTATCCCTGTATGGAATTTCTCAAACAATGTGTCGTGTTCATACTCACGTGGGAGGCTCGCGCGGTACTCTCTCGCTACAAGCCGAGCATCATCGCGGTCACCGGCTCGGTGGGGAAGACGACGACGAAAGAAGCCATTTATGCGGCGCTCTCGCGCGACCTCTATGTGCGCAAAAGCCAAAAGAGCATGAACAGCGAAATTGGCGTGCCGCTTACCATCCTCGGGCTCGAGAATGGGTGGAACAATCCGTTCAAATGGCTCGTGAATATTGTGCGCGGCCTGTGGCTCATCATTGCGTGGCACAGCTATCCCGCGTGGCTCGTGCTCGAAGTCGGCGCCGACCGACCGGGTGATATCAGGCGCATCGCACGCTGGCTCCGGCCGGACGTGGCGGTCTTGACAGGCGTGCCGGAGATTCCCGCACACGTGGAGTATTTTTCGTCGCCGGAAGCGTTGGTGAAAGAAAAGCGGATGCTCGCGGAATATCTCAAGCCGGGCGGCAAGCTCGTGCTCAACGGCGACGATATGCGGCTGAAGGAGATTCGTTCGGATTTTCGCGGTGCGACGGTGACCTTTGGTGAAGGGGGGGAGAATGATTTCTTTTCCTCACACGACGAGATTATCTATCAGGACACTATTCCCGCGGGGATGCATTTCCGCATGGACCACGCCGGCTCCTCGGTGCCTGTCACCATCTACGGCTCGCTGGGTTACCCGCGCATCTATGCCGCACTCGCGGCGTTTGCGGTGGGAGACTGCATCGGCGTTGACTCCATATCAATAGCGACCGCGCTTTCGGGCTGGGCGCCGCCGCCGGGAAGAGTGCGGCTACTGCGCGGAATCAAAGGCTCGACAATTATCGACGACACCTACAACTCCTCTCCGTCGGCGGCGCTGGCGGCACTCGACATTTTGAAGCAGGCGGGGACAGGAAAGCGGCGAATTGCCGTCTTGGGTGACATGCTCGAGCTCGGCAAATACTCTCACGAGGCGCACCGGCAGGTGGGAGAGAGGGCGGCAAAGTGCGCCGACATGCTCATTACCGTCGGTTTCCGAGCGCGGGCGATGGCTGAAGCGGCACTTGATGCGGGAATGAAAGAGAAAAGCATCAGGCAGTACGAGCTCAACGAAGCGGGGCGCGCCGGCAAAGAGCTTGAAGCGGAACTGCGCGAAGGCGACCTCGTGCTCGTGAAAGGTTCACAAGGTATACGCATGGAGCGCACAGTCTTGGAAATCATGGCGGAGCCGCAACGTGCCGCCGAGCTTCTCGTGCGCATGGAGCAGGATTGGCTGACCAGATAATTGCGCGTAGCGCTGATAGGTTGTATACAAGAGTCTGTATAGGGGAGTATTGACGCATGGCACTCGGTAGCACGCGCTACAGTCCGAGAACATCGAAGAAGTTCAGGGGGGCACTTGGAAGCCGCTTGGCCTTGCTTCCGAATTTTCCCAAGGACACCGAGATTTCGTTCAAATGGGACGACGACTCCCTCGGGAAAGTGACAAATCACGACCGCTCCAACGGCAGGGTCGAGACGGACAGAGGCGGTTCATTCGACCCGAACGATATCAAGGTCCTTCCGCCAAAAGAGGCGTGAAAGGCGCGCGGGCACGCTGGAGCGTTGCCCGCGCTTTCATTTTGAGTTGTTATACACACTCATACATACTCATATACCCAAGTATGTGAGAGTGTCTGGTCATGGCGACAAAAAAACCGAAAAGCCCAAGAAAGCTGGAACGCCACTTCAAGGGCGTTGCCAATCACCGTCGTATCGAGATACTGCTTCTCATCGCTCGCAAGCCGGGTATTATTCTCGACGACATTTTGATCGAATTAAAGGGCAATCAGAAAACGTTTAGTGAACACACACGCCGTCTGGTATCCGCCGGACTTGTTGAAAAAGCGTATGCGGGGAGGATGGTACAGCACAATCTCACACCGTACGGAAGAGTCTTCGTCGATTTCATTACTGCATTTGCGAACCTGCCTTCGGGCGGAGACTGATTCCCAATAGAACATACTCATATACCCAAGTATGTGAGAGTATCTGAGAACGGGTGGTAAAAGTCTGAATAATCGGTATTATTCTTGCGACAAGGCCCTATCGTCTATCGGTTAGGACACAAGCTTCTCAAGCTTGGAAGCCGGGTTCGATTCCCGGTAGGGTCACAAGTATCGGGACAAGGTCATTTTCGGAGTGGTTTTCTTTGGCCGCCAACAAAGAAAACCACTGATTCT
>ERZ1292623.1552-Hain-H51-01um-R1-1552-length-21935-cov-17_pt1 | contig 21935 bp, 23 predicted proteins | sample MGYA00564398_ERZ1292623 | MGnify/ENA primary metagenome ERZ1292623 (study PRJEB36523, sample SAMEA6512633) | groundwater metagenome | collected 2019-01-07 | study: AquaDiva: Metagenomics assemblies of 32 groundwater samples | reverse complement strand
ATAAAACCAAATGATGCTTCTTCACCAAGGATCAGACCAGATAAAGAATTAATGAAAGATTATCAAATAGAAGAACAATCAGGATCTGGTTTCAAAATAATAAATAAAATACAGCCATTCACACCAGTAACTTTAGGTTATATAACAGATGAAGCAGCTCAATGTAAGTTCTCAACTACACCCTCGGAAGCAGTCCAGCCAAAAGACGCTTTTGATGCAATGGAATTTGACTTTGGTTCATCTTTCTTATTAATAAAACACAACATGACTTATATGTTGCCTTCAGAACTTGCATCACCACAAGCATTAGAGTTAACAAATGGAGGAGAATTCACAATTTATAACAGATGTAAAGATGCCTCAGGAAATGCAAATGGAAGGGACTATTATATAAGATTCTCAATAGATCCTGCACCAGATTTATCACCACCAGAAATAATAAGTGCAGTTGATTCAGGTTCTTATGTCAGAAACGATTTAACAGAGTATCCAATTAAAATTTTTACAAATGAACCAGCAACTTGTAAATGGGAAACTCGTGATATAGATTATGATGCAATGCAAAATGATTTCAATTGTGTCTCTTCAGCAACTCAAATATCTGTAAATTTAGGATATCAGTGTACAACAAATGTAGATTTATTACCATCTAGATCAACAACAGCAGATTCATCACCAGGTGATCCAACACCAGGAAATGTAAGGAATGTTTATTACTTCAGATGTAGAGATAAAGAAGGAAATACTAATGATCAAAGTTATCCTTACACATTAGTTTCATCCCAAGAATTTAAAATAACAGAAACATCACCTTCAGGAGTATTAGAAACAGGCGCAGGTATAGGATTAAAAGTTATAACATCAGGAGGAGCAGAATCAGGAAGATCTATTTGTGGTTTCTCAGAACAACAAGACACATCTTTAGTAAATATGCCATCTTTTGTAAATACATTATCAAATGAACACACTCAACCATTAACTTCATTAAAACAAGGAACTTACAGATATTATATAACATGTCAAGATAGAGCAGCTAATGAAAATAAAAGTGAAATAGTATTTGAAGTAAAAGCAGACACAGAAGCACCAAAAGAAGTAAACATTGAAATGATCTCTTCAGGAACTTTACATTTAATTACAGATGAACCAACAACATGCGAATACTCAGATAAACAATTTGACTTAGGAGAAGGAACTCAAATGACAAATGAAAATTCAATAGAACATGAAGCATCTATCTCAAGTAATAAAGTATTTATAAAATGTAAAGACGAATTTTATCCAGAAACTCCAATATTAGACATAAGTTTTATTCCTTAATTATCTATATAGTCTGTATAACCTTCTCTTTGAATTTTTCTTTGGAGATCTGATAGCATTTTTAGATCAGCTGCATTACCAAGACCAAAATTTGTTTGGCGTTCTTCAATTACACTAGTTCTTCCAGTTCTTAAATTATAATTCATAATTCTAATCTTTCCAAAATCGGGATTCCTCACTCTGATCTTACCATAAGAATAATGTCCAGCAAAATCTCCCCAAAATAGCCACATAAGATTTTCTTCATCCACCCATCTCGCATAAGCATCGGAACCCTTATTAAAAGTTAATCTCTTTAAATTAGATCCATCATTTCTCATAATAAAGACTTCTCTTTTATAATGTTCATCAACATTACCCCCTGCTATTTTTGAAAAAGCAACCAATTCTCCATTAATAACAGCATCATCCACATCCCACGTCAAAGGATTATCAGATAAATTATTACCACTAAAATTATTAACATTATAACCTTGACTAGAATTATTAACATAACCCATATTACTATCTCTTATAGCACCAGCAATTTCTCTATTCCCTCTCAATCCAGTATTTTTTGCTCTCTCATTAGCTTCCGCATGCCTAGCACTAGTAGCTAAACCTCTTAAAACTAAATCCTGTTCTCTGGTCCTAGCAAAACTTCTAGATCCTTCAATAAAACCAGAACAACCAGCAGTCAAACTAGCAACTAAACTAACTAATCCAATTCCAGCTTTTTGTAATCTACTTAATCTCATCTTTTTTATATAGTCAAATAAATATTTAAATTATTCTTAAATATAATTACTACTAATAAGTAAATATTAGGTTTACAAATCTTGCTTTTTCAACATCTGTGTTATCCCGAAACTATTTCATAAGGCTGATTTTATCAGCTATATGAAATTAAATAAATCTAAACTTCTTGAGACATTAAAAAGGCTAAATAATTGTGCTACAACCTATCAAGCTAGGAAAGTAGCAGGAATTTCAGTTAGGAGAGTTTATCAAATAAAGAGTATTTATGAATCAACAGGAAAAATACCTGAAATAGGTAAAATAGTTGGACGTCCAATAAAGATGACTGAACAATGGGAAATAGATACAGTAAAAGAAGCTTATGAAAAATATAGAGTATCTGCGATACTCTAGAAAGGGTGATAGATAGAGATTACAAGAAACATATAGGACACAATAGAATCCATAAGATAATGATTCAATTGGGTTATGCTAAACCCAAAGAAAAGAAGGATATTAGGAAGAAAAAATGGATAAGATATGAGAGAAGGCATAGTTTAACAGCAGTTCATATTGATTGGCATTATTACAAGGGTACATGGGTCTTTGGAGTAGAAGATGATGCAAGCAGAAAGCTTCTTGTATTGACTGAATGTAGTAATGAGACTACTGATAGGTCTATTGAAGGTATGGAAATAGCTTTAAAATATGGTCAAATAAAGCAATGTATTTGTGATCATGGATCACAATTTGTAAGCAATCTAGGAGGAGATTCAAGATTTGTTGCATTTCTTAATGGGAATAATATTAAACAAATCTTATGCAGAGTTAAACATCCTCAAAGCAATGGAAAGATTGAGAAGTGGTTTGATTGTTACGATAGACATAGGGAAGTATTTAATAACATAGAAGAATTTCTGTATGGGTATAATGACATTAGACCTCATAGAAGTCTTAAGTTTGATATCCTTGAGACGCCATCTCAAGCATTTATTAGGAAACTAAGAAAATGAAGAAACGAATTAATCTATCGATAGGAAATAGTTTCAGGATACTACACTTAAGAGATTTTTCAAAAACATTAATTGAGCTTCCCTATATTCTTTTTCGCCTTTACTAAAAGGCTTATTCTTTTCTATTAACCAAATCACTTCCTTAATAGGCATCAACTTATCTCCTTTCCAATGATCCTTTTCTTTAAGATTACTATTCTTAAATTCCTTAATAAAACCTTTAAAAAAATGCATTTCTTCACCCTGAAAAAGCTCATATCTTTTTTTCTGTTCTTTTGTTTTTGCCCACTCTGGCCACCAAACTATCTTTAAAACCCCTAATTTACTCAAATCTCCTACAATAGCTCCTGTTTCTTCAAAAGTTTCCCTAATTAGACCTTCTTCAGGAGATTCATTATTATTCACTCCTCCACCAGGGAATACAATATATCCTTTTCCAGTGTCGTAAGCAAGAATATTACCTTTACTATCTGTAAAATAACCTTCACAATTAATTCTAAATGGTAAATTGCTCCTTTCTTTTTTCATCTTTAAATATTTAAATCATTTATATCAACATTTTCTAAAATATGTTCTCATTCTATTTTCTTAATTTTAATACTTGAACACAATCCTCTAAAAAATCTTATTTTTTCTTTATCTGTACTGGAACTCCAATTAAGACTAAGAGAAGCGAGAATATAATTACTAAGATGCTAACTATAAATATCAATTCCACATTTTATTAAGAATTTTATACCTTTTAATACTTTGCTCACTAATTAATTTATTGTAACTTTTTTTAGAATATATTATAAATTTGTTGGCTAGGGTGTAAAATGAATAGTTTAATAAATTGAATAAGCATTATTCTACTATGCAAGCTATATTCGTTAATAAATCAAAACTTATCGTTAATGATCAGGAAATTCTACTAAAAGGAGTATCCTTGCCTGATCCTTATTGGTTAAGAGATAAGGAAAAGCAAGAAATTAAGGAAACCATATCACTAATTAAGGATTTAGGATTTAATACAGTTAGAATTCCAATTTTACCAGGTCATTTTGTATATCATAAGGGCTTCATTGATAAAACTATTAAAAAAATTGCCGATACTTGTCTGGAGAGAGGGTTATATTGTATTCTAGATTGGCATGCAATTGGAAATCCCTTACACAATGAAACTAGGCTAAAAGAATATTTTCATGTCCACAATCATAAAAAAATATTTTGGTATTTAGCAGACAAAAAGATAGCCATTCAAGGTATAAAACAACTATCAGAGAGTTTTGGAGAAATGCCTAATGTTATTTTTGAAATCTATAATGAGCCATGTCCTGCTGAAAAAAATGTTTCTAGGTTAAATCTGTCTGCTTTACCTTTTGAAAAATGGAAAAAGATAGCTGTTGAATTAATTAAAATTATTAGAGAAAACTCTAACAATTTAATTATTGTTAGTTCCAATTACTGGTCTTTTAATCTAAAAGACACTGCAAAAAAACCCTATGATAAGTTTGCTAACATAGCATATTCTTTTCATTGTTACCCTTTAAAAAACAATAAGAATTGGAAAGAAATGCTTGAATCATTAAAAAAATTTCCAATTGTTGTAACAGAATTTGGTTATGATACGGATGAGAAGTCACAATACAAATCCTCTTATAAGAATTATTTAAAACCATTTATAGAGTATTTAACTCAAAAACAAATTTCTTGGATTGGATGGTGTTTCAGTGCATCCTGGAGACCAAGAATTGTATCTAAGTGGGAACCATTTAAACTATCTGAATTTGGGAAACATCTGCTAGAATATTTGGATCAATAATATAAATATATCTAATCTACAACTATTGTTTTGATTTAATATTTAGTTATTAGAACTGGATCTGAACCCTCAATTATAGTTTGAAGAAATTTTTTTACTCTGTCTTTGTAAAGTTCAACTCTATCTGGAGGAGTATTTCTTAAATGAAGAGGTATAGCAATAACAGCTTGGATTGCTTGGTAATATCTATAAAAAGGAGCTTTTGCAAAGAAGTTATCTGGAAGGTTTCGCCTGTCAACATACCCTTCTAGAAATTTGTAAGCTAAATCGTGTGATACACCTATGCAGTTTTGCAAAAACATATGTAAATCTGTTGAAGGATCCCCATATCTAAATGAATCAAAGTCTAATACTCCAGCTAATCTTTCCCCCTCTACTAAAATATTTTTGAATTGAAAATCTCCATGATTGTAAGTGCATTCTCCGTTTGTGAATAAACTCTTTTCTTTTTCCATTCTAGATACAATAATATCAAGTTCCCTTGAATATCTCGATTTTCTTTCAATTAAATGTTCAGTCCAACCCTTGGCTGGTATAAAATGTTGTTCAAAACCATTGCGATACGGACCAGGATAAGAGTTATGAATCCTGGGATCTGCACCAGTATTATCAAAATCATATACGAATCCAAACTCTGTTGCCTTATATGAATGGATTTTTCCTAGGGTCTCGCCCAAGCTCAGGAACACTTGGGGGTTTGGAATTTCTTTTGTAGTGTGCATATTATCCCCCTCAAAAAAACTGAGGACATTAAAAGATAGATTCAGTTCCCTAAGTTCTCCGTAAGATAAAACTTTAGGAAAAAATGGAAATTCACAGAAACGAGATAACACTGCTCTTTCTTTTTTAGGTATCCATCCTTCCGTTTCGTTATCTGCAACTCTAAGAACGCCAGATATTCCATTTTTTAGTTCAACATGATAAACTGAATTTACCAAACCCCCTTCCAATTTTCTTGAAGAAATTACTCCAATCTCGGAAAACACTTTTCTTTCTAGACTTTCATTCGTTTCTAACCACATATTATAACCTCATCTAATTTTGATGGTTTTCCATTCTTTATCAATAATCCGCTGTCTTGCTATTTCTTCAAAACCATTTTTAACAACTAAGATGTCTGTTTTATGGATTGTTTCATTTATTTCAATTTTGGTCCCTCTGTGTAAATCCCACCATCCTTTTGAAACATTCAAATATTTCCAATGTGGGGGGATATTTTTTTTATCAATAAAAACAATGATATCAATATCGCTTCCCTCGTGATTGTTATGCTTCTTTACATACTTCCCAAACTTTGACTCCGCTAAACTTCCAAAAAGAATTGCTTCTGCGTTTTGAGGTATATCATTTCGTAGCAGGTCAAGTATTTTCTTCAATATCTTATCTTGGTTTTCATACAGGATTTTCTTGGGTTTATTAGTTTGATAGTATTCCTTGTCATTGTGGATAAATATACTTTTGCTCAATTCTTCTACATATCTTTTTCTTAAGTTTTCATTTGTTTGGATTCTGGAATTACCCCATTCTTTCCATTTTTCTCCATGCGTACACCAGTCCCAGTTTATATAACAAAATGCTTTTATAATTGGATGCTTATACAACCACTCAAAAAATAGAGCAAACCAACTGTTCCAAGCATTTTCTTCATTAGAAAAATTAGTTCTTATTGCACTACATTCTCCAATCATGACTGGTTTTTTATGCTCTTCCGCTTCTCGAATAAACTCTTCTGTAAGCTTATCATTTTTAAAATTTTTTGCTCCGAGTATATCTATTCCAAACCAATCTACATGTTCATCTCCTGGATAAAAAGCCATTATTTCATTAATATTTTTACTCATCGCCGGACAAGAACACCAAACTGTTGCAACATTATCGATTTTAAACTCTTTTAATTTATTAGTTAAGTATCTCCAAGAAGCTATAAATTCTGTATGGTTATACTTATTCAGTTCATTAAACTCGTAACCAATCCTAAGAAATGTAGGGATAGACATCTTTTTTAAGATTTCACAAAATAACCTCAGTTCTGTATCGTATGTTCCTCTTAGAATCTCTGCGCATTGTGACACATAAACACCTCTGTCCTCCTTTTTCCTCAAATGAAAACCTATTTGCAAAAATTTTATTGGCATATCTTTAATCTCCAGAAAAATTTTATTAGACCATTTTTCAATTTCATTTATCTTTACATAAGTCATGTAAATAGCTGGTTTATAGTTTTCTACCGCATCAGAATATTCTTTGAAACTTTGCAAATCTTGTCCTGCTCCATGGATAATTTTACCTTCTTCTGGTTCAAACTTTTGGTTAAACATCTTAGTTAATTACCTCCTTTCCTAAATTCAACATATAATGTTCCCGGAATTGACCAATTATCTACCCTTAATTCTTCGTAGTCGCTACGGTTATAAAAGGATCTCTCTATATCAACGAATCCACTTTGTCTTAAAATCTTTTCTAAAGTTTCAAAATCATAAGCAAATTGGTGTTGTCCTTTTTGCCTAAAATGAAAATTTATGGATTCCATCTTTGTTGAACAATAAGAGGGACGCCAGAGTCTTCTACAGATATCAAAGTACTCTTCATTATTTTCAACATATGCGTTTATTGTAAACTCTGTGTCTGGGACTCCGATTCTTCCAATACTGTTAGGTTTCATAACCCTTAAACATTCACTAAGAAATGTTTTTGCTTCGTCTGGATAATCTAAGTGTTCTAAAAAATGTTCATTAAATAAGTAGTCAAAAATATTATTATTGAATGGAAAATTTTTTTTTGCATCAATGTATATCACTCCGGGCTCTCTTGAGTGAAAGTCCATATTTAACCAGCCTGGCAAGTAATTATTACCTGCACCAATATGAAGTTTTTTAATTTTTGTATCATTAAGATATTTTCTTATCATCAGAGGTGTTGTTATATATTTTCTTTTTATGCTACGTAAAATATTCACCATTTTTAGTTATTTTTCCCCCAACATTTTGAAAAATGTATTGCAAATAGCACTATAATCATAATTATTCTCTACATATAATCTCCCTCTTTTTACTATCCTTTCATATTCTTCAGGATTGTCTAGTTTCTTTAGTTCTTTAACCCATTCATTTGGGTTCATAAAATCATTTATTAATATTCCCCCTGCTCGTACAACTTCAGCCAATCCTCCAACATCACTACCTATAACAGGGATACCATTAGCCATACCCTCAATACAAACCCTACCAAAAGCTTCCTGCCATTGGGATGGAACACAAAGAATTCTGGTTTCAGCATAGATATCTGATACATTACTTGTATAAGAAAACTGAGTAACATTATGCACTCCTTCAAAATCAACATCATCCAAATTTTGACCAGTATATTGAATTCTCAAAGAGTCACATAGTCTCTGAACAATTTTTGTATCTATTTTATTTCCTTCTTTCAAAACATCCCATCCCCTTACAACTGCGAATTCATATTTTGGCATGCCTATAGCCACTTCTCTAAATATTGCACCCCCCTTCTTCATATTTGGATTAAACATAGTTATGTACCTAGGGGAATTTCTACTACAGCGTATTTTCTTCAATTCAATTGGAGGAGGTATCACTACAGATTCTCTTTGCCAATTTTGGAAAACATAATCTCTTACAAATTCAGAAACCACTATTATATCTGAAGGACAAGTTTCTGAATCTTTAGTTATATCCAAAAAAGAAGGAACTTTACAAAATCTCAATACAGAATCAATATTTTTATCATTAGCCAGTTTAAGAGCAACATCCGACCACATCAATTGAGTTAATATTTTATCTGGTTGATATAGAGTTATCAATTCATCCAACTTTGATATTCTAGAATCATGATCAACCCCTACAACAGATACGCCTTCATAATTAACAATCTTTCCATTTGACCCGCTTCTCTCAAGATTTGTAGCCACTAACACTTTATGATCATTTCTGATAGCTTCTTTAAGAAAAGTGTGCATACTTATTTCTGCGCCACCTGCTGCAGGATAATATGTTCCTGAAATGTAAAGCAATTTCATTTTAGCGAATTCATTAGGATTTTTCCAAGACTATTCCCTTTATTTTGCTGATTATAATATCTCCTATTATTTTCTCTAAAAACAAGATATTGTTGTTCATCTGTTAGCAATTCCATTGATCTTGATACCAAGTCTGAAATATCTTCTTCTGGCATAAAACAAAAACCTAAACCTCGCTTCGCATATTCCACAGCTCGTAACTCTTGATTATCTATTCTTCTTGCACCAGGTATTAATATACTAGGTCTTGTTCTAGAAATCAACTCATGCGTTGAAAAGTATCCTGCTTCAGAAATGACTAATCTTGCACTATCCATTTGTTCAAGCATATCATTTGCATGACTTACACAAGTTACTCCCTCCATATGGAATCCTTTGTTATTAGGTCCAGTCACCAAAAGTATATCAGGATTGTGTTTTTGTTTAATAAGAGGGATATAATCTTTCATCAAATCCAAGAATTGTCGAGAGCTAGGTCGGCCACCTCCTCCACAAGTTAGGAGTATGTTACTAGGTGTATTTTCTTCTCTTTGTTGTTCTGAAAAGAGAGGTCTAGATCTGGTAACTGAAGCAGGATAATCATTATCATACAAGTCACCCAGAATAATGACCCTATCAAATAAACAATCCTGTTCTCTAAGAAAAAACAATTCAGAAAAACTATCCCTTAAAGGATAAGATACATAGATATTTCGTACATTGTGGTCTGCTAAACCTCCAATTAAATCTGGATCAAAAAAGGTGGAATAGATTGTTGTGTCGATACCATTTTGAAGTATGTATCCTAGAATTTCAGGGCTTGAGCTATGTTTAATTTCTCCACCGATTGAACTTAGGTGATTTTGTTCCTTGAATTTGAACCATTTAATATTCGGATCACTTACTGATGAATAGGATTCATATTCATGTTCAGAGAGAATATGGATATCAGCTACCCTATTTAAGCTACTAGCCATTTTACTTAAGAGAGTTAAATGTCCTAAAGTTCCACCAGTATTAAATGAAACAAATGCTATTTTACCCATTATGTAATACCCTTTCATCTATAGTTGTCTTCATAGTGCATGAACCACAATAGGGGAGAATCTTCTCAGATTCCAATTTACTCTTTAATGATTCCATCATGTCTGAGTTCCAAACCCCAAAGACGCCTTGTTCCCTTACATTTCCAACTATTATTTTTCCTTCATAATCCCAACAACATAAATTAACATCACCATTCCAATTTATAACCATCCAATTTAAACAAGGATAACCAAACAATCTTTCCGATGTATCTGATCTAGAAAACTTAGATCCTTCCGGAACAAACAACTTTCTAGTTTCTGGTTTATCATCCATAACATTAAAAGATTTCAACACTAATTTGTTAAACCCATACCTTGCAGCAAATTCATGCGCTTGTTCTATCTGGGAAATATTTTGGGAATTTAGTACTGTTTGTAATACATAAAGTGTATTGCTATCTTGCATAGTTGTTTTTATTCTTTCTAACCCATTTGCGATATCCTCCAAACTTCCTCCTTTTTGATGAAAAGAATAGGTACCTTCATCAAAACCATTTACCGATATGATTAATTCACCAAGTTGACCAAGAAAAGAAACATCATCTCTTGAAGAGAGTGTTACTCCTGTCGTGCTCAATATAGTTCTTGGTCCTTTGTTGTTTGTGTATGCAATTATCTCTCCAATTTGGGGATTTAAAAGTGGTTCACCATAATTCCACAAAAATACTTTCATTACACTATCTTCAATTTCATCATATATTAGCTTAAACAAATTAAGATTCATATGTCCCTTTCTTCTTTCCATAAAAGTGTTAGGACAGCTTACGCATGCATATGAACAATGCGCAGATAATTCAATGTTTAATCTATCCAATCCATCCCGCATCTTAATCCCTCCAAGTCATTAGCGATTGCTTTTTCTATACCTTCTTGTTGTCTTTTTTCAAATACTGTTCTATTTTTATCATTTTGTTCCTCTGAGAAATAATTTTTATCATGATCTAAATGCAACACTTCAAATTTTTTTATAGGGGAAATTGTTCTCACTCTACATTTTTGGCTCAATTTCCATTGCAAATCTACGTCTTCATACCCCCAAGTAAGATATGAGTCAGTATAACAACCAACTGCTCTCACTATCCTAGTTTCAGTAAAAATTCCACCAATATGAACAACATCTCTCCAAAAAATAGGTTCCAGACCCCTCATACTCTCATCAGACAGGTATCTCTCGAAAGTTGACATTTCAGTAACATAAATCCTTCCATTCTTATGCTTAACAACCTTAAGAGGTGCAACTTCTGTACTCAAACTCGCAACATATTCGTTTGGTAGGTTTATCTCCCTCATTGCATTTTCAAATCCCTTTCTATCTATTAAACTAAGGAAAGATTCTACATCCTCTTTAATTAAACCTCTGGACGGGGGCCAGATCAATGCCTCTTCCTCTTTGATATCTGCAAGAAGATTGGCTAAATAGTTTTCAGATGAAAAAATAATGTCAGCGTCATTTAGATAAATATAGTCTGTTGTTACTTTACTCACAGCAGCATTCCTTATCTTACCTGTATTGTATACCAAATTGCCAAATTCATCTACTGGCGGTCTTGAAAATAGGTGTGTTACAGGCAGAGGCCCCATTAAACCTTCTAGATGTGATTCAAGATTTTGTTCTGATATGATTATTTGAGGATCAATCCCCTTTTGACTTAGCACGCTAGTTATGGAAGCCATAAGCCTTCGATAATCAAATCCACAATAAAGAGAGTATGTAACTGTTATACTGGACATATCTCCTCCTGTATTGAATTGTAACAGGCAATTAGTTCAGGAGGTTCCAAGCATAATCTTTTTTCATCATATAAAAAAGTATTTTTAATGTCTGCAAGTTTTTCTTTAGAAATTCTTTCTCCTAAAATTTGGGATGCAATATGGACATCGCTAGTTACTCCAAATACTATTTTAAGAACTTTATCTCTGTTTCTCAGACGAAATTGTGATCCGGTTACTACTTTGTCCTTACCTAATACACTTTCAAGAACAATTTTCGGATGACCAATTTTTTGCATAAACTGACGCTCAAATTCTCCATAATATTGATCATTGAAAGCTAATCCATATTGCCTGAGTTCCCTAGGGTCAATCATTGTTAAACGTTCACCTGAACGATAAAAAGCTGTACCTATAATCTCAACACCCCTAGAGAGGGCTATACCCACATTCTCCAAGGCCCTACCATTATCATCATGAGGGTGAAATTCAATTCTATTGCCAAACATTTTTAGGGAATCAAAAATCTCTTCAATTTTAGCTGGTTCTCCTATCCCTCTAGAATCACATACAATAATATTTCTAACACCATTATTTAGGCAATATTCGCTCCATTGAAATATTCTCTCTGGCAATCCAGATTCATCCGATGTACAATCTGCAAATGCAATATCAAATGGCTTATCAGATCTATCTTTCCATTTTTGGATTAAAGATTTTAAACCAGTGTATGCCTCTCTGGGATTCACTCTAACTGTTTGATCTAAAAAATAATCACTTATAGGTATCCATGAATTTGCTGAAACATTTTTATGGTTTTTTATAATTATAGACATAGCATCTAAATGCTCTTCCCTTGCATGACCAACTACACATAACTCAGTTGAATCATTTTGAGAATTGGATAATATCCTAGAACAAGCCTCATATTCTCTTTGACATATGGCCGGATACCCTATGTTAATTCTTGAACCTTCTAAAAGTTTACTAACTATAGAGATGAGTTGATCGTCTGCTAGGAAATTTGCAGCTAGACCATCCCTTCTAAAATCTTCCCTTACAAACATTTCTACTGAGGAGTAGTATTAATATATAAATATATCTTTTTAGGGTAGATTTAGAAAGCAAGAAATAAAATTATAAAAACATATTTAAACTAAAAACAAATAAACTAAAAGTATGAAAAAAAGAGGTCAGATTTTTGGAGAACCATTTATTTTTATTTTCGCTCTAATTGTAGCCGCAATGGTCTTTGCTTTTGGAATAAAAATTTTCTTTGATATCCAAGAAAGAGCAGAATTCGCCCAAGTAGCTGACACAGTTCAAAGAATAAATGAGCAAATAACAACTTTTTACAACCTAGAACAGGGATCAAATAATGTATTAAAATATAATTTTCCTTCTTCAGTAGATTGTATTTGTTTTCTCCAACAAACAACGAGTTCATTTCAATTAACAGGTAATTGTGATAATGATTTATTAGAAAATAACATACGAAATGGAAACAATAATATGGTTTTTTGGTTATTTAATGAAAAAACAAGGAAAAAAGAGGCAAAATTACCTGACAAGTTAAAAATAAAAGGTCTATTTACAGTAACAGATAATACCAGACTATTATGCTTTGATTTAGTAAAAGATAAACATACATTACAGATTAGATTAGAAAGTCAGGGTAATCAGGTTTTAATAACAAGAGTATAAACAACAAATTATATAAACTTTTTACTAATATTAATATTATGGAAAAAAGGGGAGTATCTATTTTTGTTTTTACTATTATGTTTACTCTAATTGCTGGTGCAATAATCTTAATGTTCTTTTTCAATTTTGGTTCTGACATACTTGATTTTGGAGACAAAGTAACAACATTACAAAACATCTTAGTTTTAGACAAAAATCTTGCATCCTTTGCATTATCGCCAAACTCAGAAAAAACAATTGAATTTTCAGAGGATATATCTATTGATGTAGACTGCTCCAACCAAGAAATTTTCCTAAGGGAAGGTGATGAAGAAAAAGAAACAAAAAAACTAATCTTTACTCCTTTCCAGCTTAATGGAAGATCAGTTCAAGCATGGACTTTAGCATGGAACTATCCATTCAAAATTGATAATTTATATTTTTTAGCAGATTCAAATACAAAATTTACTCTTGATAGTTCTTCTCAAATAGGAATATATTTCACAAGTAAATTTCCTAGAAGATTCACTCAAGTTACAACAGCAACAAATGAAGTGAAAGTTTATTTCCAGCCAACAAGCTCTCCTCCAATAGCACCAAACATAAAAGTAGTCCAATTTATAGAATTAGAAGGAGCCAATCCAGGAGTCCAATTCAAAAGAGGTAATAATTGGTATCCAACAATCCCAGTACCAATTTGGGGAGATGCAATGGTTTTTGCAGCAATATTCTCAGCAGATTATGATCAATTTAATTGCATAACACAAGGACTTGCAAAACAAAGGATTGATTCACTAATAAAAATCTATAGTAATACAATTACTAGCTTATTAAGTTGTAGTGAAGGCACTAATAACTATAATGAGATTTCAGTTCAATTACGTTCCTTATCCCAAGGAGATATAAGTGCTGCCAGAGATATTAAAGATGCAAATGATGCTCTAAAATTAACTGATTGTCCTCCATTATTCAAAGGAATTGAAACAGAAAGACTACTACAATGAACAAAAAAGCACAAGTTCAATTTATGGAAATGATTTTTGTATTGCTAATCTTAGTAGTTATAATATTTATGGGTTTTATCTTCTATTATTCCTTCTTATACAAAGGTCTAGAAGAAAAAGGAGAAAGATTCACAGAAATAGACGCAATTATTTTAACAGATTCAGTAGCTTCAATGGCAGAATTAACTCATGATACAGGAGTCATAAATTCAATAAAAATATTCTCATTAGTAGAACATATAGATGATGATTATTACAAAGATTTTTTTGGAGATGACAAAAAAGTAATTTTAGAAGTAGTATATCCCAAGCCTGAAGGAGACGTTGATTGTACCTCCATAGATCCCAACAGGCATTTCGATACTAATTATCATTTCAATACTAATTATCGAAACAACAAATGCAAATCTTTCACAATCTACGATGCTAAATCAGGAATTAGAGAACAAGAAATAAGGCAAAACCCAGTATCAGTTTATTATCCTTTAACAGACGAATATAAGATAGGAATCTTAAGAATTGGAGTATACAAAAATGAATAAAAAAGCACAAATAGAAATTATGGGATTGATGGTAATAGTTCTAATTTTAATATTCATTATAATAGTCTCTCTAAGATTTTTAGTCTCTCCAAAATCAGATACAGATGAGTTACAAAGACAAAGCATTCAAGCAAGCAACATGCTAAATGCAATCATCAGATCAAACACACCAGGTGGTTCTAAAGTTACAAATAAAATAGTAGAATGTTATAATGCAAACAATATTGACTCAGATCCATGCACATTTATGAGAGAAAATTTCCAGCAAGATATATTAAATGAAGTCTTCAAAACTAAAAAGTATAGGCTAGAATTTATAGCCACAAATCCATATCCAAAGAATTACTATGGTATTCAAAATTGTGATCCAAACCAGGCAACAATAACAGGTTCAGCAACAGTAAGTGTTTCACCAAGAATCTTAGCAAAGATTATTTTATGTATCCAACCGCAACAATCAATTTCTTCTTAATTTTCAACTCTAAACTATATGTTACAGAATATACACTTTATATACCAATTTTTTTTAATCACAATAAAATAACAATAAAAACAGCATCTACAAGTCCCATAAACATAAAATACAACATTTTTCTTCATAATCACTAAAAAATAACAAATTTCTAATTAAAGTATATCATTTATAGCAGAAATCTTTATAAACCAAAAATAACCTAAGATCTCTTAATTAACTACCTAAAAAAGAGGTAGGAATATTAAAAACAAGAAGGTATAATCCTTAAATAAAACACGGAGGTGTTTAAATGCAAAGATTGAAAAAGGCCATTAAAAGAATGGCAGCAATTGGCGCAGGAGTTGCAATGTTAGGTGCCACAATGGGCGGTGCCGTAGCTCAAAACCTGGCAGACTATCCGCAACCCTTTGTTGATTCAACTGGAGTGTTTAACGAAGCTACAACAATTGTAGTTGGTGCAAAAGCTGCTGCTTCAGATACATTAGGAGCAGTAAACATTGCTACAAGACTGCAATTTGATGCCAAAGTTCCAGTAAGTTCTGGATCAGGAACATTACAAGTTTCTGGTGGTGTTACAGAGGACATTCCATTAGGTGAACCAATTGCAAACACAACAGCTGTTGGGTTTGACGTTAGTCTAGAAGACACAGACATAGAAAGCTTCCAAGACACACAAATAAGTTTCCAAGGTAAGGACTATAATGTCCATGATGAATTACTATTTGGAGTAAACTCACCATCTGTAGAAACAAGCCTTACTAGTAAAGATGATGACTACGAAGACAATGTATTCTTAGAGGCTATCTCAAAAAGTATAAGGTATTACTATGCTTTTGATGATAAAATAAATGTATCTAAGGCAACATCATCTAATCCATTAGAAGTAAAATTCCTTGGGAGAACTTTAAAAATAACTGATGTTGGTTCAGCTACAAAGTTTACAGCTTATGTTGGTGGAGAGTACTTTATGGACGTAGGTGACGTAGTTACTGTAGATGGTAAAAAGATCACTTTAGAAAATGTAGGTGAAGGTGGAGCAATTCTAGTAGATGTTGATGGAACAAGGGAAACAATTTCTGCATCCTCAACAAAAACTATTAATGGAATTGAAGTTAGTAATGATGAGACATTCTACACTAACGAAATTTCAGAGAGATCAGCTTCATTAATTATAGGTAAAGATGCTCAATCTACCTATGAAGATGGAGATGCTTTTGTTGGAGAAGATGAAAACGACCCTGATTGGGAATGGGAAATTTCTAATTTAAGAGAGGATTTATCTACAACAATAAATACTACATTAGTACAAACAATTGCGCAACATTCAGGTCCAATAATAGGTATAAGAAATGCCTTTACAAAGGATGATGACACTGATGATCCTCCTGGTATTGGAGAATGTTTGGAACTTCCGAATGAGTATGTATCTTTATGTTTGGACAGTTTAACTACACCTAGCGACGATTACTTAGAAGTTACAATTAAATTTGCAACTTCTGTAGATACAGCTAAATCAGGTGTAGCTGGTAGTTCAACAAGTGCACCAGTAATATCTATTACTGCACCAGGAAATGAAAGGTTTGTAATGAAAACAGATGGATGGATGCATGTAAACGCAAGTAATAATCCAACAGACGCTAAGACAAGTTCAATTTATTTGCAAGCTGATGGAAGTAATGAGGCAAATCCATGGTTAGTTTTCTATAGAGACCCAAATACTAATCCAAGTATGGTTTATGCAGGAAACGTAACTATAGGAAATGCTACTGCATTTGGTACAAACACTATAGCACAAGTTAAGTTCGGTGACACAAAAACAAGTAACGTATTACTACAATTTTTCAACCAAACAGGTGTAGAAAGACCGCAGTTTGTAGTTAATATCACAGGTGATTCATCAACTGAATTATTTGATGGTGAAGATGTAATTGTACTAAACTGGACAACAGCTTCTGGTAGTGTAAGTGCTTTAGGTTCTACAGCAAATACTGAACAAGCAGACGAAGTAGTGTACTTAAGGACAGATCAAGGTATAGATATTGGAACAAAAGATGAAGACCATAGAACTAGATATGGTATTATTATAAAAGACCCTAAATCTAATGGTGCTTCAGACCAAGTAGTATTGTTAATACCATCAGACATGGTGCAAGGTAATGTTGTGGTTAAAGGACCAACAACAAGAGTATCTGGTGGAGCAGTTTCATACATACCTGCAGACATTTCAATAAATACTAGACTAGATACAGAAATTGCTGGCTCAGAAGCTAACTTTGATTTAATCTTAGTTGGTGGACCATGTGCTAATAGCGCTGTTTCAGGAGCAGGAGTAATGACCTGTGAACAAGCAAGACAAGCATTATCCCCTGGAGAGGCTCTTATTAAGATGGCTTCAAACGGAGAAAATGTTGCATTATTAGTAGCTGGTTACGAAGCAACAGAAACTAGGATGGCAGCTAAAGTACTTCAAAACTATGAAGATTACTCTGGTCAATTGAAAGGATCTGAAGTTAAAGTTACAGGTACATTAAGTCAACCATCCGTAACTGCAATGACAGCTTAAATAGCTGTTTTTCTTTCTTTTTTTATTTAAAATTTTAAAGAAGATTAAGTATTCTTTCTCCAATATTCTAACATATCCTTTAAAGTTTGATCATATTCTATTTCAGGTTTCCATCCAGTTTGTTCTTTAAACTTGCTACAATTTCCTCTTAATACTAGAACATCACTTGGTCTCATTCTCTCAGGATCTTGCCTTATTTCCAATTTAACACCAGCAAATTTAATTAATTTATCTAACATATCTTTAATCGTTATTCCATTACCAGAACAGATATTATAAACTTCACCAGGAATCCCTTTCTCAACAGCCAGTAAATAAGCCCTAACAACATCTCTCACATCACTAAAATCTCTCTGGGCTTCTAAATTACCAACATATAAAACAGGTTCTTTAATACCTTTCTCAATCTCAACTAGTTGTTTAGCAAAATTACTATCTACAAAAACACCAGTTCTTCTAGGTCCTGAATGATTAAAAGCCCTAGTGACTATAACTTTAGTTCCATAAGACTTAAAATATTGCATACATAACAAATCACTAGCTACCTTACTAACACCATAAGGACTTAAAGGTCTTAATGGATTAGTCTCTTTTATAGGAACCTCATCTTCTTTTACAAAACCATATTCTTCAGAACTTCCAGCAACTTGTATTATAACATTAGGATAGTCTCTTGCAGCTTCTAATATATTACAAGTTCCCAGTATATTATCAGTTAAAGTATGATGTGGTGCTTTCCAGCTTTGAGGTACATAGCTCTGAGCAGCTAAATGAAAGACATAATCTGGTTTAGCTATATTAAAAGCCCCTCTGATAGAAGCCAGATCAGTTATATCAGCCTCAATTAGTTTAATATCCTTTAAAATATGCCTAACATTGGTTAAATCACTTCTATGTCTAGCAGTTCCAAACACCTCAAAACCTCTAGATAATAACAATTCAGCTAGATGACTTCCAGCAAACCCAGTTATTCCAGTAATCAAAGCTCTTGTCATTCACAAAAACCTCAAATAACAATATATAAACATTTGTATAATAAAAAACTATTTTTTTACTAATTTTTCTTTTACATTATGAGTTATTTTTTCAATTTCCTTAATATCAGAAGAATCCTTATAAGGTTGAATCTTAATATCTCCATAAGCAGCTTTTTTATGCATATTTTCTACAAATCTAGCATCTTCTCTAGTTATTGTCCTTGGTCGGTATATTCTTCTTTTATAGACATCTATATCAGCATCACTTGTTTTATTTAAATTGACATCTTGGATATTCTCTTCAGAAATTAAACTATCACTATCTTGCTCATCTTTTTTACTATATCCAAATAACCAGCTCCAAAATCCCATTTTACTAAAAATGTCATATTTCCCTATATTTTAATTTTATTGTAGTAGAAAATAATATCGCCGCGACCCGGACTTTCATTAAGGTTGCAGGTTAATGCTTGCTGATAAGGATGCAATCCTCATATTTGAACCGGGATGCCCAAAAGGGCCAGGCTTTCAAGGCCTGTGCAATACCAGATTATGCGATCGCGGCATTAATCTAATAATATAGGCGTATTCTCTTCTATTTTATACACTTTACTACATAATTTACACTTTAAGGCATTTCCTTCAATTCTAAGATCATTTTTACACTTAGGACATGCAATTATCTTCAAAACGTCTTCATCTATCATTAATAGAGCGAGTTTAATTGAATTTATAAATATTAAGGTTTCATTATACCTAATAGAGTAAGCATTAATCTATCAGCAACTCTAATCAGATCATTTTCATCCTTTCCAACTACAATTACACATCCATTTTCAGAATAAATTCTTGGTTTATCACCTATTTCAAATGAGATTACACCAATATATTCATTTACATTATCACAAGTAACCACTGTTACATTCTTATCTTGAATAGGAGCGTTTAAAGCACCATGCGTTACCTTAGGATTACGAAAAATTAAATCATTCCCAGTTACCTTACTTATCTCAGTGGCAGCTAAAACACTAACACCAGTTGCATTGTTATCCATAGTAATGAAGAGGGCCTCTTTGTCATATATATCATCAAGATTAGCATTTACAGGAATTTCTTCTAAATCCATAGGATTAAATCTACTTTCAATTGAATAAAGATTCTTATCTATCTCAGAAATTAAAGAAATCTTATAAACAAAACCCTTTTCTAAAAAATTTACTCTATGTACATCAAATCCATTATAATTAAAATAAATATCAGAATACCTCTCTCTTTGATAAAACCATAAAAAAACAGCAAAAGCTACTAAAAATAGGATTATTACAAATATTGCTAAATTTGCTTTTTTTACATCTTTCATAGTAAAGCATCTAATATAACTCTATCAATAACTTTAATTATAAACACTCTATCTCCTTCTATTTTTAAACAATTCCCCTTTCTTTCTATTTTATTATTTTCACTTATTTCCACTTCAAAAACTCCAACATCACCGATAGCATCAGCACAAGATTTTAAAGGAAAATCCTCACATCCTTCAATATCTTCAAAACAACTATCAACAAAACCTATATCTGAAAATGGGATTAAATTACCTAATCCTCTTAATTCATTAATTATACTTCCAGGAGGATTTCTAGATAAGTAAAGTTTGTTTATTGATTTTGTAGTAAATCCATCAATGTCTATATCTAAAGAGTTAGGGTCATTGAATATCACAACTTCATTACCATTAATGTTTGTTACCCATACATTATTAACAGATCTAAATTTATGTCCTTTATATTCACTAATTGATGAACTACTTGAACTAGTATTAAATAAACTAAAACTAAGTACACTGAATACCATAGTAAATATGATAAAAAAAGGCAGAATTAATTTTCTTTTTTTAATCCTTTCCATATAAGGTAGTCATAATTAACTCTTTTTAAATATTATCAATGATATAAAATAAAAAAGAAAAAGTTTATTTTCTAGCTCTTAATTCAGACCTACTAAACTTTATCTGTCCCTTCTTCCCAGGCTTTCCTTTAACTAAGAAATATATCACACCAGCTGCAATTACTATTACAATTATTACTATAGCTACTGTACCACCAGCACCACCCGGAGCCGATACACTAGGAGTCGGACCACCTATTCCTGTTGTAGGAGCACCAGATTCACTAGGTTCACTCGGAGCTGCTTCTCCAGTATCTTCCCCTCCTTCAACACCTTCAACTGCAGTTCCTCCACCTCTACCACTACCACTAGTCGCTGATGACACTCCACCTCTTGCATTCACTCTGAATTTTTTTTCTGCTGTAGTTTGATATCCGACACCATCTGATACTTTACATTTTGCAATATATTGACCAGTTGCTGCAGTGTTAGTCTCTTTAAACTCTTGTGTAGCAGCATCGTCATCTGTAAATGTGAGCTTATCACCATCAGGTTTTTCCAACTCTAAAATTCTACTAGACAAATCAAGACCACTACCTCCAGCAGATTCATCAAAGTCACATGAAACTTTTTGAGCACTTCTTACATAAACTACATCATCAACATCGCTTGTTGTTATCTGTGCAGTAGGCTCTGTATTATCAATAACTATATTTAATATAGTAGTATTGAATGAATTCGCAGCGTTATATATATTACCATCCACAGTATCATCACCTTGGATAGTTCCATTTGTATAATGTATTGTTAGATTATAATAACCATCAGGTAATGATCCATTACCAGTATCAAATGTTAGAGCTGTATTACCAATTTCATGTACAGATCCAAGAATGACCTCTGTAGACCCCTTAATAGCTATCCAAGTAACATTTGTAGTTGTACTTCCAGCATTAACACTTGCATTAAATTTAACACTACCAGTAATATTTTCATTTTCTGTTATATTACTCTTATAGACTCCAGTCCTATCATAAAACTGGCCATTTATATCAACAGTACCATTATCATATCCTAATAACGTATTTGGATATATCTTTAAAGCCAATATCTGTACAAAATTGCTATCAATATTATAAC
>ERZ1292623.1551-Hain-H51-01um-R1-1551-length-21949-cov-7_pt1 | contig 21949 bp, 16 predicted proteins | sample MGYA00564398_ERZ1292623 | MGnify/ENA primary metagenome ERZ1292623 (study PRJEB36523, sample SAMEA6512633) | groundwater metagenome | collected 2019-01-07 | study: AquaDiva: Metagenomics assemblies of 32 groundwater samples | reverse complement strand
TTAAGTCTATCAGCGGCACAGGGAGCATAGATGAGATATTTAACAAGGTCTGTGCAGCGATAGCAAAATAGGTCTTATAAGACCTATCTTAAAATTTAAGGAGGACAGGAACATGTCATTGGTAAACCCGCATGGCAAGGATAAAAAATTAAAACCGCTTCTTCTGACAGGGGATGAATTAAAAGAAGAGCTCAAGAGGGCAAAGACCCTTAAGCAGATAAAGATTGCATCCCGTGAGTCAGGGGACCTGATAATGATGGGCATCGGCGGCTTCACCCCTATTGACGGATTTATGGGATATGAGGACTGGAAGGATATATGCTCTGATTACAGGATGATAGACGGCACCTTCTGGCCGATACCGATTACCCTGTCAACTGATGAGAATGTGAAGGCAGGAGACGAGGTAGCCCTTTTCTCTGATGAGTACAATGAGATTATGGCTACTATGAAGGTTAAGGATGTCTATAAAATTGACAAAGAGTATGAGTGTAAAGAAGTTTTTAAGACCACTGATATGGAGCATCCTGGCGTCAAGATGGTGATGAATCAGGCGGGCAAGAATCTTGCTGGGCCAGTGAAGGTCTTAAGCCAGGGGACATTCCCAAATGAGTATAAGGGCATTTACCTTACCCCCTTTGAGTCCAGGAAAATGTTTGTTGACAAGGGATGGAAGACTGTTGCAGCATTCCAGACGAGGAACCCGATGCACCGCTCCCATGAGTATCTTGCAAAGATAGCAATAGAGACATGCGACGGCGTATTTGTCCACATGCTTCTCGGGAAGCTGAAACCAGGCGATATCCCCTCTGATGTAAGGCAGAAGGCTATTGATGTATTAACTGAGAAATATTTTGTTAAGAACACTATTGTCATTGGCGGCTATCCGCTCGATATGAGATACGCAGGACCGAGAGAGGCCCTTCTCCATGCGCTTTTCAGGCAGAACTACGGCTGCAGCCATCTCATTGTCGGCAGGGACCATGCAGGCGTCGGCGAGTACTACGGCCCGTTTGATGCGCATAAGATATTCGATGAAATCCCGAAGGATGCGCTTGAGACAAAGCCTCTGAAGATTGATTGGACATTCTGGTGCCATAAGTGCGACGGTATGGCTTCTATGAAGACATGCCCTCATGGAAAAGAGGACAGAATCCTTCTCAGTGGAACAAAGCTGAGGAAGATGCTTTCAGAAGGCGAAGCAGTGACAGACAAGTTCAGCCGGCCAGAGGTTCTTGATATACTGCGGAAATACTACGAAGGTTTGACAGAGAAGGTTGAGATAAAGACCCATAAATATTCAGAAGGAGCGTAACAATACAGTATCAGAAACATAGTTAGCCGGCTTTAAGATTAAAGCCAATCATTAAACCATATTATAAAGGAGGAGGTGTTATTATGCCAAGTTTTGTAATTACAGAAAAATGCGACGGCTGCAAGGCGCAGGATAAGACTGCATGTCAGTATATCTGCCCGCACGACCTGATGGCGCTGGACAGGGAGAAGATGAAGGCGTACAATCAGGAGCCTGAGCAGTGCTGGGAGTGCTATAACTGCGTTAAAATCTGCCCTCAACAGGCGGTTGAGGTGAGGGGTTATGCAGATTATATCCCTCTTGGAGCAAGCGTTATCCCACTGAAAGCTACAGATTCAATTATGTGGACAGTCAAGTTCAGAAATGGAACATTAAAGAGGTTCAAGTTTCCAATCAGAACAACTGCAGAGGGATCAATTGACCCTTATAAAGGGAAAAGCGGCGATCCTGATTATTCAAAATTAAAACAGTCCGGATTCTTCAACTATGAAGCAAAGAAGGGATAAGGAGGGGAGGGAACAATGGAAAAAGAGACTTGTACATTTTCGTATTGCGCAAGACCAGAAATCGTAGAGCATGAAACAGACCTCTTGCTTATCGGCGGAGGGATGTCTGCTTGCGGAGCTGCTTTTGAGGCTGCTGCATGGGCTAATCCAAAGAAGCTAAGGATAACAATGGTTGATAAGGCTGCCACAGACAGAAGCGGCGCTGTTGCAATGGGCCTTTCAGCAATAAATACCTATATGGGCGGCAACAAGATTGAGGACTATGTTAAATATGTAAGAAATGATCTGATGGGGATTATTCGTGAGGATCTCGTATATGACCTCGGAAGACATGTGGACGACTCTGTCCATCTTTTTGAGGAATGGGGACTGCCTGTCTGGAAAAAGGGTGATGATGGCTTCTCCCTTGACGGCTTTCAGGCAAAGGATGCCGGGAAACCGTTGTTAAAGGACTGCAAGGATGACGCTGAGAGGGAAAAGAATGTTGTCAGGTCAGGCAAATGGCAGATAATGATAAATGGCGAGTCCTATAAGGTTATTGTTGCAGAGGCTGCTAAGAAGGCGCTTCAGATGAATAGAGAGGCAACAGGTGTCAAAGAGAACCATTTTGAAAGGGTATTCATTACAAGGCTTCTTGTTGATGCGAACAAGCCAAATACCATTGCAGGCGCAATCGGCTTTAGCACAAGGGAAAACAAGGTGTATATATTTAAGGCAAAGGCAATGCTCCTTGGCCCCGGCGGCTGCGTAAATGTTTTCAGGCCCCGTTCTATTGGCGAGGGAATGGGAAGGACATGGTTCCCTGTCTGGAACTCCGGCTCAGGATATGCGATGGGCGCAGAGGTCGGCGCAGAGCTCACGCTTATGGAAAACAGATTCGTGCCAGCAAGATTTAAAGACGGATACGGCCCTGTTGGCGCATGGTTCTTGTTCTTCAAGGCAAAGGCAACAGACAGCAATGGAGATGATTACTGCACAAATAAAGAGTATCTTGATGACGCAAAGAAAAAATACGGCAAATATGTTGATGTCATGGGCACGACCATAAGGAACCATCTGATGATGGAGGCAATGCTCCGCGGAAAAGGCCCGATTCTAATGAACACCCATACAGCAATGCAGGCAATCGGTCAGACCTTCAAGGAGAAGCTCGGCGAGAAGGAAGGCGCAAAGAAGCTGAAACACCTTGAGGCAGAGGCATGGGAAGATTTCCTTGACATGACCATTGGACAGGCAGGTATGTGGGCTGCTAATAACATTGAGCCTGACAAGACGCCATCAGAGATTATTCCATCAGAGCCATATCTGCTCGGTTCACATGCAGGATGCGCAGGCTTCTGGGTAAGCGGACCTAGCGATATTCCTAATACGCCAAAAGAATGGGCATGGGGCTACAACAGGATGTCAACAGTAAACGGCCTTTTTATGGCTGGCGATACCTGCGGCGCATCAGGCCACAAGTTTTCCTCAGGCTCACATGCAGAGGGCAGGATCGTTGGCAAGTCCGCGCTTGCATACATACTTGACAACCCGGACTTCAAGCCTGCAATAAAAGAAAAGAAGGATGACCTAATGGCAGAGATGTATCTGCCTTATGAGATCTATGAGAAATACAAGACATATACTACTTCACCGAATAATATAAGCGTCAATCCGCACTTTATTAAGCCAGACATGTTCCAGAAGAGGCTTATGAAGATAGCGGACGAATACTTTGGCGGCGTGAGCACATGGTTCAAGACAAGCAAGACCATGCTTGAGGAAGGCCTCAAAAGGCTTCAGCTCCTGAAAGAGGATGCAAACAAGCTTGCTGCATCCAACCTGCACGAACTGCTCAGATGCTGGGAAAACTACCACAGGCTTCTGACTGCTGAGGCTCATGCAAGGCACATCCTGTTCAGGGAAGAGACAAGATATCCAGGCTATTATTACAGGTCAGACAAAGACTTTATTGATGATGATAACTGGAAGTGCTTTACAAATTCAAAATACGACGCTGCAACAGGAAAGTGGGAATTCAAAAAGGTTCCTTATGTCCAGTTGTTTCCGTAATTAGTTGTGATTAATGGGGCTGGGATTTATAGTCTCAGCCCTATTCTTTTTTTAGGTTTGGGTAGCCGCAAACTTTAGTTTGTGTAATTACTTAGAAGAATATTAGTAAGACTAAATTGTACTTGATATTTATAAAATCCCCCTTAATCCCCCTTTTTCAAAGGGGGAAACCTTCCCCTCTATTAAGAGGGGATAAAGGGGTGTGTTCCCCTCTTTGGAAAAGAGGGGTTAGGGGAGATTTGATAAGTTTTTTTGTATAGAGACTGACAGGTCTCAAATGTTTTGTAGGACAGCCGTCCCGGCTGTCTAAAGGGAGTAATTTTATGTCTGATCAAAAAGGCTTACTGATTATAGGCGGCGGAATGAGCGGGCTGACTGCTGCGATTGAGGCGGCAGAGGCAGGCCATAAGGTTGCCATAGTTGAAAAGAACCCCTATTTTGGCGGGAGGGTTGCGCAGCTTAATAAATATTTTCCAAAGCTCTGTCCTCCAAACTGCGGCCTTGAAATCCAGTTCAAAAGGATAAAAAATAATCCAAATGTTACGATTTATACCCTCGCAGAGGTGGAAAAGATTACAGGTGAAGATGGTAATTATGACGCGACAATCAAGGTCAGGCCGCGCTATGTGAATGATAAATGCGTTGGCTGTGATGCCTGCGCTCAGGCATGTCTGTCTGAAAGGCCGAATGAATTTAACTTTGGCATGAATAAGACAAAGGCTGCGTATATTCCATTTGAGCAGGCATTCCCGTTTTTATATGTGATTGATGAAAAATACTGCGCAGAAGACTGCAAAAAGGCATGTCTTGATGCGTGTAAATATAATGCAATTGATTTTAATATGAAGCAAGAGACAATTAATCTCAAGGCTAGCGCGATTATCATGGCAACAGGCTGGAACCTTTATGACGCCGCAAAGATGGATAATCTCTCCTTTGGCAAGGCGCAGAATGTTATTACAAATATGATGATGGAGAGGCTTGCAGCGCCGAATGGCCCGACAAGCGGCAGGATACTCCGCCCCTCTGACAATAAGGAGGTAAAGAATATTGCCTTTGTCCAGTGCGCAGGTTCAAGGGATGAGAATCACCTTTCGCATTGCTCATATATATGCTGTCTTGCCTCTTTAAAGCAGGCTACATATATCAGGGAGCAGTATCCTGATTCAAAGGCGCAGATATTTTATATAGACATCCGCACACCCGGCAGATACGAGCAGTTCTACTGGAAGGTGAGGGATGATAAAAATGTCACCTTAACAAAGGGCAAGGTCGCAAAGATTACTGAAGACCCTGCTACAAAGGATGTTATTGTTGAGGTGGAGGATATAGCAGCAGGAAGCAAAATCAAGGCAAGTTTTGACATGGTTGTGCTTGCAGCAGGTATGGCGCCCAGCACAAAGGAATCAACATGCGGAATGAATATCCCCCTGACTGATGAGGGGTTTGTAAATGCGCCTTCATTGCAAAAAGGCGTGTATGCTGTTGGCACGCTTAAAAGCCCTGTTGATGTTGCAAGGTCTGTTCAGGATGCAACAGGCGCTGCTTTAAAGGGCATACAGAGTCTGGTGAGGAGATAGGGCATGGAAAAGAAGTACAGCGTATATATATGCAAAGGCTGCGGGATAAATGATGCAGTAGATGTGGAGAGGCTTACTAATGTTGCAATAAAGGACATGAAGATGCCGTCCTGCAAGACCCACGATTTCCTCTGCGGGCCTGAGGGTGTTCAGCTTATTAAAGATGATATTGCAAAAGAGGGCGCCAACACAATTATAATTGCAGCCTGTTCGCCACGCGTAAAATATGAGGAGTTTGATTTCCCCGGCACAATAACAGAGCGCGTGAATATAAGGGAATTTGTTGCATGGAGCCAACCTCCAAAAACAGAAGACACGCAGAACCTTGCATCGGATTATCTTATGATGAGCATTGCCAAGGCGCAGAAGGTAGACCTTCCTCAGCCGAATATCCTTGAGGGGTTAAGCTCAACAATACTCGTTATCGGCGGCGGCATAACAGGCATGACATCAGCGATTGAGGCGGCAAATGCAGGGTACAAGGTTGTGCTTGTTGAAAAGGAGCCGCAGCTCGGCGGATTTATAAATAAGTTATACAAGAAGATACCAACAATAGAATTTAAAGAGCCTCTGATAATTGATACAGATATAGACAAGATGGTAAAACAGGTTGAGGCCAATTCTAATATCAAGGTCTATAAATCAGCAAAGGTAGAAAAGACCGACGGCCAGCCTGGACTATATGATGTAACCATATCATCAAACGGCGCATCTGAGACAATTAAGATCGGCTCCATTGTCATGGCAACTGGATGGAAGCCTTATGATGCATCAAAGATTGACCACCTTGGCTATGGCAAATTTAAAAATGTGGTTACAAACATTGAATTTGAAGAGCTCGCAAAAAAGGGCAATGGAAAGATTTATAGGCCGTCAGACGGCAAGGAGGCAAAGAAGGTTGCCTTTATACAGTGCGCAGGACAGCGCGATCCGAATCACCTTCCATATTGCTCCTCCATGTGCTGTGTAACATCACTCAAGCAGGCAGGATATGTAAGGCAGAATACTGATGCATTGGCAATGATATTTTACATAGATATAAGGACGCCGGGAAGGCTTGAGCTTTATTATAAAGAGGCGCAGAATAATCCCGGCATCATGCTCACAAAGGCAGATGTAAAAGGCATCAGCGATGCAGGGAATGGAAATCTCTTTGTTGAGGCAGAGAACACGCTTCTCGGCGAGAAGATAAAGGCAGAGGCAGACCTAATTGTGCTTGCTGTAGGCATTGTGCCGAGTACAAAAGAGACTCAGGAATATCAGGACGGCCTTACACTTGCAGCCTCAAAGGGTGATGAGTCAAGAAAGGGATATTTAGAGTCAACAGCAAAGCCAGAATCTATCTTAAATCTAAATTACAGGCAGGGGCCTGATATACCATCGCTTGAAGGGGCTTATGGATTTGCAGATTCCAATTTTATCTGCTTTCAGTATGAGACAAGAAGGACAGGCATATATGCAGCAGGCTCTGTGCGCCAGCCGATGAACATGATGGAGGCTCAGCAGGACGCGGCAGGCGCTGCATTTAAGGCAATACAGTGCATGGACCATATATCAAAAGGCGTTGCAGTCCACCCAAGGGCATGGGATGAGACATTCCCTGACCCTCTTCTTATCAGATGCACGGCATGCAAGAGGTGCACAGAGGAGTGCCCATTCGGAGCAATTGATGAGGATGAAAAGGGCATACCATTTTATAAGGTCAATCGCTGCAGGAGATGCGGAACCTGCATGGGAGCCTGCCCTGAGAGAATTGTTGCATTCAAAGACTACAGTGTTGATATCATCGGCTCAATGGTAAAGGCAATAGATGTGCCGGAAGATGGTTTCAGGATAGTGGCATTTACCTGCGAGAACGACGCCTACCCAGCTCTTGATACAGCAGGCATCAACCGCAAAAATATTGACCCGAGTGTGAGATTTATCCCATTGCGCTGCCTCGGCGGCATGAACCTTGTCTGGATTGCAGATGCGCTTTCAAGGGGCATTGACGGTATACTGCTTTTAGGATGTAAATTCGGCGAGAATTATCAGTGCCACTTTGTAAAAGGCAGCGAACTTGCAGACTACAGATTAGGCAAGGTAGGCGAGACCTTAAACAGGCTCCAGCTTGAGGCAGAGAGGGTTCAGCTGCTGCAGGTATCTATCTCAGACTATGACAAGCTGCCGGGTATGATAAATGAGTTTGCTGAAAAGATTAAAGAGATAGGCGCAAATCCGTTTAAGGGATTTTAGAAAAGTGAATAGTCGTTAGTGAATAGTTGTTAGTGGCTGTTCACTATTCACTGTTCACTGGTTATATTGGAGGAATAAATGGCAGAACAGGTAATAAGTCCTGATATAAATTTTGTTAAGGATATAATTGCCTCTGGCGGGGATACATTGAAAAAATGTTTTCAGTGCGCTACATGCTCTGTAGTATGCAATGCCACGCCTGACAACAGGCCATTCCCGAGAAAAGAGATGATATATGCGCAGTGGGGGCTTAAGGATAAACTTATCAGCAGCCCTGACATCTGGCTCTGCCATAATTGCAATGACTGCACAAAGTACTGCCCGAGAGGCGCAAGGCCAGGGGATGTGCTTTCAATAATGAGGCAAAAATTTATTCAGGAGAATGCGATGCCGGGCATCATGGGAAAGGTGGTTACACAGCCAAAGATGACGCTCATAGCCCTTGCAATACCACTTGTTATTTTCCTGCTTTTGCTCGGCTTAACAGGACACCTTCGCATACCTGAAGGTCACATAGTTTATTCAAAGTTTTTCCCAATTCCATATATAGAGGCAGTGTTCATGTCAACTGTTGGCCTTGCAGGCATTGCCTATCTTGCAAGCCTATACCGCTTCTGGAATAGCATGAGCAAGGGGAATAATCAGCCATACACCAAGGGCATTGTCCCTGCATTTATAGAGACGCTCATTGAATTTTTCATGCACTCCCGTTTTAAAAAGTGCGGACCGAATGCAGACCGCAGGATTGTGCATATGCTTATTTTTTACGGATTCGTAGGCCTGCTTATAACAACAATATGGGTAACAGTCTATTATTATGTGCCAAAGATAAATACACCCATTGCATTGTCTGACCCATTAAAGTGGGTTGCAAACATCAGCGCAATTGCGCTATTAGCAGGCGCTGGCATGATGATATTCAATAGATTAAAGGATAAGGGATTTATATCAAAGAGCTCATCCTTTGACTGGACATTTGCTGTAATGATACTGCTCTTAGGCGTCTCCGGTTTCCTTACTGAGACCATAAGGCTTGCAGGTATTGCCACACTCGCATATCCAATTTATTTCATCCATCTGCTTTTGGTTTTTTACACCATTGTATATTTTCCATATTCAAAACTTGCGCACATGGGATACAGGGCGCTTGCAATCACCTACTCCAAGATGACGAACAGGGATATCCGGATTTAAGCTGATAAAGAAAAATTATAAGAGTCTCCTCAAAGATACTTCTGGCAATCTGCTGTATGACAGCGTTGGCTATGTGCGTTTTGCCTACAGCGGCGATATCTATTCTGTGTAAAAACCAGAAACAAACCAATATCAACCACTGGCCCCGCAAGCGATTGCGGGGCCAAATACAAATTTAGGATAAATATTAGAAACTTTAAAAAACTTTTTTTGCCTGCTAATGGGGGTAGTTGAAATATAATAAAGATTTCTATAACGAATTATCTATTTAAAGAGAACCAATAACCTGTTTGCCCACTCTTCTTTCACTACATTTATGCTTGATGCGATTGAGAAGCGTTTTAATCTAACCACACAAGCGGACGGGCAATTGCCCGCCGCTGATTTGTATTATTAGCCTTACAGCCACTCTTCTTGCAGTATTTCGCCTTGCACACCTACCACAATATACTTAATAGGCACCTTCCTGCTTGCAGACTGTGCAGCCTCCTGAGCCAGCTTTACTAATCCGGAACAGCATGGAACCTGCATTATCAGCACTGTAAGGGTGTTTATCTTTGCATCGTCAATCCATCCCTTAATCTTTTCAGCGTAAATCTCCTGCTCTGAATCAAGCTTTGGGCAGGCAATACCTATGGATTTTCCCTTTAAATAATCATTATGGAAATTTCCAAAGGCATAGGCAACGCAGTCAGCAACTAAGACCACATCAGCGCCCTGAAAATATGGAGCAGTCGGAGAAATCAGGTGCATCTGTATAGGCCACTGCCTAAGCTGTGAGCCGACCTTTACTGATTCCCCTTCTCCCTGTGTCTCCGTTTCCCTTAAATCCATTGTCTTTGAACCCGGGCATCCTTCAATCATTTTGTAATACCTCCTTGTGTAGAATTTTTTCTTCTATCTTATTTGCAAACCCCTCATACCTCTGAGAGGCAGATAGATACTGTTTGTCAACCCCGCTGAATTTTGAAAACATCTCGCCGATCTCTGAAACAGAAAGATTTTTGTCAAGCCATGGATAGAGTATCTCATCCTCTTTTTTGATATGCTCTTTTAAAAGCTCCCTGTATGCAATAAGGCGCTCCCTTATTGTCTGATTATCACCCTTTTCAACAGCCTCAAGCGCTGCCTTAATATGTCCCCTTCCAATATCATGCTCCTCAAGCATTGCCTTTACAATCTCAATGCCTTCAAATTTCTTAAAGAGTATATCCTCTTCCTTTGCATGATGATATTTATCAGCATAGGAGCGGATAAAGTCAATGCTGTTTAGGATAAGCTGTTTATCCTCTGCGCTTGATACATCTATTGATTCAAGCATTATCGGCATTGCTGCAAGGAGCTTTTTGATATAAACATGCTCATCAACAAGCTTTCTTATTGCAGGAGAATATTTGATCTGTCCTGCGGCATGGGCGACCTTTCTTTTTATCTTTGGTATCTCAACATCTTTACCCGGAAATATAACCTGAGCAATCTTTTTCAGCAGCTCATGCTCTGCTTCAGAAGAAAGGTTATGAACCTCAACAACACCCTTTAAAAGGCATGTGCCTACATTGCAGGGCGCACAGGCAATATCATACTCATTCAGGACATCAGCAGCCTTTGGAAACTGATTGATAATCTCCTTTATATTTTTATTTAAATAAATCTCCATACTCATATTATGCTCTAATAACCTCCTGTATTATGATGCAATTTAAATATAGTATATAAAAAATGGGAAAAGTTGGTTATGACCTATATCATAATCCTTTATACACATTGAATTATTCAAAATTGTATGGTATCTTTATTAAAAAAACAGGTAGTTGAAAAATAGATTTTATGGAGGTAATAAAAAGATGTTCCCTGATTTTTAATCGCGCCCCTTTTTGCCTTTTTTAGCATTGACCCACCAGTCGCCTTTGTCCTGAAACCACCAGAGGGATGAGTCTGTTTTGAGGATTGTTTTAAATAATTTTTTCGCTATAGTTGTTTTAAGCCGCTTTGCAGCAAACTCAAGCCATTCATCAGCATATTTATTGCCGAGGTCTTTATACTCTTTCAGGGCGAGTATCATCTCAAGCTGGTCTGCGTCATGCGCCAATTTTGCCTCAAGGCTTTCGCCATCTGAATATTCAAGGATAAGCCCTTTTATCTCGGCACCAAAGGGAAGCGTCTCTGCAAGGTCGTTAACAGCCTTTGTCTCGTCAGCTTCTACATATTTTTTATTCACATAGTTGAGGTCTCCTGTCCTCGCCTCCGGCAGATCATGAAACAGGCACATCTTGATGACCTTATCCGTATCCGCCTTTTTTGTCAGATGTCCGAGTGTATAGCCTATATAAACCGTTCTGAAAATGTGCTCTGCCACGGATTCAGCGCCTGAGCCGAGAAACTGAAAGCCTGTTCTCGGCGTACGCTTTAGCATCCCTGCCTCAAATAAAAAATTTGCGATTCTTTTCATAAATACCTTTTAGATGAAAATTTCTATATTATGCCGATATCTTTTTTAATTTTTAAAACAGCATCCTTTGGCCTTTGGTTTCTTCCCTTTCCACCTTTTCAAATATTCGTATCTTTCCATACTCACCATCATAGCCCGGCGCAATGCGCACCTTGCCTTCCCGCATCCGTGAGATTGCCTCAGAAAGAAGCAGAGAGCCGGCAACTTCAATATCAGAAACCGGGATGTTTGTGAGTATTTCAAATTCGCTGCCGAGCCTGCTTATGAGGCTTAGATATTCTTTGTTCACGCCTTTGGTGTTTACGCCTTTTTTTAATACCTCGGCAATAATTTCCGGCAGGGGGATGATAGAAAAGTAATCTGGCGCGTTACTTGGCTTAAATCCATCCTCTCTGTCTGCAAGTTTTTCTACCCTGTGCATCACGCCTACAGTGACCCTTTTGCTGCATACAGGGCAGAGGTAGTTATGGCTTATGGTCTCCTCTGGCGTGAGGCTTATGCTGCACAGCCTGTGTCCGTCGTAATGGTATTTACCTTCCTCTGGAAAGAACTCTATAGTTCCTTTAAAACCCCTTCTTGTTTTAATTGCAGCCATCATTGCCTTGTATGAGATTTCTGTGTCAAATATGTTTGCCTCGCGGCCTATTTTATTTGGCGAGTGCGCATCGGAATTTGATATCAGCGTTATCCTGTCGAGCGCAGAAAGCCTCCAGTTCATCAAAGGGTCTGATGAAAGACCTGTTTCTATTGCATGGATATGCGGAGTCAGCTCCTCAAAACATTCCTCAAGGGCATCAAAGCCGGATTCAGAGCCGAACACTGAAAAATGCGGGGTCCATGCATGTGCAGGCACAAGCATAGCATCAGGAGACGCATCCATAACTATTTTTAAAAGCTCTTTTGCGTTAAGCCCGAGGATGGGCCTTCCGTCTGCATTGAGATTTCCTATCTTTGAAAGGCTGAGGTTTATTTTTGCAGCATCAGTAAAGTCAGGGACAAATATGAGAGAGTGAATCTTTCTGGTTTTTCCATTTTTGCTGTAGATGCAGCTTATCTCAGCAGTGAGTATGAAAGAAACATCTGCCTTGCAGGAATCTGGGATGTCCGTTGATTGAAACTCTTTTTTAAGGATGAAAAGACCATTGCCTTTCGGTTCAATCTTTTCATTTAGTTCTTTAAACCATCCCGGATGTGTAAAGTCGCCTGTGCCGATTACAGCAACGCCTTTGATCTGCGCCCATTTCCAGATATTTTCAGGAGACATATTCGGGCTGGTTGCCCTTGAGTGTTTTGAATGGATATGTAAATCAGCAATAAAACGCATGCGGGATTATAGCATGATGATATAATTTAAAGAAGCGTAAAATTATTCATTGCAGCATATCTATTTTTGTTGATTTATGTCTTTGGTATCCATATAATTAAAAAAAATGAGGCATGATTTGACACTTGAAGAAAAGATTGGTCAGTTATTAATCTGCGGTTTTGACGGTTTAAAGCCGTCCGATGAGATAAAAGGGCTTATCAAAGATTATCATATCGGCGGCGTGATACTCTTTAGCAGGAATATCAAAGACCCTGTGCAGACAGCGAAGCTCTGCAACAGCCTGCAGAAGATTTCAAAGACACCGCTTTTTATCTGTGTTGATCAGGAAGGTGGAAAGGTCAGCAGGCTTCCAAAACCGTTTACGCAGTTTGCGGGGAATGCAGCGATTGGGAAAAGCAATTCTGTAAAGCTTGCCTATGCCTTTGGCGAAATCACAGCAAAAGAGCTTAAGGCAGTCGGCGTCAATACCAATTTTGCGCCTGTCCTTGATGTAAATACCAATCCTGATAATCCGGTTATTAATGAACGGGCATTCAGTGACAATCCAAACAGCGTTAGCAGGTTCGGCCTTGCTGTGATAGCAGGCCTGCAAGACAATGGCGCTATTGCCTGCTGCAAGCACTTTCCGGGGCATGGTGATACATCATTAGACTCTCATTATCAGCTTCCTGTTGTTGAGCACAAAATTGAAAGACTAAATGAGATAGAGCTGCTGCCCTTTAAACATGCAGCAGAGAATGACGTTGCCGCAATTATGACTGCTCATGTTCTATACAAAGGCCTTGATGAAAAGTATCCTGCCACGCTTTCAAAAAAGATAATCCACGACCTTTTGCGAAAAGAAATTGGATTTAACGGTCTGGTTATAACCGATGACCTTGAGATGAAGGCAATTTCTGACAATTACGCAGTTGGCGAGGCTGCAATCGGCGCACTCTCTGCTGGCGCTGATATCATCCTTGTTTGCAAGGAACACAGAAAGCAGAAAGATGCGTTTGAGGCTATTTTAAAAGCAGTCAAGGACAAAATCATTTCAGAAAAAAGGATTGACGAATCCATAGAGAGGATAACCGCTGTAAAAAAGAGGTATCTCAAAGATACAATAACTGATGAGAAGAAGATAAAGGATATTGTTGGAATTAAAGAATACAGGAATATTGCAAGCGAGATTATTTCTTAAATGCGCTTTCCTTTATGAATTCCTTAAATAATGCCTCTGCCTCCTTGCTCTTTTTGTATAATGCCTCAGGATGCCACTGAACACCTATTGCAAACCTGTGGTTTGTGCTTTCTATCCCTTCAATTACACTGTCTTCTGCAGTTGCATTTACAGCCAAGCCTTTGCCAACATCCTTTACTGCCTGATGATGGGTGCTGTTGACCATTGATGATTTGCTGTTTATTATCCTGAATAATTTACTGTCATCCGTAATCTTTATACTATGGGATGTATTTTCCTTTGTTTTCTTCTGCTGGTGGTTTATAGCATCCTTTAACTGTGCCGGAATATCCTGATATAATGTGCCTCCTGTCAGGACATTTAAAAGCTGCATGCCTCCGCAAATGCCTAATACAGGCATATCCTTGTCAATGGCATGTTTTGCCATTGCCATTTCAAATGCAGTCCTTTCTTCTTTAATCTCGCCAATCTTGCTGGAGAGCTCTTCTCCATAATATCTCGGGTCTATATCAAAATTGCCGCCTGTAATCAGCAGGCCGTCAATCATCTCGGTATAATGCTCAATCAATTCACTGTTTGCTGTAATTGGAAGAAGAAGCGGTATGCCGCCGTTCTCTTCAATTGCATTTATATAGGCCTCTCTTAGGAATATATAAGGGTCATTTTGTCTCTTTGTCTTTGAAGGCATCTCTCCGAAATCTGTTGTAATGCCGATTACAGGCATATTTTCAATCTTCTTTGTAGATACATCCACAAGGCTCTGGAACATGTCCTTTACAGTTTTTGATAGCTCTGTGAATTTTAAAGGCTTTGTAATATAGCCTGATGCGCCGAGCATGAGCGCCTTTTTCTTGTCATCGCCTGATGCAACTGTAGTAACAATGATAATCGGCGTTACAGTATCATGCATATTGTCCCTGATATGCTCTATTACCTTAAGACCGTCTGCCCTCGGCATCCTCAGGTCAGTAATTACAAGGTCAAATTTTTCCTTTAATTTTGATATCGCCTCAATGCCGTCTGATGCCTCTGTAATATCGCATTTGATAATCTTCCTTAGCCAGAAGGATAAGAGGCGGCGCATAACAGCAGCATCATCTACAACAAGTATCCTTATGCCAGAGAAGTCCTTGAAAATCTTTTCTACTATTTCCATGCCCTCCGGGCTGAGGTCTTTAAACTTTATTCCCATCCCGGAAGGTTCGCCCTCCCCGGCAGCTATCCTGACCACCTCACCTGTGCCTTTTACAGGTTTTGTTGTATCAGGAAAGAGGATCTGAAAGTCAACAGATGAGCCGAGCGGCAAAGGCTTGTCAGTTTCAATAAATATGCCGCCTTTGCTTATATTAAGCGCATAGTCTGCAAGAAAGGCATTTGGGGTCTTGTATTTTACCTGAACCTTTAATGGTATTCGGGGCGATTTTCTTCTCTCTTCCATGAAAGCTCCTTTTACCTAATTCTACCTTTTTTATTGCATCTGTCAAGCTATAGAAATATTTAAGCAAATAATTTAAAAGAGAAGGCAATTTTTCCCTTTACCGCATATACGAAAAAAGGTAAAATAAAAACATGAAAAATGCAGAGCTGCTGAGATTCAAAAAGACCTTGAAGCACTTTATAAAACTTGCCTATCGTTAAGTAAATATTAGTCGTGAAGATAAAATAAATATTGACATGCTTAAGCTACAGTATTAGTATTTAATACATAACATAGCAGCCTAAATCCATTCTAAAGAATGAAAGAATGGATGCGGGGGACCCGATTACAGGGGCGTATTCCATAAGTTAATGGAAAGGGCACTTCCAGGCCCGAGCCCGTCAGCTAACCCCGTAGGCATTTGGAAGGGCAAAGGCAGAAACAAAAAACCGCTGCGATTGCCAGCGGTTTTTTTATTTTCTCTTCTCCGTTTGCCCGCCTAAAGGAGGGTATCATGTCTCTTAAAAGAATTCTCATTGGCGGTCCTATTGAAACAGTCAAGGAAAAATATGAGCGTCTCACAAAAACAATGGGGCTTGCTGTATTTTCTTCTGACGCCCTGTCATCTGTAGCATACGGCACAGAAGAGATATTGCTTGCGCTTATAGTAGGTGGAACAGCCTTGTTCCATTATTCACTTCCAATTGCATTCAGCATTGTCATTCTTATAGCTATCGTAGCCACATCTTATTTTCAGACGATTCATGCATACCCTTCAGGCGGAGGCGCATATATAGTTGCGAAAGAAAATCTCGGCGCTTATCCCGGACTTATCGCCGGGGCAGCTCTGCTCATTGATTATGTTCTTACGGTAACTGTTAGTATTTCTGCTGGTGTAGCTGCTATTACCTCTGCCTTTCCAAATTTAAAGAATCATACGATCGCAATGTGCATTATTGCGATATTGTTTATCATGATTATTAACCTTAGAGGGGTGAGGGAGTCTGGCAAGGTCTTTTCAATCCCTGCTTATCTTTTTATAGGCGGGATACTTTCTCTAATAGCGGTGAGTTATCTGAAATCCTTTTCTATATCCCCCCAGCCGTTGATAGAGATCAAGCCGGCCTCAGATATTGTGCCAATGTTCATAATACTTAAGGCATTTGCCTCCGGGTGCGCAACGCTTACCGGTATAGAAGCGGTGTCAAACGGCGTCAGGGCTTTTAAGCCGCCGGAGTCCAGAAATGCCGGGATCACGCTTATATGGATGGCAGTAATACTTGCCTCGCTTACCATTGGGATTGCATATTTTGCAGATTATTACAGAATACTTCCAAACGAAAATGAAACGGTGCTTTCCCAGCTTGCAAGGACAATTTTTTCAAAAGGGGCAATCTACTACAGCATACAGTTTTTCACTGCGCTGATACTTATTCTTGCTGCTAATACCTCGTTTGCAGATTTCCCGCGCCTTTCTTCAATAATGGCAGTGGATAAATATCTTCCGAGGCAGCTTGGCAATCGCGGCGATAAGCTTGTCTTTTCAAACGGCATACTTATTCTCGGCGTTATGTCAGCCATTCTTATCGTAATATTCAGCGGCAATACCCACGCCCTGATTCCGCTTTATGCCGTGGGTGTCTTTACTGCATTTACATTGTCGCAGGCAGGAATGGTAAAACATTGGCTGGCATTGAGAGGCAAAGGATGGGTTAAGGGGATTTTTATAAACGGAATCGGAACAATTACCACAGCAGTAGTGTTATTTATTATAGCCACGGAAAAATTCACGCATGGCGCATGGATAATCCTGATAGCTATACCGATTCTGGTTTTTTTAGAACAAAAAGTGCACAGGCATTATGTATCAGTCGCTGGACAGCTATCTTTAGACAGATGCTTGTCAGGCGTGTCTGAGTTTAAACACCACTCTGTAATTGTGCCAGTAGCCGGCATTCAACTGGCTGTGCTTAATGCGATCAGATACGCCAAGGCCCTTTCCAGTGATGTTACCGGTGTCTATGTTTCCATAGACCCTGTAGAAACAGAAAAAATTAAATTAAAGTGGGATAATCACTGCATGGGCATTCCCCTTGCTATACTTGAGTCCCCATACCGCTCTATTATTAGGCCGTTTCTGGAATATATAGAAGAGGTAAAATCCGCGCATCCTGAAGGCGTTATAACCGTTGTGCTGCCCGAGTTTGTGCCCTCCCGCTGGTGGCATCATCTCCTCCATAATCAGACAGCTCTTTTTATTAAAGGAGTCCTGCTGTTTAAAAAGGGCGTTGTTTCAACCAGCGTCCCGTTCCATATTTCTGGTTAAAGGATTGGACATTCTACATATTTCATTGACATATAAAGGCATTAAATGCTAAAAAGATAATCATGTTGAAAAAAGGGCTTTCAACGCATATCTTTGCATATAATATACTTGATGAGGCGATTATCAGGCAGATAAAAGATGCTGGGTTTGATGCCACTGAAATTTGGGGCATGATGCCGCATTTTAATTATAAGGATAAAGGATGGGCAGAAAAGTTCGCTGGACTGCTGAAGGAGAACAGCATAAAGGTTGTTTCCTTCCATGCCCCGATATATGAAGAGGTTACACCGCCTGATAAGAGGAAGTGGCTCTCTTATTCAAGCAAGGATAATGCTATCAGGCAAAAGGCATTAACAGAGACGAAGGAGTTGATAGACTGCATGTGTCTTTTTGAAGCAGGGCTTTTGGTTATACACGGACTTGAGGATAGAAAAGAGACAGAAACAGAAAAAGCGTTTCACAAGAGCCTCACAGAGCTGTCTGAATATTGCAGAGAAAAAAATATAAGAATTGCTGTTGAAAATGTCCTTCACGGCGCTACAGCAGAAAAGATTTTGAGGCTGATAGATGATGAGAGGCACAATCCGGATTTAGTCGGCATCTGCCTTGACTTAGGACACTCAAATATCTCAAACAATCCTGTTAATGACTTAGAGGAATGCAGCGAGAGGCTGTTTGCCATACATGTATCTGACAACAATGGCAGGGAGGATTTGCACAGCATACCATTCATTGGTAATATTGACTGGATGCAGGTTGCAGCAGTATTAAAGAAGATAGGGTTTGACGGATATTTTATGTATGAGATAAGAAACCGTGATAATATAAATGATGCATTGAATAAGATTAATGAAAGTTTTAAAAGAATATCAGAGGGATTTGAGAATGCTTGATTAAGAGGGTTTCTATTTTTTTCAATGAAAGAAAATTTAGAGGCCCTGACACCCCTATTTGAGCTTTCATCATCCTTTTTAACACAAGGCCCACACAGGAATGCAAAATACATCTTCTCTTGGCGCCATAAAATCCCCCCTATAAACAATTAATGAAAAGGGTATCTTTAACCTTTTCCCCCTATGGCTTTCCTTAAACATATCAATAGCGTGCAGGTATTTTTTATCCCATGCTGACGAATATTTGATTTCAACAGGAATCGCCATACCCTTTGCGCTTACGACCAAATCAATCTCTGCTGCAAGACTCTTTTGCCAGAAATAAAAAGAAGGAGGCGTCATTAGATTTATCCCCCACTTGATAAAATCAGTTATTATAAGGTTTTCAAAATAATGTCCAAGCTCGCCGCTTGCTTCAAGGATTTGCCTGTCTTTGAAGCCTGACAGCGCCCATATAAGCGCATTATCAAAAAAATATACCTTTTTAGATTTCTTAATCCTTGTTGATATGTTTAAGAAGAAAGGCGGAAGGAGAAACCCTATAAGGCTCTCCTGCCAGATAGCCGTATATTTCTTGGCGGTAATCTGATTAACGGCTGCGTCATTGCCGAGCCTGCTGTACTCCAGAAGGCTGCCTGTCCTTGAAGACAATTGGGCGACAATCTTGCGATAACCCTCTATATCCCCAATGTCTTTAACAGTGCGCATGTCTCTTTCTATATAGGTGTCTATATAGTCTATGAGCCACCGTGGAACAGCGTCATCATCAATCCTGGAAAAGGTGGGCGGAAAGAGGCTTCGGGTAAGAAGCCTGTCAATTAATTGCATCTTCCTCCTGCTTTTGGGCCTGAATTCATTGATAAGATTGGACAGATACTTTTGATTAAGAGAGCCTGAAAATATCCCCTTGTATAAGGCGCTGGCGCATTCAAATCCGCCAACCCCTTCATAAAGGGATGCCTCGCTCATGGAAAAAGGGTAAATCCTTAGAATCTGAACCCTGCCAGCCAGCGTCTCTGCTGTCTTATCAAGAAGTTCAAGGCTTGAAGAACCGCTGATAACAATCTTTAAATATCGGGAATGCATGTCATATAAGATTTTTATTGATTCAAAGATTGAGGGGAGTTTTTGCGCCTCATCAATAAAGAGGTAAAACCTCTCTTTAAGTGAATCCATCCTGAAACCTAATGCCTCTTCTATCTGCTCTTGTAAGTAGTTTTCCCTGTTTTTAACCCTGTCTCTCTCAAACGAGGAATCCAGATTAAGATAAAATCTCCTGTCAGGTTTAATGCCGTCAAGAAAACTGTTTACTGATGTTGTCTTTCCAGATTGCCTTGGGCCTATCAGGACTGTAATAAGCGGATTATCTAATGATCGCTTGAGATATGGAGCGAATATTCTCTCTATAACCTTTAACATAGTCTATCTATAGTATAATCCAAATTTAATTATTGTCAAGCAAAAATTAAATCGTAATTATAAAAATGAGTTCCCTCAGCCACCGAAGTCAAGGGAGGGCAATGTATCATATCTTGAGGCTATAAAGAGAATTTTTGAGGATGGGATGAAGGGAGGTTTTTATTGACATATAAAGGCTTTAAGTGATAAAAGATTGGTATGCTAAAAAAGAGGACGGGTTTTGGGAGATGGAAGAAAATAAGGTTTATCTATCTCAAAGCGAGACTTTGATTATCTGCTTGAATAATAGATTTAATTGACAGAGGGGTTATTAAATGTTAAAAAATAGTTATATGAAAGGATTTGAGAATGTTTGATAAGGTTTTTGTAGAAAAGGCTGCAAGAAATATTGCAGGTATAAATAACGGTTCTGTCAGCATTGACAAAATAAAAGGGGATGCCTCTAACAGGAGCTATTACAGGATCAGTTTTGGCCAGAACAAAAAAACACTGATTCTTATGGAACTTGCTGAGCCAGATACCCCCACCTTCTCCTCCCCCTTATTAAGGGGGAGGGAGGGGAGGGGGTCTGAGGAAAAGGTTACTGTTTCTGCCATGCCTGTTACAGAGCTTCCTTATATAAATATACTCAATCACCTTGCGAAGTGCAATGTTAGTGTGCCGAAACTTTTTCTTTATGAAAAAGAAAGGGGATTGCTTTTTCTTGAAGACCTCGGTGATGAGACCTTGCATGAAAGAATAGAAAGAGCCGGCATTAATCCCTGTATGGAATATTACAAAAAGGCGATTGATGAGTTAAGCAAGATACACGCCTGCGCAACAAGGATTAAAGACAATGGCTGCATTGCCTTTGGCAGGGCATTTGATACAGCATTATTGATGTGGGAGTTTGACCACTTTATTGAATATGGGATAGAGGATGCAAAGGCAATGAAAATACCAGACAACGATAGAAAGGCGATAAGGGATATCTTTAATTCCATCTCTGAGAAACTCGCATCAGAGCAAAGGGTCTTTACACACAGGGACTTTCACAGCAGGAATCTGATGATTCATAATGATAAGATAAGCGTCCTTGATTTTCAGGATGCCTTGATGGGCCCGTGCCAGTATGACCTTGCATCGCTTCTGCGCGATTCATATATTGCATTGCCAGAGGATATGATTGATGAGCTGATTGATTATTATATCTCAAAAAGAGAAACTACAGATAAAACGATTAAGAACCTTCATCTCCCAAAAGAAGTGGAAAATAATCCCCCCATCCCCCCTTTAATAAAGGGGGGTAAGGGGGGATTAAAGGCATTTTCAGATAAAAGAAGGATTGATAGGAAAAACTTCAGGGAGCTATTTGACCTTATGAGCATACAGAGGAACCTTAAAGCAGCAGGAAGGTTTGCATATATAAACTCTGTAAAGAAGAATAATTTCTATCTTCAGTTCATCCCGCAGACACTCGGCTATGTAAAAAAAAACCTGAAAAAATATTCTGAGCTTAACAATCTGCATGAATTGCTTGGCAAATATGTGGAGGAATTAAGATAGTGAAGGCAATGATACTTGCTGCAGGGCTTGGGATGAGGATGAGGCCTTTGACAGAAAAGACGCCGAAGCCATTACTCTCTGTTAATGGCGCTCCTATTATCCATTACACCCTCAATTTTTTGAAGAGAAATGGGATTACTAATGTGGTTATAAATCTTCATCACCTTGCAGAGCAGATAAGAGAGAATCTTGGCGACGGCAGCAGTTTTGGCATGAGCATAACATACTCCTTTGAGCCAGAGATACTCGGAACAGGCGGCGGGATAAAAAAGGCTGAAGAATTTCTTTCTGACAGCGCCTTTATTGTGATTAACAGCGATATTTTGATAGATATTGATTTAAGTGATGCGCTCCACTTTCATAAAGAAAAGAAATCTATTGCAACAATGGTGCTGAGAAAAGATGAGAATGTTGAAAAATACGGGGCAATAGGGATTGATAATGAAAACAGGATAAGGCAGTTCTTAAATATCATAAAAAGCGACGAGGCAGTAACAAGACTTATGTTTAC
>ERZ1292623.1550-Hain-H51-01um-R1-1550-length-21952-cov-8_pt1 | contig 21952 bp, 28 predicted proteins | sample MGYA00564398_ERZ1292623 | MGnify/ENA primary metagenome ERZ1292623 (study PRJEB36523, sample SAMEA6512633) | groundwater metagenome | collected 2019-01-07 | study: AquaDiva: Metagenomics assemblies of 32 groundwater samples | reverse complement strand
TCGGCGTGCCGTCAGCCATATAAGGCATATCTTCAGCGGGAAGGATTCTCGAAATAACCCCCTTATTGCCGTGGCGGCCAGCCAGCTTGTCTCCGACAGAGACGTTTCGGAGCTGGGCCACCTGGATATGAATTTGCTTCAAGATACCGGATTCGAGCTTGTCACCCTTCTCCCGGGAGAAGACTTGTACCGATATAACTCGGCCCCGCTTGCCTCCTTCCATGCGTTTCGAAGTATCTTTGACATCGCGGGCTTTTTCGCCGAATAGAGAGCGTAACAGACGTTCCTCCGGAGTAAGCTGCGATTCGCCCTTCGGAGTAATCTTACCCACAAGAATATCGCCTGAGCGGACTTCCGCCCCAACACGGATGATGCCGTCCTCTGCCAGATTCTTTAATTTTGATTCGCCGACGTTCGGAATATCGCAAGTGGTCATCTCGGGGCCAAGCTTGGTGTCGCGGACGTTGATGGTAAATTCTTCAATATGGATGGAGGTAAACTTGCTCTTCTCCACCAAGCGCTCCGAAATGATGATGGCATCTTCGTAGTTAGCGCCCGACCACGACATGAATGCGACTAAAACATTTTGCCCTATAGCCATCTCGCCTCCGGCCGAAGAAGAGGTGTCGGCAAGCACCGTACCTTTCTTCACCTTCTCACCGAGTTCGACCGAGGGACGCTGGTGAAAGGCGGTAAAGCCATTGGTCATTGAGAAATTTACCAATGGGAACTTGTGTTCCTTGCCTTTGCTATCTTTGACACTGACTGATTTCGCATCTACCCCGGAGACCACTCCATCGACACTTGAGAAGATAATGCGGCCGGTGTCGCGTATGGCCACATCCTCTATGCCGGTCGAAACTAAAGGCACTTCCGGCATAATGCAAGGTGTTGCCTGCTTCTGCATGTTCGAACCCATAAGCGCGCGGTTGGCATCGTCATGGTTAAGAAACGGGATCATTGAGGTGGCTATGGAGAAGGCCTGGTTAGTGGCGACATCCAAAAAGTGAACCTGGCTTTTCGGCACAGTCATGGGAGTACCCTTGTGTCTAACTTCTACCACATCCGGCACGAGCATGTCATTCTCCACCGGTGTTGCGGCATGAGCGATATTGAAATTCTCTTCTTCCAAAGCGTTGAGATACTTGATTTCCCCGGTCATTTTACCATCCAAGACCGTCGCATAAGGAGTCTCAATCATGCCAAAATCATTGACCCTGGCGTAGGAAGCGAGGCGGAGAATGAGGCCGATGTTCGGGCCTTCTGGGGTTTGAATCGGGCAAAGGCGTCCGTAATGTGAAGGATGCACGTCGCGAACTTCGTAGCCGGCGCGAGCGCGATTAAGACCGCCCGGACCAAGCGCGGAGACAGTGCGCAGATGTTCGAGTTCTTCCAAAGCATTGGTCTGTTGCATGAACTGCGACAGCTGATTGGTAGTGAAGAATTCCTTCATCCTGGCTTGCAAGGGCTTCGGCGAGATAAATTGGACAGGAAGCGTTACATCGGTATCGATAGTCGACATCCTGTTCTGGATATTTCTCTTTATCTGGGCCATGCCGACACGGATTTTCTGCTGGAAAAGTTCGCCGACGAAACGCACGCGGCGGGAGCCCAGGTGGTCAATATCATCCTCCATAGAGCCCGGAGTGGAGTTGAGATGAATGATATGAGAGATAATCAAGACGAAATCGTTGAGAGAAAGGGTGCGGCGCTCGATTTCCTTCGCGGAGTCCTTCCCGCCGAAGCGGTTATTGAAGCGGAACCGGCCGACGCGCGAGAGGTCGTAGCGCTCCTTATCGAAGATGAAATGTATGAACTCGCGGGCGTTATCGGAGGAGGCCAAATCGCCGTCGCGCAGACGGCGGTGTATCTCGATAGCCGCTTCATCAATGGTGGTGGTATGGTCCTTGGCTAGAGTCTTCTCCAGGTAATGCTTGGCTTGAGGTACACCATTAAAGAGCGCTAATATTTTGTCGTTTGAGACTATGCCGAAGGCACGCAGAAGAATGGTGACCGGGAACTTCCTCTTGCGGTCGATTCTTACGTAGATAGTGCCGTCGAAGTCGGTCTCAAGCTCTATCCAGGCGCCTCTTCCGGGAATAATTTTGGCACCGAAAGTCTTTTTGCCCTTCAGTTCCTGGGCGGTAAAGGAGACGCCCGTCGAGCGGGCAAGCTGCGGTACGACTACGCGTTCGATGCCGGAGATGATGAAGGTGCCGTGGGAAGTCATGAGCGGCATGTCGGCCATGAAGATTTCCTGTTCTTTGTCCGTCTTCATAATCAAATTCTTTAGGCGGACGCGCACTTTCAAAGGCGCCTCGTAAGAAAGTTTCCTCTCCTTGGCGGTGTATTCGTCGAACTTAGGTTCGGCTAGCTCGAAGGAGACAAAATCGAGCTGGAATTTCCTCTCCGAGAAATCCTTGATGGACGAAAATTCATCGAAGACTTCTTTGAGCCCCTTTTCGATGAGCCACTTGAAGGAATTGACTTGCGAGACTACCAGGTTGGGAGTCTTGGTCAGGGGCAACCTGTAGCGGCCGAAATATTTCTTCTCACGAACTGTTTTAGTATCCATTTAAAAGCAAAAAAATTCCAAACACGCCTTTTTGGACGATATTGGAGAAAAAATTATTAATTTGTAGTAAAACGCGACCTTTGCCGTAACTCAATCGTTGTTTGCCATCCTATCTTACCCACTATTTCTTGTCAACCCCCTTCGGGTGTCGCTTCAGGTTCACTCGGTCTCTATGTGAGCAAGCTATGAAAACTCCTAGCAGGATTTTTCATTCCACTCGCTGCCTGAAGTCAAGCCCTTATCCCCACTTTTCACAAAGGTTAAACTTTTGTAGGTAATTGAAAGGGCAGCTGGAAGCCGCCCTTTGCTGACCAGTCTGGCCGATCAGCGAACCAAGCTGTAGAGAATCTCCTGACCAGCCCAGAAAGGTTCCACCGTCCAGTCCCCCACCTGATAGATCTGGGGAATCCGGTAAGGCTTCCGAGCTAGGCGCACCTTTCGACTCACTTGAGGATAGCCGAAGATACGCCGAGCGTTCCTGCTGGTGAAGTTCCGAAAGATCTCTTCTCCTCCCAGCTGGTGAAGAAGATGGTCGAGAGCGTGAGCATAAAGCTGAAGCCCGAACGGCGCCGTATAGGCCCCGCAGGCACAGCGGCCAGTCGCTACCTGTTTCTTACTCTTGTCGTGAGGGGCGTCATCGAGCCCAGCGATCACCCACGGGTGATCCTCGGAGACCAGGCGAACAAAGTCGAGTCGGTCCCTTCGCGTTTTGATCGGCGGTTTGCAGGTAGCGCGCGAGTCACCGAAGGTGCTGTCCTCATCCGCAGCCAAATGATGGGCCGTCAGCCCGACAAAGAAGCGCCCACTCTCGGCCATCTCCTTCCAGAATGGAATGCACCGGGCATCGGAACCATGCTCCCAGAACAGTTTCGCCCCCGTATCATTGAGAAACATATCCATAATTGGGAGGAAGCTAAACTCCGCATCTCGATTGTCGAAAACCATCCAGGGATGCTCGGGATGAACATGGACTCTCATTCCCCTCTCGCCACAGTGCTTCACCAGAGGCAAGAGCCGCTGATAGTAGCGACTGCCATTGTGAGACTTGGTGGTGCGATCGAGGGGGTAGATCTTGCCGTCGAAGATGTTGTTCTCGACGCACTCATCGATGGTCTCGAACATCGTCTCTTCGTTGATGAGAACGGTGGGCAAAAGGCCGAGGATATCGCTCCCGTCAACCTTGACCTGGGCACTTTCGTGGTACTCCAGAACTTCGCGCGCTGTCTTGAGTCCCACTTCTGTGTTGGGCTGATAAAGCACATGGTCAGCACCACCCACCAAAGCCAGACTCACCAGAGCCATCACCTGTTGCCTTTCACGTAGATGGCAATGGGTGTTGAACAAGGCGTCAGTCTCGAACACGTATCCAAGCCCTTCTATCATAGACCCTCCAAACTTGGAACTAATCTGGCGTCAGCCTAGCGATAAAGTGGATTAAAAGCAATATTTGATTTAAAAAATTACTTCCGCTATTGTTTTATCAGAAAAGCACACGATCTTAAACGGATTGGAGTAGAAACCATGATTAAGCTGTCTAATGGTCACTCTTTCGAGTACATGACGGCCAGTGGTGCGCTCGGCTTCGATGGTGAAGGCTGGCTCTGGGAGAAGCCGCTAGTGGCTCTCAAGATCATGAAGCCGGAGCTCTTTACTATCGTGCTGCGTACCCTGACGCTCAAGCCACGGCTCTACCCAGTGAGCAATCTTTCCTGGATCCGTCCGTGGACGTGGTTGCCGTGGAGCCCATACTCATGCGTGCGGCTCCTTCCAAACGGCGGCGCCGTCAACAAGGTCGGGCTTTATAATCCTGGCATTGAGCATTGGCAGGAGAAAATTGCGCCCAAGATGCGCTTCCAGACCTTGAGACTCGTTGGCTCGATTTACGGGGAAAGACATGAGCTCGTGGACCTGGCCGAGAGACTCAACTGGTACAACCTGGTGGCACTTGAGATCAATGTCTCGTGCTCGAACACAGGGCGCGCCATGGATGCTGCGAGAGAAGTTGTCGAGAGCGTCCGCGCTGTCAAAGCAGTTTCTCGTCACCCGATCATCATCAAGCTATTGTACGATCAAGACTGCATTGCGATTGCACAAGGTGCCACCGGCTACGCAGAGGCGGTATCGCTCAACAGCGTGCCGTGGAAATATGTCTTCTCGCTCACCACCTCCCCCTTGGATAAGATTGGTAAATCAGGCTCTGGAGGAGGCGGAGTTTCTGGTCCACCTTCTCGACCTCACAATTGGAAAGTTGTAGAGGAGTTGGCAAAGGATGACTCACTGCCAGTGATCGGTCCCAGTGTAATGGATTTCGAGGATTTGGTTGCCCTGCGACAGCTTGGGGCCAAGGCTATAAGCTTCGGCACCATTCACCTTCGCACCCCCTGGAAACCGACCCAAATCGTCGAGAAAGAACTCGCGGTGAGAAGAAGTTTGGTCAGCCTAGTCTCCTCTTAGTTCCCAACAATAACCTGAGCGCCGCGGCGCGCAGGTTATTTCGTTTTATTTTTCTTCCACTCCTCTATTTTGGCTTTATGTCCGGATAAAAGAATTTTCGGTACCACATAGGTCTTGCCTCTGTATTTGAAAACTTCGGGACGGGTATACACTTCCGAAGATGAGATTCTGCGTTCTTCGAGGGAATCGAGATTGCCGAGCACTCCCCGGACCTGCCGGGAGATAACATCTATGAGAAACATGGCCGGAAGTTCTCCCCCCGTAAGCACGAATGGTCCGACTGAAATTTCATCCATCCGGAACACCTTTTTGACACGAGCATCTATTCCTTCATATCTTCCGCACACCAAAATTACATGTTTATATTTTTTGGCAGTTTTCTTTGCATACCCGTTAGTAAATTGCTTTCCTCTCGGACTCAAGAAAATAATTTTCGCATCTTTAGCTTTGCTTTTTGCTTTCTCAATTGCCTTTGCCACAGGCAATGCCTCGAGGACCAGGCCCGGCCCACCACCATATGGCGGCCTGTCCACCCTTTTCCACTTATTTTTCACAAAGTCGCGTGGGTTGTAGAAAGAAACCTTGAGTTTCCGGTCTTCTATGGCGCGTTTCAAAATCGATTCCCCCAGATAGGAATCGAACGCCTTGGGAAACAAAGTAATGACATGGAAATTCATTACTCCAGATTCAAATCGTCGAGAGCTTCGTCGAGGTTTTTTGACGGAGCGACAAAGTTGGAAGCGCGGCGGTCGCGCCACATGCCGCCGGCGGGGCCCGCCGGCTCATTGATTTTCAAGTTGATGCGGGCATTGTTTTTCATGCCTACCACCCGCAGAAGGATGCGGACCGCCTTGGCCGTATTGCCGCTTCGGCCTATCACCTTGCCCATATCTTCAGGATTGACATCGAGAGTCATGAGGACTCCCATCTCATCTACCGTTCTCTTGATTTTCACGTCTTCAGAATGGGAAACCAGCGCTTTTACAACATATTCGAGAAATTGTACGTCGTCTGTCATGTCTTTATTCGTTATCCTTCGACGGGCTCAGGATAACCCTGAGTGGAATCGAAGGGTTAAGGGATAAACTGAATCTACTGTATTGTAGGGCTCCGCCCATATTATAGCATTTTAGCGGCGTATAATTTTGTGCTTGGCGAGAAGCTCTTCTACCGATGAGGTCAGCCCCGCTCCCTGGGAAAGCCAGTACTGGATACGCTCGGCATTGAATTTCTCGGTAGTTTTCCTAGGGTCATAAGAGCCCAATGTTTCCGCGAAGCGGCCGCTCTTGGTCGAGTTCTTCGAATCGGTCAAAACGAGCCTGAAACTTGGCTCGTGTTTGCGTCCTACCCTTTGCAACCTGATTTTTAGCATAAGGCACAGATTATCATAAATCCTTCTCCGCTTCAATAAACTCGTCCAAGTCGCCGTTAAGTACCCTTTCCACATCGCGGACTTCGACATCAGTACGATGGTCTTTGACCATTTTATACGGATGAAGGACATAGGAGCGGATTTGGTTGCCCCATTCTATTTGGGTCGTTTTGGAAATATACATTCCCTTCTCTTTTGCCAACCTTTCTTCTTCTTTTAGCTTATATAATTTGGCCTCTAACATCGCGAGCGCTTTCTCTTTATTCTGGGCCTGGCTTCGTTCGGACTCGACGTGTACTGCGAGATTGGTGGGAAGGTGAACCAGACGCACGGCCGTTTCCCTCTTATTGACATTCTGACCGCCCGGACCGCTTGCTCTTGAAAGCTCCGCTTTCAAGTCTTCCGGAGGAATTTTCACTTCATCCGGCTTTTCAAACTTAGGTATCACTTCAACCATGGAGAATGAGGTGTGCCTTTTTTGAGAAGCGTTGAAAGGCGAGATGCGCACCAGGCGGTGCACGCCTGATTCGTTCTTCAAAGTGCCGTAGACATCCTTTCCATTAATCTCCAGCGTGATATTTCTGTATCCACCGTGGTCGTTTTCATTCTTGTGGAGCACCGAGTAACCCCATTTCCGTTTAGCGAAAAGTTTCAAATACATATCGAGAAGAATCCTTGAGAAGTCCTCGGCATCATCCCCGCCCGCACCGGAGAAGATGGTCATAACTGCGCTACCCCGGTCATACTTCCCTGCCCCTTCGAGCTCGTCTTTAAGACCTTGAAGTTCGCGCACAGTAGCCTGAGCGGTATCGCGGTCAGCCCAAAATTCCGCCGAGCCCATAAGTTCCTCTATTGCGGCAATTTTCTTCTTTAATTCTTCTTCGGAAGCCATGAGCCACCTCAGAGGATCGAACTCTGGACCTCGGCTTTACGAAAGCCGCGCTCTGCCAACTGAGCTAAGGTGGCTCCAGTCGATAACCGCCTTAACGGTGACTATAAGACTTAGAACCACTATCAGTTGTACCATGAGAGTGGTGTTAGAAAAAGCGATAATGATGTAGCGGTAAAAATCTGGAGAACTCATCATGTTTGAAAGAACGCTGGGCACCGAGACAAAAACGGAAAGGAGTAAGGCAAACGCCGCGAATACGAAAGATTCGGCGATAAAAGGGGTTTTAAATTTTCGAATGAGATACACAAGATATACCCCAAACATTATTCTATTTTTCATAGACATTAATTTCATATTATTTTGATAGCAACTTCTTTGAATTGTTTCTTGGCGCGATGGAGGCCTGACTTTACCGCCGAGAGCGAAACTTGCTCAATCTCCGCGATTTCCTGATAACTTCTATCTTCCAGAAAGTATAGAGACAGAAGCCGAGAGAACTTTGTCGGCAAGCGAGCAAGAGTCGAATGCACTAGAGAGAATTCTTCGTTTCCTATAGAATTGTCTGTGCTACCGAATTCATCTACATCTCCAAGTTGTACTTGCTTCTTAGCGAGATACGTATAGCAAGTGTTCGTAAGAATCCTATAAGCCCAGGAACTGAAGCTGGCCCCCTCTTTTTCTTCGAACTTCGGCCCGTTCTTATAAATCTTGAGGAAGGTATCTTGCACCGCGTCTTCTGCTAAGTCGTTTGAATGAAGAATATAACACGCCTTACGCAGGAAGGCGTGTTGGTAGCGATCAACGAGCAATCCGAACATCCAGGGATTCTTTATGGAATCTTTGAGAATTTTAGCGTCTGTTTCTGCATGATGAGCGCTCATTTAGTTAAGGGAACAGGGCGCGCCTCTAGCGAGCCCTTGCAGTTATATTAATATGTTCCCTTCGCTTATTATAACTCTTCCGGAAGGCAGAAGGTTGCGCCTTGAAACATCGTCTTTCGTGTAATATTATTTCGTAACTGTTTACGCGCCAGCATAGCTCAGTTGGTAGAGCACGTCCATGGTAAGGACGAGGTCATCGGTTCGATCCCGATTGCTGGCTCCAGAATTAAACTTTCCGGTTTTTGGCCGAAGTGTTGCGGGTGCCCGAATTGCACGGACGCCTACAGGTTATGAGCCTGTCGAGGTACTACTCCTCCAACCCGCTAAGTTATGCATTATAACGCTTAAAATTGAGAAAAGCAACGTTTTATAATATAGTGTCTCTACGCATTCGTCGGTGTAGTTCAATGGTTAGAACGAGGGACTCATAAGCCCTAGACGGTGGTTCGATTCCACCCATCGACACCCCGAAGTAGAACAAGTTCACTTCGGGGTAGCCCAGAAGTGATTTATAATCTACTTCTGGGCACCCTGGAATGTTCTACGTCTATCTTTTGAAAAGCAAGATCAAACCGGCCCAATTGTATGTGGGCTATTCAGCCAATTTAAAAAATAGAATTAGTGAACACAATAATTTAAAATCTCCCGCGACAAGACCATATGTTCCCATGGAACTGATATTCTATGAAGCTTATAAAGAAAAATCTGATGCCAAAAGAAGAGAAAAATATTTCAAAACAAGTCCAGGTAGAAAATCCCTGAAGTTAATAATTAGAGACAATTTGAGTTCTAAACAAAATTGATAAAACCCATAAAATCTGTTATTTTATATCTCTCTGCGGGTGTAGCTCAGCTGGTTAGAGCGCTTCCCTGTCACGGAAGAGGCCGTGGGTTCAAGTCCCATCACTCGCGCCCCGAAGTAGAACAAGTTCACTTCGGGGCTGCCCAGAAGTGATTTATAATCTACTTCTGGTCGCCCTGAATTAGATGTTCTATGTTTATCTGTTAAAAAGCAAAAATAAGAGAGACCAGCTTTATGTTGGTTATTCAACAGATTTAAAAAGCAGATTTGAAAAACACAATAAGAAACTAGTATCTTCAACTAAACCGTATGCACCTTGGGAATTGATATTTTATGAAGCATACAGGCACAAAGCTGATGCAAAAAGGAGGGAAGAATATTTTAAAACTAGTCCAGGCAGAAAAGCTTTGAGAATAATGCTGCGAAGTTCTCTAACCTGATATACTTTTGATATGAGTATGGGTAAAGAACCAAAGAGCCAACTTTCGGGTCATTATGACCAAGTTTATTCGGAAGATAAGAAAGCATTTGGTCAGGGTATTCCAGAAGATTTTGTAATAAAAGCGGCAGAGTTAATCCCTAAAAATGGAGACGTAATTGAGTTTGGAGCTGGACAAGATAAGCGAATAGAAAATCACCGAGAGAGGTTATCCAGTATTGATTTTATAGGAAATCAAGCACGGATTGGTGACCAAGAAATCATTAATTCTTTCAAAAATAAGTGGCGGTAATGATAATGATATAGTGTATATATGTCACTTTATTTTATTACTGGCAATAAAGGTAAGTTGGCCGAAGTCCAGAGTATTTTAGGTAATACAGAAGCTCTGGATATTGACCTACAAGAGATCCAAAGCCTAGATGCTCACGAGATTATCAGGGCCAAGCTAGAAGAGGCTAAAAAGCACCAACCAGGGGAATTCATAGTAGAGGACACCTCCCTATACTTCGAAGCCTTAAAGGGGCTCCCAGGCCCCTTAATCAAGTGGTTTATGAAGACGATCGGTAATGATGGGCTATATAAGATGGCTGAAGCCTTTGGAAACTCTAATGCAGAAGCCAAGACGATAATCGGCTATTCTGATGCTCAGGGCAACATCTCTTTCTTTGAGGGTAATATTAAGGGTTCAATAGTAGCTCCAAGAGGTGAAGGTTTTGGTTGGGATCCAATTTTCCAGCCAGAAGGTTACTCAAAGACTTTTGGTGAACTTTCGGCCGAAGAAAAGAATTCCTTTAGTATGAGAAAGATTGCTTTGGAAAAGTTAAAAGAGAACCTATGAATCCGGATAATAATGCTTTAGGCAGAACTTACTTTATTGGTGGAGCCCCACGAATTGGAAAAACTATTCTCTCGCTAGCTTTGGCTGAAAAGCTCAAAGGTCATTTTGTTTCTACCGATTCTATACGAAATGCCGCTAAGAAAGCTTGTAAGGACGAGAGTAGTGATTTATTTATTCTCAACAGAACTGAACATATTCCAGAAGAAGAGTGGTTAAAGGATCATAATGAATTACCGGAAAAAATTATTGAATATCAGAATCGAGAATCTATAGCACTTTGGCCTTCTATAGTATCTTTTTGTAATAGCTTTTGTGAAGACAATGCCACTCATGTTGTTGAAGGGGTAGCCCTATTGCCTTCACTAGTGGCTCAAATGAAGGATAAACCAAAGCATATTTTCTATGTTGGTAATACAAGTGAAAAGCACGCTCAGTCTATGCTTAATTTTGCTAAAAATTATCCTCAATTGGATTGGATGGGTTCCTCTGGCTATACTGATGAAAAAATTAAAGCTATGGCGAATTTCGTGAGAGAAATGAGTCTTTATTTTAAATTAGAAGCAGAGAAATATGGTTTTGCCTACTACGAAATTGACGATGATAATTTTCAGGAATCTATAAGAAAAATATTAGAAAGATATGAACCAAATTCTTAAACTAAATCCAGATAACATAACTGACGAGACAGCTTCTAAGCTAAAAACTAGGTCTGCTTCTAGAGGAGTGGTCTTTGATGAAAATAATAAGATAGCTCTTTTACCGGTAACGGCACATAAATATTACAAACTCCCAGGAGGTGGAATTGAAGAGGGAGAAGACGCTCTTGCTGCATTTCGCCGTGAGTGTTTGGAAGAGATAGGTTCAGATGTGGAAGTAATACAGGAGTTAGGTTCAGTAGTGGAATACAGAACTGAGTTTGGTCTTGTGCAGACATCTTATTGTTTTATTGGAAAGACAAAGGGAGATAGGAAAGAAGCTATCTTTACCCAACATGAGATGGATCAGGGTTTTAAGCAGGCAGTTTGGGTTTCGCTTGATGAAGCAATTAAGCTCATGGAAAATCAGGCAAATAATTATGAAGGGAAATTTATAGTAGAAAGAGATACCTTTCTTTTAAATAAAGTTAAAGGGCTTGGAATTATTTAAATAATGAAGAAAAAGAAGCCAAATCTTAGAGTTGCTTATAAAGTTGCGGAGGGTGTTTCCAAGGAAGAAGCTGAGCGCCGAGTAAACAGAGCCTTTGATATTTTATTTGATGAGATATCGAGGAAGTTGAAAAATTAAAAAATTATATTTCAGATTTAGGACTTATAAATCCCTCAGAAAACTGGGGTATGGGGTCTTATGATCCTGTTTGTTTTGGTTCGAAAAATTGGGCTTTATGCACGAACTTATCCTAATCGGACTTGTTCCACCCACCCGGCCTCTGTTTCCGGTGATACAGGGGTGGGTATCAATAAATTAATCTTGACTATGCGTGTAGCTTGAGAGGTCTGGGATGTAGATTAGCTCATTCTTTTGATAGAATACGGTTCTAATGTCGTCCACTAGGGCGCGCATAGCCAAGAAAAGTCGAGTTCATCTCGGCTTTTCTTGTGATAGAGTGGGAGCATTAGGGACTTGAACGCCGGAGGCCACGAAGGCGGCCGAGGCAGGGTCGGGTAAAAATTCAGCAGAATTTTATGCCTGACCAAGTCCATTCACCCACGCTAAATGGAGAAATTGTTTACTTACGGAAGTCTGAGATCAAAAGAGGTTCAGAAAAAATTATTTGGTAGAGAGCTCGTGGGGAAACCAGATGCTTTACATAATTTCTCAGTCTCTTTAATCGAAATCTCTGGTATTAAATATCCTATCGCTGAACCAAAAATCGGAGGGAGAATTAGCGGGATCGTGTATCAATTAAGTGAGGATGAGTTCAGAAGAACCGATGTGTATGAAGGAGAGAAGTATGAAAGGACCAAATTAAAGCTAGAGAGTGGGGATGAATCATGGGTTTATATCTGTAAACCTAACCCTGACTCTAATGTTGTCCACTAGCCCGCCAGGGATTAGACTATTCCGAATTCCCTAAAGACCTTTTCGAAGAGGGTGATAGCCCGCCTTGCCTCCCTTTCATTGAGCTGGAAGTTGCCGCCCTCATGCGCGATGCTGTTCCTGATTTTATGCGCCTCCCAAGCCGATTCAAGACTAAGAAAATCGCTTTTATCGACTGACTTTAGCATCTCGCCGACCGAATCGCCGTGATAATTAAGATTTCGCAGAAGTTCTTCAAGCATCACGTCGGCTTCAATAATAGCCAGCCGCCAGTCTGAAGGATTCTCCGAATTGACATGTTCCGTCACTTTAAGCCATTTTTCATTTCCTTTGTCTTTCGTATTCTTTTCCGTCAGTTCTTCGAGCAATGATTCTTCCGAGAGCGAGTTATAAATTTTATTTTCTTCTTTATTAATAGCGCCAAGTTTTCTTTTATTACAAATTGCCCAGGCAACTGATGCCGCGCTTATCACTACCGCGATTACCTTCCAGACCGACCAAAATGGCCCTAAATATGCGCGGAGAAGCTCAAATAAACCACCGGCATTCAAACCAAGAGAATCCAGATAGCTCACTATTCGGTTTATGATGACGGCCAGTATCAAAAGGCCGGCGAGCAGGAAAATAATTTCTTCAAAGTTGGTTCTTGCTGGAGCTACTGGGGCTGATTTTTTCTTTTCGTCTGCCATGCTTTTATTCTATTCGCCCATGAAATCCTTGCCAGCGGCGAAGAGATTATCTTCTCTCCCCAAATCCGCCGTAAGCTCAATACCCAAGGGAAGTTTCCCGGAAAAACCAGAGGGTAAAGATATTGCCGGACAGCCGCTGATATTGGCATGGACGGTGAAAATATCTTCCAGATACACCTCGAGAGGACTTTTGCTCTTCTCTTCTACCTTCCACGCTGGCGAGGGCGCGGTGGGGGTAAGCATAAGGTCCACGTCTTGGAAAAGGGCTCTTAATTCTTTGGTGATGAGTTGTCTTGCTTCAACCGCCTTGCCGTAGTATTCATCATAATAGCCGGCTGAAAGCACATAGGTGCCGAGGATAATCCGGCGGCGCACTTCCGCACCGAAGCCAGCACCCCTGGTTTTGAAATAATCATCTACGGAGTCTTTGCCGTCTTTATGGAGCCCATATCTGACTCCGTCAAAACGCGCCAGATTAGAAGAAACTTCGGCCGGCATGATGATGTAATAGACGGGCAGAGAATATTTCAGATGTTCTAATTTAATTTCTTTTATTTCATATCCTAGAGAACGAAACTTCTCTACCGATTGGGCAAAATTTTCTTTCACTTCTGTACTTACCCCCTCGCTCTCTACGAAATCCTTTGGTACCCCGATTTTTTTTGAAAATTGGAAATTGGAAATTGGAAATTCTTGGGTAGTGCTATCCATCGGATCCTTCCCCTTTATAACGTTATAAATGGCCTCCGCATCAGAGACCGTTTTCGTTATCGGTCCGATTTGGTCGAGAGATGAGGACATGGCGATAAGCCCGAAGCGCGACACTCTGCCATAAGTTGGCTTCAGCCCCACTACGCCGCAAAACGCCGCCGGCTGCCTGATGGACCCTCCGGTATCCGAACCCAAAGCGGCCCACACCAACCCAGCCCCTACCGCTGCAGCAGAGCCGCCAGAAGAGCCGCCCGCTACCCGTTCGGTGTCATATGGATTTTTCGTCACGCCAAACGCAGAATTTTCTGTGGAACTGCCCATGGCAAATTCATCCATATTCGTACGGCCGATGATGACCGCCCCAGCGTCTTTAAGCTTTTTGATTGCCGTAGCGTCGTAAGTAGCTGTGAAATTCTCTAAAATTTTTGAACCGGCACTTACTTTGTGTCCTTCAAAGAAAAGGTTATCCTTGATTGCTATTGTTTTACCGCTTAGAGAACCTTCATCATAAGGTTTTGCATTATCAAACACTTCGAGAAACGCATTAATATCTTTATCTTTAATTCTGATTTCTTCCGGTGTCACAGAATTTTCTTTACTTTAAAGTAATTACCCTCCCTAGCCGGGGCTTCGTTTAAAATCTTTTCGGTATAAACTCCAGATTCATGAGGATTGTCATCTGCCCGCATAATGTTTCGTATTGGAAAATTGTTGGTTGTCGGTCGTTGGTTGTTGGTTGTTGAAATTTTCTTCACTTCACCAACATAATCAAGAATGGCATCAAACTCGTGAGACAGTTTCTCCGCTTCTTCATCTCCCATCTCGATCCTCGCCAATTTGGCCAGATTAAGCACTTTTTCCTTATCCATAAGACAATTTTAACACAAAAACGGGTGAGGGCTTCTGGTAGCCCCCACCCGTTTACGGTTGCGTCAGACAGAGCCGTTTCTTCCTCGCTTGGTAGCTGGGGAAGTAAGACCGTCCTCTCTCGTCAGCAACCATCCTGAGATCCTAGAAAGCACACCAAGCATGCCCCGATGCTTTCTTGAAACTCAAGATTCGTCGACGAAACGTTTCTCGATGTCCAACTCGTGGCCTTGGATCTGCACCTTGACACGGTTTGGATTCCCGCCGACATTTTCTTCCAGAATCTGGAGTTTGGCTCCATGCTGGAAAAATGTCATATGGCTTCTCATGTGCTCGGGTACAGATAACTTCCCTGTCCTTGCGACTGCATTGTGCTGAGTCATGAACATCTCCGACGACAACTGACGTTGATAAAAGGGTGGGAACCTGTCCACACTCTTATCGGCGGCGGACGAGCGTTCATCCCATGTGGCACACCTCCTTTGTCTAACTCGACTATACACTATTTAAGCATTTAAATCAATCAGGTCTAAAAATTGCTGTTCATTCAGTATTTTTACTCCCAATTTTCGGGCTTTCTCCAGTTTTTCTCCCGGATTCTCGCCGGCTACCACGTAATCGGTTTTTCCGGAAACCGATTCGGATATCTCACCCCCGAGAGAGCGCACTTTCTCCCTTGCCTCCTCACGGGTAATGCTTGAGAGCGTGCCGGTTAATACGAATTTTTGTCCTGAAAGTTTATCTTGAGATACTTGACGCAAAACCTTCTCAATGCGCACCTGCTTCAAAAGGCGCTCGTACAACTTGCGGTTTTCCTTGTCTCTGAACCACTCAATTATCGCGGTAGAGACAACCGGCCCAACGCCTTCTATCTCTTCTAATTCTTGCTGATTAGCTCGGGCAAACTTCTCGGGCACGTCGAAATAATTGGCTAGCACCCGAGAAGTTTCCTCCCCCACTTGAGGTATTGAAAGCGAGGCGATGAAGCGCGCTAGTGTCACCCTTCTCGCTTTCTCTATGGCGGCAAGCAAGTTTTCTGCGGACTTTTCGCCGAAGTGCTCGAGAGTTTCCAGGTCGCCTTTCTTTATGGTGAAAATGTCCGCGAAGTCGGAAATGATTTCAGCCGCCATAAGCGCTTCTACCACTTTCGGCCCCATGCCTTCAATATCGAAAATATGACGTGAGGCGAAATGGGTAAGCTTCCTCCTCTGCTGTTCATAAGAATTTTTGGAAACGCAACGGTAAGCCGATTGGCCGGGGATACGTTCTATCCGGTCATCGCCGCCGCAGAGCGGGAAGTGCGTCGGGAATTTGAAAATCTTCTCCTTCCCCTTCCGGAACTCCGGAAGCACCTTAATTACTTCCGGAATGACATCACCCGCCTTCTGGAGAACTACCGTATCACCGATACGAATATCCTTCCTGCGTATCTCGTCTTCGTTGTGGAGGGTGGCGCGCGAGACCTTCGAGCCCGCGACTAGAACCGGCCGAAGCACGGCAACCGGAGTCAGCACTCCGGTCCGGCCAAGTTGAAGCTTTATATCTTCAACTACCGTGGTGACCTGTTCGGCCGGGAATTTGAAGGCGATGCCGAATCGCGGGGCCTTCGCCGTATATCCGAGCTTTGTCTGGAACTCTACTTCATTAACCTTGACCACCACACCGTCAATAAGATAATCTTCTTTTTCCTTCATCTTCCCCCATTTCTCCCAATATTTAATTACCCCTTCAATATTCTCAAATCGGGCAAAATGCGGATTCACTCTAAATCCTAGATTCTTTAGCAGTTCAAGCTCCTTTTCCTGTGTATCCGGCGGCTTTCCTTCAAACCGTGCAAGGTCGTAGACAAAGCCGTCGAGCTTTCTTCTACGCGTAATAGCTGAATCCAGCTGGCGCAATGAACCGGCGGCAAAATTACGCGGGTTGGCGAATTTGCCGTTTAGATTGATCTTTTTAAAAACGCTTTTCTTCATATATACCTCACCTTCGACAATACAGGAAACTGTCTTAGTCAGTTTGAGTGGCACCGTACTAATAGTGCGCACATTTTGTGTGACATTCTCACCGATCTGCCCGTCACCACGGGTGGCAGCCGTTTTTAAAACTCCTTTTTCGTAAGTTAGAACAACTTTCAACCCATCAATCTTTAATTCCACCGTATAAGTAAAACCTCTGCCGATAAGTTTTTTCACTCTTTCATCAAAAGCACGGATATCATCTTCAGTAAAGGCATCATTGAAAGACCATTGCGGAACGGTGTGCTCGACTTTTTCGAACCTCTCAAGCACTTCCGACCCGACTTTCTGCGTGGGCGATTCTGGCGCGGCTAGTTCCGGATACTCCGCTTCCAGCTCTTCCAGCTCGCGCACCAAAGCGTCATAGGCCTCATCCGAGATTTCCGGGCGGTCGAGAGTGTGATAAAGCCGGTTATGACGCTTAATCGCCGCGCGTAGCGACTTGACCCTTTCTATTATCTCTTTGGGAATCGGCATTTTACCTGTAGTGAGCTTGTCGAACTAATAACTTACCCGGATAGCTCGTTCAACGCGTCGACTAGCGCCTGTGGCACAGGTATTGTATCCCAAGGATTCTATTTGAGTGCTGCCGTCCTCATTCTTGGTGACTTTTACGGTAGCGCAATAAGGGTCCGGCAGGAAACTAATGTTACTAATGATGCTGACAGAGCTGCCGCCCACTACCCACTCATTTGAGAGATTGTTGACATCCCGATTGCAGAAAATGGTCGAGCCGGTCGAGGTTGAGAAAGCGCTTATGCCGGTGGGAGACTTCACATCCCAGAAAAGAGCGCATTCGATGCCAGTATCGGCGGCATAAAAAGCATGCTGGGATTCGCGGCCCGAATCAGCAATAAGAGACTGCTTGACAGCCAGGGCCACTACCATACTGGAAATGAGCAGAAGCGTCCCCATCAATATCAATGCTATAAACAGAGTAAATCCTTTGTTGGTTGTAGGTTGTTGGTTGTTGGTCATTTTACTACCAGTTTAAAAGATTCTCGCGGGCCTTGAATTGCCGGCTAGAGCCGCCTTTTGCCCAGTTGACTGTGACAGTAACTGCTACCTCGTCTGAATTGATTGAAGTAAGCGTAATCTCTCTCTTGAAAATGGTTGCCGGCCAGGCGGCGTTATAGCCGAAGAAGCCCAGAGTGGCGTCCTGCTTCAAAACCGGGCAATTCCCCGGGCCACTGGTGCAGCGGCTGGCAGCGGAACTTGCAATCGGGTCGACGGTGCAAGCGCTGCCAAAATAGCATGGGTCTCCTGAATTCTCTGCGATTCCAGCGAGCCAATTTCTGTTGTTGAGGCGATTCTCGTCGCGGATATTTCTGATTTGTTCGAAACCCTCCTGGGCCAGGTAGAAAGCGATAATCTGGTCCTTAGAGAAGATATAGGAAGAAATGCCCGATTGTACGGCAGTAGTGGCCCCTACCACTGCCGCAATGAGGATGGATATGGCCACCAGACTTTCTATAATAGTGAATCCTTTTTTAATTTTCATAACATGAAAAATAAATCATATGTCTAAAGTGCGTTGAGAAACAAGAGTTTGAAGGGTGAAGTCGGAGCGGCCCTTATCTCCACCGACACGGCCCTTGATGATGATAATGACTTTGGGCTGCAGAGTATCACTGGTGCCGGCGCCCAAAGTGTAGAAAGTAAGACCATCTATCAGAAGTTCTGGTGCCGTCACGGAGACAAAGCCACCGCCCACCTCTTCTTTTTCAAGTATCTGCCCGGAGAGCCGGTAGCTCGTTTGGACACCATCGCTTGAAAGAAAGCTCATGAAGGTTCCCCCTGAGGAGCAATTTTGGGGTGTTGTGATGTTGCCGGAAGAGCCGCAATGATAATTCTCCCCGAAACGCATTTCTTTAGCCATGCTCTCGACCGCGAGGTTAAGATTCCCCATGACTGTCTTTAGAGAGCGGGACTTGCGGTTGGCATCGAAGATGCCGACGATTGAACCCATTGATATGGTCATGACTACGGTAAATATCGTTATGGCGGTCAAGAGCTCTATCAATGTAAATCCTTTATTTCTCATAACATGATAAATAAATCATTGTACCGATATTTGTCCGGTCGAATATATGACCAGAGACCGGCTGGCGCCCGATGGGCTCTCAAGATTTATTCTGACCCCTTTCATATTCGGCGGGTTGAAAGACTGCCCGCCGTTGTTGAAAAATTTCAATTGGGCTTCGGTGTCGGGCCGGATAAAACTTATGTCTATCCGGCTTACGCTGCCGCACTGGTCAGCGCCATTAGTCCTTACCACGCAGAGTGAATCGATATAGTTCCCCCGCAGGATGTTGACTTTCTCAAGGCACTCGGAGGAGCCCCCGATGGGGCACGTCCAATCCCCGTCATAGATAAGATTGTCATTCCGGTCGGCAAAAAAGAGATAGGCTTTATTCGACCCTGAGCCCAATAAACTCATGGTCAAACCATACGAAGCGCTGAAATTGGAAGAGCCGGGCGTCAATTCACGCACGGCTATGCCATAGGCCTGCGCTTGAGCAATCGTCAAAGAAAGCTCGTCCGCCAGGTTATGCAAGGCAGTATGGTCGGTATAAGTGCTTTGATTGGAGAGCACTATGGTAAGGATTGCAAACATTATACCGATAGTGACCAGGAGTTCGACTAGATTAAAACCGCGATTGCTTTTTAGAGAATTATGAGACATGCAATAGGTCTAGATTGAAGATTAGAGCTAGCCATGCACCTAAAACCAAGAAGGGCGCAAACGGCACCTCGCTCTTCATTGTAATCTTTTTATGGGAAAAAATCATGGAGATTATGCCGAACGCGGCCCCGAGCCAGAAGGCGAAAATAACGGCCGAGAACCCGGAAGAGGCACCTAGAATCAGCCCTATAACAAGCCCTAGTTTAGCGTCACCGAAGCCCATTGCCCTACCTCTGCTTAAAAGCCAGATAGAGGTAAAAAACAAGAAGATTATGGGTCCGGCAAACCAGTCAAGAGCGGAACTTACCGACAACCAACGACTAACAACTGACAGCAAAATAGCAGGATAAATCAAAGAGTCTGGAATAATCTTGTGCCTCACATCATAAATGGTTATCACGATAAAGACACAAAAAAACGGTATGAGGATGTAAGGAACACTTGCAAATACAAGACCAGTCCAGAGTTCAATAAGCGGATATTGCCAAGAAATTTTCGTATGGCATTCGCGGCAACGTCCTCCAAGCAAGAAAAAACTCGCAATCGGCACTAATTCGTAGAAGCTGAGATGCTTCCCGCAGGCCGGGCACCACGAGCAGCCGCCGAATGTAAGCCCGGAATTAAGCCGCAACCCGACCACATTGAGAAAACTGCCGATGATGGCGCCTAAAACGAAAAGGATGGCCGAAACCATCCTTTCAGTATATCAAGCTTATCTTTAGATTACGGACAGGCGTAGACGCCGTTCGCAAGATTGGTGCCTTCATGCTTCGACTTACCTACACTATCCACGCACCATGCATTGGTGCCACCTTCTCCAGGCAAGAGAGCCGAGACCGCGTAAGCCGTGCCCGAGGTATGGCAGGAGAGAGTGGCTCCGGCCGGATAGTTGGTCGAGAGGGTGTATTGAGCCATGCCGGAAGAGGCATCCGTGAAGAATGCGGCGGCGCATGAGTCGGAAGCGGCGGCGGCGTAGTTGCCGTTATTGTCATAATAGATTTCCGCCGCAGCACGGAGGCCGGAAAGCTGGGCCTTGACCTTGGTGTCATTGCCCTTGCCACGCGCGGTATTAAGAGAGGCCAGCACCACCGAAGACAGGATACCGATGATGGCTATAACCACCAAAAGTTCGATGAGAGTAAAGCCTTTATTGCTTTTTGACATATTGTTATTTTTAAGAACGCCTTAATTATAACCTAAAATCCGGCGGAATTGGCAATATCGTATATGGGGATAAGGACGGAGGTGAGAAGAATACCGACGCCGATACCTAAGAGCACAATCATCACCGGCTCGATGAGCGAAACTATGGTATCGATGGTATTGATGACGTCTCTTTGGTAGAAACGGGCCATGGTGCGGAAAATATTCCCCAATTCCCCGCTTTCTTCGCCCACTTTTATCATCTGAACCAGCATGGTTGGAATCTCATGATAATCCGAAAAGGCCTGGGAAAGCGACTTGCCGGACCTCACGGAAACAAGGGCGTCCGACAAAAGTTTTCTGTAGACGACATTGTCTACCACGGCCGCAGTCACTTCTATGGCCTTTACCATGGGAATACCGGAACGAACCATGGTACTCATGTTGTCCGTTATGATGGAAAGATAAAGTTTTCTGTAAAGTTCGCCGACAAACGGCACTTCAAGCCGGAAACGGGCGAAGGCCACGGCACCAGCAGGCGTGCGGATATAGCGCACCAGAAAGAATACAAGCACGATGAGAAGCGTTATTAGGACGGCGCCGTAGCTTAAGATGAAATGGGAGATTCCGAAGACAATTTTGGTATAAAAAGGTATCTCTTGGCCGGATTCGATGATAATAAGACTTATCTTGGGGATGATTATGGTAAACATGAGTACCATTACCGCAATAAAAACCGTAATGACGAAGGCGGGATAGATAAGTGCGTTCTTGGCCTTGGAAACCACTTCGTAGTTCCGGTCTATGTAGTCTGCGAGATACGCGAAGGTTTCGTTGAGCTTCCCCGTTTCTTCGCCAGACTTGACCATGTTTACGTAAAATTCGGAAAAGACTTCCGGATGCTTGGCTAAGGCTTTGGAAATAGTGCTTCCGCCTTGGAGGTCGGAGGCGACTATGCCCAATTTTTTCCTTAATGACAGATTTTCAGTCTCGGCCGCGAGCAGATTGAAAATTTTTAAGGCAGAAATCTGTGCCTCAAAGAGCGTCGCCAATTGGCGAGAGAGTATGACTATGTCTTTGCTGGAAACATCCGAACCGAGTGAAAACCGCCTAAACCATGGCGTCTTTTCGGCGGGTTCTATTTCCGCGATAATAAGCCCCCGTTTCTGGAGCGAACCGATGGCCACGTCTAGGGAGACTGCCTCGATGGCTCCCGCTATGCGCTTCCCTGAATTTTCGATAGCTTTGTAGTTGAAAAGCATATTTATTTATAGTGAGTTCATCGAACTATATCATGCGCTCGAGCGTCTTCGGACTAGTGGAGAATCTAAAGGCGTTCTCGGCCGTAATCTCGCCTTTTCTTATAAGCCCCGCCAGTGAGCGGTTGAGGTCTATCATCCCCTCTTCGGAACCCGTCTCGATAACGGAGTTCAACTCATGCGTACGCTTCTCACGGATGAGGTTCCCAACGGCGTTATTATTTATAAGGAGTTCATAAGCGGGAATAAGCCCGCCGGAAATCCTCGGCAGAAGCCGCTGGGAAAAGAT